>JAEAMG010000343.1_pt1 | contig 59514 bp, 43 predicted proteins | sample 8958741 | NCBI WGS metagenome assembly JAEAMG01 (sample SAMN16933256, study PRJNA681125) | bioreactor sludge metagenome | isolation source: anaerobic bioreactor treating anionic surfactant - SDBS | place: India: Bengaluru | collected 2019-02-28 | reverse complement strand
GCCAAATATTTTTGTCTAAAAATCGTTGCTATAACCATAAATCTACCTTTAAAAACGGTTGTAATTACTAATAATAATACGGATATTGATTATATATGTATGTTGCAATTGAGCAGTTATTTAATCCTCCGTTCGGGGGTATCTTCAAATAACTCAAGTATAAAAAGGATTACGAAAAATGAATATACTGCGTTAAAATATTTTCTTATAAATATGACAATAAGGTGTATCTTCTTTTTTATCGTAATAATGTTGATGATAGTCTTCTGCTACCCAAAATTTACAGGCGGGCTCTAACGCGGTAGCGACCTTGTGCCCCATATTCGATAAAATAGCAATATACTTTTCTGCTGTTTCTTTCTGTTTTTCGTCTGTATAGAAAATTACAGATCTGTATTGCGTGCCTATGTCGGGACCCTGACCGCCAACTTGTGTAAAGTCGTGTGTCTCAAAATATAATTCCAATACCTTGTCGAATGAGATCTCTTCCGGATCAAAGTTTACTTCAACCGTTTCCACATGCCCGGTAAGTCCGGTTTTAACTTCGGGATAGGTAGGGTTTTCAAGTTCGCCGCCCATATAACCAACAAAGGTAGACGTAACGCCAAATGCTTTGTTCAGATGATATTGAGTTCCCCAAAAACAACCTGAAGCCAAATACGCCTTTTCATTTTTTTTGTTTGCAGATTCCATCATTATATAAAATTTGGATAAATTATTTATCTTTGCACAAATGTACTAAATTTAATGGAGAAAAATCAACACCTAAATCCCTTTCAAAAAACTGTTGTAGGGGTTCAATTCTTGTTCGTGGCTTTTGGTGCCACAGTCTTAGTGCCGCTTCTCGTTGGGTTAGATCCCTCTACTGCGCTCTTTACCGCAGGACTTGGCACACTGATCTTTCATTTAGTTACCAAAGGTAAAGTTCCAATTTTCTTAGGAAGTAGTTTTGCATTCATCGCGCCTATTTTGAAGGCGACCGAATTGTACGGCCTTCCGGGAACATTATCCGGATTTGTAGCTGTGGGTGCCGTTTATGGCATAATGAGTTTGCTTATCAAATGGCGTGGAATTAGTTTTATCCACCGGCTTTTTCCTCCGGTAGTGGTAGGTCCTGTAATTATTCTTATCGGTTTATCTTTGGCTGGAACCGGAGTAAACATGGCTAAGGATAACTGGATCCTGGCTCTGGTAGCTTTATTTACGGCAGTATGTGTTACAATGCTGGGTAAGGGTTTGCTGAAGCTTATTCCTATTTTTTCAGGAATAATTGTTGGCTATGTAGTAGGTCTGCTATTTTTTGACATTGATTTGGCACCGGTAGCTGCTGCACCTTGGTTTTCGTTACCTCAATTTGTAACTCCACAGTTTTCTTTGGAAGCAGTTCTGTTTTTAGCCCCGGTTGCCATTGCTCCGGTGATTGAACATGTGGGTGATATTTATGCGGTAAATTCGGTTACAGGAAAAGATTTTGTGAAAGATCCCGGATTGCATCGTACCATGTTGGGTGATGGATTGGCTTGTGCTGCGGCCGGTATCATCGGAGGACCTCCCGTAACTACCTATTCGGAAGTAACAGGAGCTATTTCTCTTACCAAAATTACAGATCCTGTTGTTATTCGTATTGCTGCGGTTGCAGGTATCTTGTTTTCAGTTTTTGGAAAGGTAAGTGCATTGTTAAAAACTATCCCTGCACCAGTGTTGGGTGGAATTATGATGCTGTTGTTCGGAACGATTGCTTCGGTTGGTATCAATAACCTGATCAGAAATAAAACAGATTTGGGTAATACCCGTAACCTGATTATTTCGTCGTTGATTCTTACCTTCGGTATCGGCGGTGCAGTATTTCAGTTTGGCGAATTTACCATTGCAGGAATTGGTTTAGCTTCATTGATCGGTGTTATTCTGAATTTGGTCTTGCCTAACCATACTAAAGTGGCTCACGAATAATGTGTATTATTTAATGAGGCATCATTCCTTTTAATGATTTCAATCAGTCCCGGTCTGGTCTGCGTACACATTTAGACCAACCTGAGGCTGTTTATCATACTATATACCGGTTGTTAGTTTCGGAAAGTTCTGCAAACTATCAATCGGTATAATTGTTTTATGTTGCAACATCTACGAATCCTTATTTGGTGTACACATATTTTAAAGAAGTTACTTCCCAACAGTCAAGCGCAGCCTTATCCGATCACTTTAACAAAAAAGGATTCCATTTTATTGATACTTTTTCAATCATCACAAGAATTAATAAAGTATTTTATGTAAGTTTGCAGTATCGTTTGTAAAAGAAAACAATTATACATATTTATACCTTTATGTACAGAAACAGAACATGTGGAGAATTACGCCTTGCCAATGAAGGGGAAGTCGTAATTTTGGCCGGCTGGGTCCAGAAAACCCGTAAAATGGGAGGGATGACCTTTGTCGATATTCGTGACCGTTATGGTATTACGCAGCTGGTGTTTAATCAGGAAACAAATGCCGATCTTTGTGAAAAGGCAAATAAACTGGGACGCGAATTTGTAATTCAGGCAACCGGAACAGTAAAAGAGCGTTCAAGTAAAAATATGAATATTCCAACAGGCGAGATCGAAATCATTGTTTCGGACTTAAACGTCTTGAATAGCTCGGTTACACCTCCGTTTACGATTGAGGATGACACAGATGGCGGAGACGACCTGCGTATGAAGTATCGTTACCTGGACTTGCGTCGTTCTTCTGTACGTGCCAACCTGGAGCTTCGTCATAAGATGACCATTGCCGTGCGTCAGTATCTTGATCAACAGAATTTCCTGGAAGTGGAAACTCCGGTGCTTATTAAATCGACTCCCGAAGGTGCACGCGACTTTGTTGTTCCTTCACGTATGAATGCCGGACAGTTTTATGCACTGCCACAGTCGCCTCAAACCTTTAAGCAATTGCTGATGGTTTCGGGATTTGACCGTTACTTCCAGATTGTGAAGTGTTTCCGTGATGAAGACCTTCGTGCCGACCGCCAGCCTGAGTTTACTCAGATTGACTGCGAAATGAGTTTTGTAGAACAGGAAGATATTCTTTCATTGTTTGAAGGAATGGCCAAATATTTGTTTAAAACCATCCGTGGTATAGAATATAAAGAATCGTTTGCACGTATTACCTGGCACGATGCCATGAAGTATTATGGAAGCGACAAACCGGACCTTCGCTTTGATATGAAGTTTGTAGAACTAATGGACATCATGCAAGGTAAAGGGTTCTCTGTTTTTGATAATGCAGCCTATGTAGGGGGTATTTGCGCAGAAGGTGCGGCATCTTATACCCGTAAGCAGCTGGATGCCCTTACCGATTTTGTTAAACGTCCGCAGGTTGGAGCCAAAGGAATGGTTTATGCACGCGTAGAAGCAGATGGTACTGTTAAATCGAGTGTGGATAAATTCTATACCCAGGAAACGTTGCAGGAGATGAAAGCAGCCTTTAATGCTAAACCGGGCGACTTGATTCTTATCCTTTCGGGAGATGATGTAATGAAAACACGTAAGCAATTGTGTGAATTACGTCTCGAAATGGGAAATCAACTGGGACTGCGTGACAAAAATAATTTTGTTTGTTTATGGGTTGTGGACTTCCCCTTGTTTGAGTGGGACGAAGAAACTAAGCGTTTCTATGCCATGCACCATCCATTTACGTCGCCAAAGCCGGAAGATATTCCGCTGTTGGATACTAACCCCGGAGAAGTTCGCGCCAATGCCTATGATATGGTTATCAATGGTGTCGAAGTGGGAGGTGGATCTATCCGTATTCATGACAGTGCCTTGCAGCAGAAGATGTTTAAATTACTTGGATTTACAGACGAGAAAGCTCAGGAACAATTTGGCTTCCTGATGAATGCATTTAAATATGGTGCTCCTCCTCATGGTGGATTGGCTTATGGTCTGGATCGTTGGGTTTCTTTGTTTGCCGGTCTCGATTCGATCAGAGATTGTATTGCATTCCCGAAAAACAACTCGGGACGCGATGTTATGATTGATGCACCTGCACCAATTGATATCGAACAGCTGGAAGAGTTGAATCTGGTAGTAGACATAAAGGAATAAGATGGTACGTGTAAGAGATATACTGAAAGAAATAGAACAGTATGCTCCGCTGCCATTACAAGAAGACTTTGATAATGCCGGTGTGCAGGTTGGAGATATTAACCAACCTGCAACCGGTGTGCTTTTTTGTGTAGATGTTACCGAAGAGGTTATTGATGAAGCCCTCGAATTGGATTGTAATCTTATTATTTCGCACCATCCGCTGGCCTTTAAGCCCTTTAAATCGTTGACAGGTTCTACCTATATTGAACGATGTATGATAAAGGCCTGTAAACATGATCTGGTGATTTATGCAGCACATACCAACCTGGATAATGCCACGGGAGGAGTGAACTATAAATTGGCCGAAATGATAGGGTTGCAAAACGTACGGATATTAAGTCCCCTGAAGGCGTCTTTGCTTAAATTGGTCACATTCGTACCCGCATCGCATGCCGAAGCGGTAAGGCAGGCATTATTCAATGCCGGGGCAGGCTGTATCGGTAATTACGATTCATGCAGCTTCAATGTGAGTGGAGAGGGTAGTTTCAGAGCAAAAGAGGGTGCTAATCCTTTCTGCGGAGAAATAGGCGACCTGCATACAGAACCCGAAGTACGTATTGAGACAGTGCTTCCCGTAAGTATGAAAAGTGCAGTGATAAAGTCGCTGATGTCTGTTCATCCCTACGAAGAGCCTGCATACGATTTGTATCCGCTGGCAAATAACTGGACACAGGCAGGTTCCGGTGTAGTAGGAGAGTTGCCCGAAAGTGAAGATGAACAGAGCTTTTTACTACGGATAAAAAATATATTCCATTTAAAAAGCTTGACGCATTCTCCTTTTACAGGTAAAAATATACGTGAAGTTGCTATTTGCGGCGGAAGCGGTGCATTTCTGATAAAAGATGCCATAGCTTATGGCGCCGATGTATTTATTACGGGCGAAGCGAAGTATAACGACTATTATAATGTGGAAGATCGGATATTATTGGCTGTAATTGGTCATTATGAGTCGGAAGAATGTACAAAAGAGATATTCTATACAATAATATCAAAAAAATTTCCTACCTTTGCCCTGCATTTTTCGAATGTTAATTCAAACCCGGTAAAATATTTATAGAATGGCTACAGAGAAACAATCAGCTGAAAAAGAAGTTACAGTTGAAGAAAAGCTTTCCAGGCTGTATCAACTTCAGACGATGGTGACTGAGATCGATAAGATCAAGACGCTTCGTGGTGAACTGCCTTTGGAAGTTCAGGATTTAGAGGATGAGATAGCAGGTCTTGAAACTCGTCTTCAAAATTATCAGTCTGAAATTAAGTACTTCGAGACTTCTGTTGTAGAACAAAAGAACAAGATTGCTGATTCAACCGGACTGATTGAAAAGTATAAATCGCAGTTGGATAACGTACGTAATAACCGCGAATTCGATAATCTTTCGAAAGAAATTGAATTCCAGGGACTGGAAATTGAATTCTCCGAAAAGAAAATTCGTGAGTTCAGTGCTGCAGCAGTTGCGAAAAGAGAGGAAATCGCCCAGATTACCGAGACATTGGATGGACGTAAGGCCGACCTTGCTCAAAAACAAGGCGAATTGGAAGAGATTGTTTCTGAAACCAAACAGGAAGAAGAAAAACTTAGAGAAAAGGCCAAAAAGCTTGAAGCTTCCATCGAACCTCGTTTATTATCGGCATTTAAACGTATCCGTAAAGGTGCACGCAACGGTTTGGCTGTTGTTTATATCCAGCGTGATGCATGTGGTGGTTGCTTTAATAAAATACCGCCCCAGAAGCAGATGGACATCAAACTTCGTAAGAAAATCATTGTTTGCGAATATTGTGGTCGTATTATGATCGACCCGGAATTGGCAGGCGTAGAAGTATAAACAATTACCGAAGCATACAGATAGGGATACGCAAAACGTATCCCTATGTTGTTTTATGAAGGAACAAATACAGCAATACATTATTCAGCACCAATTGCTATCCGGAGAAAAGCCGGTTGTAGTTGGAATAAGTGGCGGAGCAGATTCTGTTGCTTTGCTTCATATACTTGTATCCTTAGGATATAAATGTATTGCAGCTCATTGTAATTTTAATTTGCGTGGAGACGAATCCTTCAGAGACGAGCAATTTACGACCGATTTTACCCAACGGTTACAGGTTCCTTTATGTAAAATATCCTTCGAAACCAATAAATATGCACAGGAGAACAGACTTTCTGTAGAAATGGCTGCCCGAGAACTGCGGTATAGATGGTTTGAAGAGCTTCTTAATACATACGATGCCGATGCGGTTGCCGTGGCTCACCATCGGGATGATAGTGTGGAGACACTGCTTATTAATCTGACAAGGGGTAGCGGGCTTACAGGTTTAACGGGTATTAAACCCAAAAATGGGAATGTAGTACGTCCATTGCTGTGTGTATCCAGAGAGGATATTTATGCTTATATAGAAAATAACGGTTTGGAATATGTAACAGACAGTTCCAATAGTTCTGATATATACACACGTAACTTTATCCGGTTGAAAGTAATTCCCTTATTGGAAGAGATCAATCCGTCTGTTAAAGCTTCTTTGGCCCGAACGACAAATCATTTGTACGATGCTTCGCTGATTTATAATCACTCGATTGAAGAAGCCAGAAGAGTAATAATCCAAAACAACCGATTGTCTATTTCTGCTTTATTATCGTTTCCAGCACCGGCAACCATTCTGTATGAAATGCTGAAACCCTATGGGTTTAGCCGAACAGTCTGCGAATCTATCTTTACTGTACTTGATAAAGATTCCGGGAAAATCTTTTATTCATCCACGCACCGCCTGCTTAAAGATCGTTCCGATTTGCTGATTGATGTTCTGTCGGGAGAGGAAAGCAAAGCTTATCTGATTAACCTGGAAGATGATAATGTAGATTTGCCCGTTGAACTTAAACCCGAGATAGTTGTTATTAAAGAAGACTACCAGATCGAAAAAGATAGAAAGTTTGCTTATTTTGATTTTGATAAATTATCTTTTCCCCTCGTTTTAAGACATTGGCAAGAGGGAGATTGGTTTGTTCCATTCGGAATGAAAGGAAAGAAAAAAATTAGCGATTATTTTAGTGATAAGAAATTTTCGCTGTTCGATAAAGAGAAAACATGGCTTTTATGCAGTGGACAAGATGTAATCTGGATTGTTGGTGAACGTACAGATAACAGGTATCGCATTGAAAAAACAACAAAAAGAGTTTTAAAACTAAAATTTATCGATTGAAATTACTAAATGTGAAAACTATTTAGTAAATTTGCACAGTTTTACTACACAGATATGTTTTCGGTGCATCAAATCGAGTAAACAGTCCGGTATTATTCAAAATGATTTTATTACCAAATTTATAATGATACAATGATGACGTTGTGCACGCATCGTAATGATGAGCATGTTGTGCGCCGTTGATATTATTCCTACGCAATATGCAAAAATATAACATTCTAGAACTAAATGAAAAACTCCTGACGGAATTGCAGTCAATTGCCTCAGAGTTAGGTATCAAGAAAGCCGAATCTTTAAAGAAAGAAGAGCTTGTCTATCGAATTCTTGATGAGCAGGCTATTTCATATGCAGGTATTCAGGCAGAAAAAGAAAAAGAAAAAGAGGCTAAGAAAGCCGAAAAACAACAAGCAAAAGCAAAAGCTCCTCAGGCTAAATCAGCAGCACCCAAGGCAAAAAGCCCTAAACCTAATACAGATAAAGAGCCAAATGTCAAGCAAGTTGCTGTAAAAGAAACAAAATCAACCTTAGCTCCTCCGGTATTGAAATCTGCTGCAGAGACGAAAGCAACACCAGAGGTAAAAGCTCAGGAGGTTAAGCCTGTGGTAGTTGAAACACCTGCCACTGAAGAGGTTAAGCCTATTGCTGAATCGCAGGAACGCAAGAAGAGAATTCGGATTGAGAAAAAGGAAAAGGTAGCTGGAGCAGCTGTTTCGGCAGATTCAAAAGATCAGACAGTAGTTGTTACAACAACTCCGGTTCAACCAGTTCAACAATCGGTTCAAAATACAATCGAATTTAAAGCAGAGAAAGAACAACCGGTTGCCGAAGCCGAAAAGAAGGTTACACCAACTGTTGAAGTGGCTTCCGATAAAGAAAAGGTAGAACAACAGGATGCCCCTGCTGCAACTGCTTCTGATGAACCTAAAAGAGTTGTATTCAGACACAGTGGTGCAGGAACCAGCTCCGTACTTGATCAGGTATTTCCATTCTCATCTACTCCTTCAAGACCAGAAGCTCCCAAAGCTGCTCAACCAGAAAATCATGCTCGTCAGCAGAACCAACGCCAAGCCAATTTTAATAATCCAAGAAATGCATCTCAGCCTGTAGCTTCACAGGAGAAGCCATATGAATTTGATGGAATACTGATTGGTACGGGTGTATTGGAGATGATGCCGGATGGTTATGGATTCCTTCGTTCATCTGATTATAATTATCTTACTTCGCCGGATGATGTATACGTTTCTCAGTCTCAGATCAAACTGTTTGGTTTAAAAACAGGAGATGTGGTAGAAGGAGCCATACGTCCTCCAAAGGAAGGTGAAAAGTATTTTCCACTTGTTAAAGTGGATAAAATCAATGGCCGTACTCCCGAAGAAGTTCGCGACAGGGTACCGTTTGATCATCTTACCCCTTTGTTCCCGGATCAGAAGTTCATGCTTACTGCACGTAATACTCCAAAAGTATATGATAAGATTGCAGTTCGTGTGGTAGATTTATTCTCACCCATTGGAAAAGGACAACGCGGACTTATCGTTGCACAGCCTAAAACTGGTAAGACAATGTTACTTAAGGATATTGCCAATGCAATTGCAGCCAACCATCCAGAGGTATATATGATTGTTTTATTGATTGACGAACGTCCTGAAGAGGTTACGGATATGGCCCGTAGCGTAGATGCAGAGGTAATTGCTTCTACATTTGACGAACCGGCTGAGCGCCATGTGAAAATTGCCGAAATTGTTCTGAACAAGGCAAAACGAATGGTCGAATGCGGACATGATGTCGTTATTTTGCTCGACTCTATCACTCGTCTGGCTCGTGCTTATAATACAGTACAGCCGGCTTCAGGTAAAGTATTGTCGGGTGGGGTGGATGCCAATGCACTTCAGAAACCAAAACGTTTCTTCGGTGCTGCCCGTAATATCGAAAACGGAGGTAGTCTTACTATTCTTGCCACCGCTTTAACTGAAACTGGTTCAAAAATGGATGATGTTATTTTTGAAGAGTTTAAAGGTACAGGTAACATGGAGCTTCAGCTTGATAGAAAATTATCTAATAAGCGTATTTATCCAGCTGTAGATATAACGGCTTCAAGTACAAGACGTGATGATCTGCTGCAGGATGAAGCCACATTAAATCGTATGTGGATCTTACGTAAATATCTTTCGGATATGAACTCGCTGGAAGCAATGGAGTTTGTTAAGAAACGTATGGAGCAAACCTACGATAACATGGAATTTCTGGCTTCTATGAACGGATAATTTTCCAAATAGTATAAAAAGAAAAAGGGCGTCTCTAAGCAGTGATGCCCTTTTCTTTTTATATTTGCAATGCAATACTGAAATCAACAACAGATGAATAAGATAAAACCACTACTATATTTTTTCGTATGGCTTGTTTTGCCTCAAATTCTTTTCTCTCAAACCGGAGAAGACAATTATAAATTTAATCGTGTAGATGTTGGAAGCGGACTTTCAAACAGTGAAGTGAAATGTGTTTATAAGGATAAAACCGGTTTTATCTGGTTTGGAACACCATCCGGATTAAATCGATACGACGGATACGAAATTACGATTTATAAACATAATCTGCAGGACAATGCAAGTAGCTATAATAATGATATTCTGCGAATACAGGAAGCAGAAGATGGACTGCTGTGGCTAACTACACGAGCCGGTTATGCAATCTATAATCCTTTAAAAGAGCAGTTTGAAGAGGATTTGCACAGTATCTTCAACAAGTTTGCCGGAGTTACTTCTTTTACAAATTTGTATATTGATCTGGGGAAAAATTATTGGTTTATCACTCCCGAAGATGTTCGTTTGTACGATGTTAAAAAGAAAAAACTAATTATAAACAAGCAAGGTGGCGCCGGGAACCTCAGTACCGGTATAATTACAGATATTAAGCAAGGCAGTAACCGTTACTGGTTTTTGTTCGATAATGGCTTGGTTGAATGCATGGATGCGCAGACACATAAAATTATCAAACGAGACAGCTCCATGTTACAAAAAATAAAAATGAGAAATCTGGTCGATATGCGTTTATTTGTAGATAGTGCAGGCGACTTATGGATGTATGGTATTGGCGAACATTTTGGATTGGGTTATTATAATGTGCAGCAAAACAAATGGCATGTCTATTCCGAAACAGCAAATGCTCCGTATCGGATAACAAAAAATATTGTTACATCTGTTGATGAAGACGACAAAGGTTTGATTTGGATTGGTACCGATCATGGAGGCATTAATATAGTAAATAAGAAATCCGGCAAGATTACCTATCTTTCTCATAATGAGAAAAATCAATTTAGTATCACTCAGAATACCGTTAAATGCTTATACCGTGATGATACAGGTATCATGTGGGTAGGGACATATAAGATGGGGGTATGTTATTATCATGAAAGTGTTTTTAAATTTAAATCTGTTACAGAAAAGGCTGAGTTGCCATATAATGATATAAATTGTTTTCATGAAACTTCCGATGGTAATATCTGGATTGGAACCAATGGTGGCGGACTAATTTATTTTGACAGGAAAAATGAAAGATATATAAATTATCCGCATCGCCCGGGAGATCCTAACAGCCCTTCTGGAAATGTTATCGTTAGTCTGTCCGGCGATTCGCAAGGCCGGCTCTGGATTGGTTATTACCTGGAGGGACTGGATTGTTTTGATGGCAAGAAGTTTACGCATTACGGATTTAATCCAAATAATCCGGATGTACTTACAGATAACAACATATGGGATATCATGAACGATACCTCTGGTAATTTATGGGTGGGTACTCTGCGGGGAGGTGTGGTTGTAATAGATGCTGCAACAGGGAAACGATTAAAGCATTTTATTACGGATGGATCTGTTTATTCAATAATCCAGAAGAAATCTGGTGAAATTCTGATTGGTGCTCAAAGTGGATTATGGATATATAATGTTGCAGCTGATAAACTAGAACAATATGAACCTGGATTATTTAATAAAATGCAGCTCAGTAAATATGATATTAATAATCTTTACGAAGATAGCAGGGGATTGTTGTGGATAGGAACGCGCAATGGATTAATTATGTTTAATGCTTATACACGCGACCTGCGTACATTTAACGTAAAGGATGGTCTTTCTGCAGACTTGGTTCAAAGTATTCAGGAAGATGCGGATCATAACCTATGGATTGGTACTAATAGCGGTTTGTCTTGTGTAAAGGTTACTACAGCCAATGAAACTCCAGGTTATTTCTTTAAGATAGTTACTTACGACCGTTCGGAAGGGTTGCAAGGTGAAATGTTTAATTACAATGCAGCCTATATTACTTCGAAACAGGAATTAATTTTTGGGGGTTCTTTAGGATTCAACATCTTTACACCCAATGCCATTATTTATAATAGCAATAAACCTAAAGTAGTAATAACTGATTTTCAGCTTTATAATAAAAGTTTGAAACCCGGAGAAAAATATAACGGCCGTACCATTTTAAAAGAGAGTATTACCCATACTCAAGAGATCGAATTAGATTATTCCGATAATTACTTCTCCATAGTATTTGCAGCACTTGATTATTGTATGCCAAACAAATCGCGTTTTTATTATAAGTTGGATGGCTTTAATACTCAGTGGCTGGAAGCCGACGGAATAGGTCGTAAAGTTACCTATACAAACCTAAACCCGGGAAAATATACCTTCTATTTAAAAGCGGTAAACAATGATGGCCTCGAGAGCGAAAATCCTATTAAATTACTCATAACGGTTCGTCCTCCTTTTTGGCAGACTGCTTGGGCTTATGCCTTTTATTTACTTGTTATTTTGTCTCTGATTTACTACTACATAAGGTATTCAACCAGAAGAGCAGAAAAGAAACTGGCCTATGCCAGAGAGAAAATGCGAACATCGCAACAATTGGAGCTGGACGAAATTAAATTACGTTTCTTTACAAATATTAGTCACGAATTCCGCACTCCGCTAACGCTAATTCTAACGCCATTGGAAGAGCTTTTAAAGAAGAAGGAGAATTCGGACGAAAAAGAAATGCTGCTTATAATTCGTAAAAACGCAAAGAATCTATTGAATCTGGTAAATCAACTGCTGGATTTCCGTAAATTAGATGTTAACGGCCATACCTTGCAGCCTTCTGTAGGAGATATAGTTCTTTTTGTAAAGGATTTATGTAGTTCATTCAATGAATTGATGCAGCGAAAATCGATTAAGTTTTCCTTTACATCTTCCATCGATCATTTGTATGCCAGATTTGATGAAGATAAGTTGTCTAAGGCCATCTTCCATCGATCATTTGTATGCCAGATTTGATGAAGATAAGTTGTCTAAGGCGTTGTTGAATATTTTATCCAATGCACATAAGTTTACGCCGGCTAATGGAGAGGTAAAGGTAAATATGGAACTTGTTGAATTACCAGATAATAAAACAGAGAAGTCGATACGGATTCGTATCTCCGATTCGGGAATTGGAATTCCAACTGATAAACTCGACAAAATATTTGAACGTTTCTATCAGATTAAAAGTGCCGACACTAACTCGTATCAAGGTAGTGGCATAGGCCTCCATTTAGCTAAAGAATTTATAAATCTGCATGGTGGTGATATTGAGGTTGAAAGTGAAATGGGTAAAGGGAGCTGCTTTACTGTTACCATACCCTATAAAGAGGGTGATGTGTCTGAACAAATTTCCGTAAAAGGAAATGATGACATGCTTGAAAATGAAACGTTGACCGAAGAAAAAGATGAACAACTTCAATCTCTTCCCAAAATTTTATTGGTGGAAGATAATGATGACTTCCGTGATTTTGTTGCAGAAAGGCTTCGGCATCATTATGTAGTTTTAAAGGCTTCTGATGGAATGGAGGGAATGGCGATTGCTCTGAAAGAAATACCAGATATTATAGTAAGTGATGTTATGATGCCTAAAATGGATGGCGTAGAGATGAGTAAAGCCTTGAAAGCTGATATCAGAACGTCGCATGTTCCAATTATCTTACTTACCGCCAAGAGTGGTGAAGAGAGTAAGTTGGAAGGATTGATGGCCGGAGTAGACGACTATATAACAAAACCATTTAATCTGGAAATTCTTAAACTCAAAATTCATAATATTATTGAAGGACGAAAGAGCATCCAATCTATGTTCAAGCAGCATATTAAAATAGAGCCATCTAAGATTTCGGTCAGCTCTCTTGATGATAAACTAATTAAAAAAGCACTGGATTATACGGAAGCAAATATTTCCAATCCGGAATTTTCAGTCGAAGAGCTAAGTAGGGAGTTGGGTATGAGCCGTGTCCATCTGTATAAAAAGCTATTATCCATTACCGGAAAGACTCCTATTGAGTTTATCAGGGTGATTCGTCTTAAGCGTGCCGCCCAGCTTTTAGAGGAGAGTCAGCTGTCTGTATCTGAAATTGCCTATGAGGTTGGGTTTAATAATCCGAAGTATTTCCGTAAGTACTTTAAAGATGAATTTGATGTATTGCCTTCGCAATATGGTAATCGTAAAGGGGCGGTAGACGAGTAATTTTACATTTTAGGTATACTTATGAAACAAAAGATTCCCCCCATGTAACAAAGTATCCTTGCTGCTTTAACATCAGGCATAAAGGAAGATAAAGCTTAAACATATCTTTGCATCAGTCGTTTATCTGACGACTGATGCAATTTTTTTTAGTTTAATCTTTAAATTTAGTGCAATGTTTAAGAAGCTGCTCTGTTTTGCTTTACTTTCCTTAATTCTCTTTTCTTGTAGTTCTTCATATGAGAAGGTTGTTGATGGTGTTATTATTCATCTTAATAAAACGGATGGAAATGCCAGACTACTTAAATTAACTGTTGTCAATGATAAAGTAATACGCGTTTCGGCTACTGCTGCTGATACCTTTTCAACGGCAAAAAGCTTGGTAGTGGATGAGCTGCCTGTTTTTAACGACTGGAAACTTGTCGAAAAGGATGGTAAAGTTGTTATAGAGACGGCTTCACTAAGGGCATACGCAGATATCAAAACTGGAGAGGTAGAATTTAAGGATCTGGATGGAAATACAATTTTACAAGAAAACAAAGGTGGCGGCAAAACATTTATTCCAGTCGAAATTGAAGGTACAAAAGGGTACAATATTCGTCAGGTGTTTGAATCACCTAACGACGAGGCATTCTATGGATTAGGTCAGCATCAGGCCGATGAGTTTAATTATAAAGGCAAGAATGAAATTCTCTTTCAATATAATACCAAAGTTTCTATTCCTGTTATTGTTAGTAATAAGAATTATGGAATATTCTGGGATAATTACTCTGTAACTAAGTTTGGTGATCCTCGTGATTACGCTCAATTATCTGACTTGAAATTGTTTGATAAAGATGGAAATGAGGGTGGTTTAACAGCAACCTATATGGTTAATGGAGATGCAAATAATGTATTTGTATCGCGTATTGAAAATACAATAGATTATGAAAATCTTACTACTGTAAAGAAATTCCCTGCTGATTTCCCGTTCTACAATTCAAAAATTACCTGGGAAGGCGAGATACAATCAGATGACTCGGGCGTACATCGCTTTTTACTGTATTATGCAGGCTACACAAAAATCTGGATAGATGGACAGCTGATGGCCGAAAAATGGCGTACCGCCTGGAATCCTTCTGTTGCCAAATTTGGAGTATCCATGGAGGCCGGGAAAAAATACCATATAAAACTTGAATGGCTTCCGGATGGTGGAGTATCCTATATCGGCTTAAAGTTTTTATCGCCTGTAGACCCTTCAGAACAAAATAAGCTTTCGCTTTCTTCCGAAATAGGTGATCAGATTGAATATTACTTCATAAAGGGAGATTCAATGGATGATGTAATGAAAGGATACCGTGGAATAGCTGGAAAAGCTCAGGTTATGCCTAAATGGGCAATGGGTTTCTGGCAAAGTAGGGAACGCTATAAAACTCAGGATGAATTGCTTGACGCTCTTAAGGAATTACGTCGCAGAGAAATTCCGGTAGATAATATGGTTGTTGACTGGAGTTATTGGCCACAAGAATCATGGGGTAGCCACGAGTTTGATGCAGCCAGGTTTCCTGATCCAAAAGGTATGGTGGATAATGTTCATGCATTAAATGCAAAAGTAATGATTTCTGTTTGGCCTAAATTTTATGAAACAACAGAGCATTACAAAGAATTTGATAAAAAAGGCTGGATGTATCAACGTGCTGTAAAAGACAGTATAAAAGATTGGATTGGTCAGGGGTATGTAGGTTCGTTTTACGATGCTTACAGTGAAGGAGCCCGCGATCTGTTTTGGAAACAAATGGAGGAGCACCTCTATTCTAAAGGATTTGATGCTTGGTGGATGGATGCCTCTGAACCGGATATTCTTTCCAATGCGAGTATAGAGTATCGTAAGGAGTTGATGACACCAACGGCCATGGGCCCGTCTGCCAAATATTTTAATACGTATGCGCTTATGAATGCGATGGCGATATATAAAGGACAACGGTCGGTCGATAATAATAAACGTGTGTTCTTGTTAACCCGTTCTGGTTTTGCCGGATTACAAAAGTACGGTGCGGCTACCTGGAGTGGAGATATTGGTACACGATGGGAAGATTTCAAAGCTCAGATTTCTGCCGGATTAAATCATTCTCTTTCCGGTAATCCGTATTGGACCATGGATATTGGTGGTTTCTGTGTTGAGAAGCGTTATGAAAAGGCGAAAGAGGGTTCGGAGGATATTAAAGAATGGCGTGAATTAAACAGCCGTTGGACACAATTTGGCGCCTTTGCTCCATTATTCCGTACACATGGTCAGTTCCCATATAGAGAGGTCTATAATATTGCTCCGGCAACCGATCCAGCCTACAAGAGCATTGTCTACTACGACAGATTGCGTTATCGCCTTATGCCTTACATTTATACAATGGCCGGAGAAGTATATTTGAACGATTACACAATCATGCGTCCGATGGTGATGGATTTTGGTTCCGACGCTAAAGTAAACGATCTGGGTGATCAGTATATGTTTGGTCCAAGTTTTCTTGTTTGTCCGGTTTACACCTATAAAGCCCGTTCCCGCGAAGTTTATTTCCCTCAGAATAGCGGATGGTACGATTTTTATAATGGAAATTATACTGCAGGCGGTCAAAATAAGATGGTTGACGCACCTTACGAGCGGATGCCCTTGTTTGTAAAGGAAGGATCTATCGTCCCCATTGGTGAGCCGATTCAATATGCATCCGAAAAACCTGCAGCTCCAATTACGATTTATGTTTACACAGGTAAGAATGCATCGTTTACTTTGTATGAAGATGAAGGTACAAATTATAATTACGAAAAGGGACAGTATACAACAATTCCTTTCGTATACGATGATAAATCTAAAGAATTAACCATTGGCGAACGAAAAGGAGACTTTGACGGCATGGTGAAAGAGCGTACATTCCATATTGTATTTGTTGGGAAGGATACACCGAAAGGATTTGACACAAATCCGGTTCCCGATAAAACGGTACAGTATAATGGAACACAACTGAAAATTAACAGATGAAATAATAACCACTACTGATTTTTTTTTGAAGACTAAGGTTAACAAATTTTGAGTAAACACTAATGATGACTGCAGCCTATGCGATATAGGGTGCAGTCTTTTTTTGATACACTTTATTTTATTTATACCTTTACGCAATTTTAGTTTTATACATAAAAGGAAATAATTAAATAATGAAAATAGAAGAAAATTACTCTTTGGAGAGACATAATACATTTCATTTAAATGTTAAGACGCGTTGGTTCATGGAGTACAATAATGAAGAAGAGTTAGTTCGAATTTTGAAAGACGAATATGTTTCTTCATTCGAGAAAGTACACATTGGCTCCGGAAGTAATTTATTGTTCCTCCATGATTATAGGGGTGTTGTTATGCACTCTGCCATAAAGGGGATGGCAATCGTTGACGAAGATGATGAAAATGTTTCAATAAGAGTGGGTGCTGGTGAGCTGTGGGATGATTTAGTTGCTTTTGCTGTTAAGAACGGATGGGGAGGCATTGAAAATTTGTCTCTTATTCCGGGTGAAGTAGGAGCAGCCGCCATACAGAATATCGGAGCCTATGGGGCCGAATTCAAAGACGTTGTTCAGGCGGTAGAAACTGTAGAGATAGAAACGGCTTCTAAACGGATTTTTCCAATTGAAGATTGTAAATATGGTTACAGATCAAGTGTATTTAAAAATGAATTGAATGACAAATATATTGTCACCTATGTAATTGTCCGCTTAAATAAACGCCCCCGGATAGCTATAGAATATGCCGATCTTAAAGCCGAACTGGCAGCCTGCAACGAAATTAATCTGGCAGCAGTTAGAAAAGCTGTAATTGATGTTAGAACAAGAAAGCTTCCCGATCCCGAAACAATGGGTAATGCCGGAAGTTTCTTCATGAATCCAACTATTTCGGAGCGTCATTATAATCTTTTAAAGGAGCAATATCCTTCTATGCCATCCTATCCTTTGTCGGACGGGCGGGTAAAAGTTCCGGCAGCTTGGCTGATTGAGCAGTGTGGTTTTAAAGGAAAAGCATTCGGCCAGGCAGGAGTGTATGAACACCAGGCTTTGGTGTTAGTCAACCTTGGCGGTGCAGAAGGAACAGAGATTGCACTATTGGCAGAAACGATACGGGAAACCGTTTCACAACGATTTGGTATTCAGATAGAACCTGAAGTAAAATATATATCTTGAGATGATGAAAATTACTTTCTTAGGAACAGGTACTTCTACAGGAAATCCTGAGATTGGATGTACATGCGAGGTTTGTACAAGTAAAGATCCGCGTGACTGGCGCTTAAGAGCTTCGGTTTTTGTGGAAATAGACGGCAAGCATTTGTTGATAGATTGCGGACCGGATTTCCGTTTGCAGATGCTTACACACTCAATTACCCGACTCGATGGCGTTCTGGTTACCCACGAGCATTACGATCATGTTGGTGGCTTGGACGATTTGCGTCCGTTTTGCAGAGACAAAGGGGTTGATATTTATGCTGAAGACAATGTTGCAGAAGCCATCATTACCCGGATGCCTTATGCTTTCAGGGAGTTTAAATATCCCGGAGTTCCAAACCTCGAATTGATTCGAATATCCGAGCAACCCTTCGATGCGGCTGGCATCAAGGTTATTCCTATAAGAATACTGCATGGTAAATTGCCTATTTTAGGATATAGAATTGGAAATTTTGCCTATTTGACTGATCTGAAATATATATCAGATGATGAAATAATGAAGCTAAGAGGATTGGATGTCCTTGTTATTGATGCTTTGCGAAAAGGACATCATCCCTCACACGAGGGGCTTGAAGAGGCATTACAGAATATCGAAAAGATTCGTCCTAAAACTGCATACCTGATACACATGAGTCACCGGATTGGTTTGCATGAATTTATTGAGAAAGAACTTCCCGCAAACGTTCATTATGCTTATGATGGATTGACGATTACCTGCTGACAGAGTCTGGCTGAACAAGGCAAGCTGTAAAGTAAATTCGTTCAGCATCTTTAGATAATTGAGGTAAAAAATTATGATTCGGATAAAAAGATTTTAACCTTCGAACGACCGAATCTGCCATTATCGGATATATGCTATCCAGTTGTGCATTATAGGGGATGCCAGAAAAGCAACATAGCTTCCCATCGCTGCTAAACAGGTCGGCATAAACCCATCCGTTGCCTAGCCCCATCCGTATGGAGTCGTTTATCTGAACAGAAATATCCAGCGACGGAGCCGGAATCAATAGATTTAACGGAGCATTTCGATCCATCAGTTTCTTTTGGGACAAAATTCTGTCCGACAGGGCAGTCTGACCTATCTTTTGTTGGAGACAAATCTCATCCAGGAGCTTTTTGCTAAAGCTTGCAGCCCAAACACCTTGATTGTAATAAGTAACAAAAAAACGATTGCCAGGTAAGGCATAAAAAGTAAATTCGGCTTTGTCTATCAACGTCCTTTTGGGATCGAAACTGCTGAAATAGGGATGTAAAATATTATCGGCAATTTGATAAGCTTGTTCTAATGTTGCATTGGCATAAATCACCTCTCCTTGCTCGTGATAAGATATGAGATAAAATGGAATACCCGGATTTTTGTCTATAATCTTAGCAAAAACAGGGGGGAGATGCGGGGCAAATAATTTCTTTGTATAATCGTCTGAAAGAATGATTTTGGAAAGCATGGATGGTCGGTTAATACATAGAAGTGCATTCGGATTAGGGGCAACCACCGAGAACAGGTCGCTTTGCACGGTAATTTTCTTTTCATCAATTGAAAAGAAGAAAAACCAAGTAGCCAGAATAGCTCCAATAATAGATACAAGAGCAATTATAATCTCATTGCGGTATTCTTTCATTTTCCAGATAATAATAGCAAATATAACTAATTATCTGGTAACCTGAGACAAACTAAAGGAAAAAGATTAAAGTTGAACGGAACAACAGATCTTCACAATTTCTTTGAAAAGAAATATTTGCACCATTGTTTTATACCGCATTCTTCACATTTGGGCTTACGTGCAAGACAAACGTATCTACCGTGAAGAATAAGCCAATGATGTGCTTTAGGAATAAGGTGTTCCGGAATATGCTTTACCAACTCTTTTTCTGTTTCAAGAGGTGTTTTACTGTTATTGGTAAGTCCAATCCGGTTTGAAACCCGGAATACATGGGTATCAACCGCCATGGCAGGCTTGTTAAAGACGACAGATGCTATTACATTGGCTGTTTTCCGCCCTACACCGGGTAGCTTTTGTAGCTCATCTACGTCGGATGGTACCTCGCTGTTAAATTCTGAAACGAGTTTTTGCGCCATCCCAACCAGATGTTTTGATTTATTATTGGGATATGATACGCTGCGGATATATTCAAAAACAACTTCAGGAGTTGAAACTGCTAATACTTCGGGGGTGGGGAATGCTTCAAAAAGGGCTGGTGTTATCTGATTTACCCTTTTATCCGTGCATTGTGCGGAAAGAATTACTGCTATAAGGAGTTGATACGGATTCTTATAATGTAATTCAGATTCCGCAACCGGCATATTTTTACTAAACCAGTCAACTATTCCCTTATAACGTTCTTCTTTTCGCATGCAACTATATAAGATAACAGTCTTTTAACCCGTGTGTTTCCCCCGGGTGTGTTAATCCCGGGGGTGGTAAAAAAGACTAGGTTATCAACTTAATTGGCAGACTCAAACTGTTTCAGGAAACGTACATCGTTTTCTGAGAACATGCGTAAGTCTTTTACTTGGTATTTCAAATTTGTAATACGCTCGATACCCATACCGAGTGCATATCCGGAATAAACAGAACTGTCTATTCCACAGTTTTCCAAAACATTGGGATCCACCATTCCACATCCCAAAATTTCTACCCAACCTGTATGTTTACAGAACGGACATCCTTTTCCTCCGCAAAGGTTACATGATATATCCATTTCTGCAGATGGTTCAGTAAATGGGAAGTAGGAAGGGCGTAAACGAATTTTGGTATCTGGTCCGAACATCTCTTTTGCAAAGAAAAGCAAAGCTTGCTTCAAATCGGCAAAGGATACATTCTTATCAACATACAACGCTTCAACCTGGTGGAAGAAACAGTGTGCGCGATACGAAATAGCTTCATTACGATAAACACGTCCGGGACAGATTATACGGATTGGAGGCTCCTGGTTCTCCATCACGCGAGTTTGTACGGAAGAAGTATGAGTTCTTAACAATACATCCGGATTGTGTTGAATAAAAAAGGTGTCCTGCATATCTCTGGCAGGATGATCTTCTGCAAAATTAAGAGAAGAGAATACGTGCCAATCGTCTTCAATTTCAGGTCCTTCAGCGATACTAAAGCCTAAACGGCCAAATATATCGCAAATTTCCTTCTTGACAATAGACAGAGGATGTCGCGTACCTAGTTGTACAGGATAAGCTGTACGTGTTAGATCAATATCATTGTTGGTAGTCTGAATATTCTCGAAAGCCTCTTTCAGATCATTAATTTTCTGTTGAGTTGTTTCTTTCAGTACATTCAGGAACTGTCCGACTTCTCTTTTTTGATCAGCTGCTACGTTACGAAAATCGTTAAAAAGAAGAGATACTTCTCCTTTTTTACTTAAATATTTAATTCGTAAAGCTTCCAGTTCTTCGGCATTTGCCGCTTTCATATCCTCTACTTCCTGAAGCAGAGCCTTTATCCTATCGATCATTGCAAATCTCCTTTATTTTACAGCTTGCAAAGTTAACTTTTCTTTTTACATTGACAATGTTAATAAAAGATTATTCTCTATTATCCGTAAGAATCCCGGATAAAATTATTTTTCAATAAAAATATAGAACTAATAATTCAGCTTAAATCAAACAAATATTTACATTTGTGTTTGTTAATCTAAATCGCTATTGATATGAAACGAAACGCGCTGTTGCATCAACTGGTTACTCATGAAAATACCTTCGACTTTATTGTTATCGGTGGGGGAGCTACTGGTTTAGGAATTGCTTTGGATGCGATAACCCGTGGGGCAAGTGTCGCATTGTTTGAACAAGACGATTTTACCAAAGGAACATCCAGTCGAAGTACAAAGTTAGTTCATGGCGGAGTTCGTTATTTGGCTCAGGGAGATGTCTCATTGGTTCTCGAAGCTCTCCGAGAACGGGGATTACTAAGGAAAAATGCTTCACATTTGGTGAAGAATCAATCTTTTTTGATTCCATGTTATCGTTGGTGGGAAGGTGCTTTTTATACAATCGGACTGATATTATATGATTTAATGGCTGCAAACCTGGGATTCGGCCGTTCTTTTTGTATTGGTCCGAAGCGGGCCGTTAAAACAATTCCTATGTTACGCAAAAAGGGAATGAAAGCCGGAGTAATATATCACGACGGACAGTTTGACGATTCGCGTCTGGCAATCAATATCGCTCAAACGGCGGTTGATGCAGGGGCATGTGTCCTAAATTATATGAAGGTTACGAACCTGATTAAACAGGAGGGAAAGGTTTGTGGAGTTGAAGTGATGGATATGGAAACCGGCGAGCAGCATGTGGTTAAATCGAAGGTTGTTATCAACGCAACAGGTGTTTTTGCAGATGATATACTTCAGATGGACGAACCCGGGATAAAGCCTACTGTACGTCCCAGTCAGGGAGTTCATTTGGTGCTCGACGCGTCGTTTTTACAAAGTAATTATGCCATTATGATACCAAAAACTGCCGATGGACGGGTATTATTTGCAGTTCCCTGGCATGATAAAGTAGTAGTTGGCACAACGGATACATTGATGAAGCATGCATTGCTGGAGCCGGTTGCCCTCGAACAAGAGATTGATTTTATTTTAAATACTGCCGGTAAGTACCTTACCAAGCCCCCGCAAAGAAAAGATGTTCTATCTGTATTTGCTGGTCTTAGACCTTTGGCTGCGCCTAGAAGCGAGGATAAAAAAACAAAAGAGATTTCCCGGAGTCATAAATTGATTGTAGAAAAATCGGGATTAATAACTATCATAGGTGGTAAATGGACAACTTATCGAAAGATGGCTCAGGATACGATTGATTTGGCATATGCCAGGATGCATTTAAAGGCTCCCGAATGTGTTACCGAGACCTATAAAATCCACGGATGTAAAGAAAATCCGGATTATAACGATCCGCTGTATGTATATGGTACGGATGCAGAGGAAATCAGATCATTTATTGCTTCGTCACCAACCTTGGGTGAAAAGTTGCATCCTCAGTATACATATTCAGTGGGAGAAATTATTTGGATCGTTAGAAATGAAATGGCTCTTACGCTTGAGGACGTCTTAGCAAGGAGACTCCGCATACTTTTTCTGGATGCGAAAGCAGCCCTGGAAATGGCTCCCCGAACAGCCCGGATCATTGCTGCAGAGCGTCAGAAAGACCAACAATGGATAGATAAGCAAATCCAATCCTTTAACGATTTGGCTTCCAGCTATATTATAACAGATTAAACCGAATTCTAATATACTAATATCTTAAAATGTAAATTAATACAATTATGAATTTCAAGAATAAATATGTACTTGCACTTGATCAGGGAACTACTAGTTCGCGTGCCATAATTTTCAATCATCAGGGAGAGATTGTAATAACCTCTCAAAAAGACTTTCAGCAATACTTTCCTAAACTCGGATGGGTTGAGCACGATCCGAATGAAATATGGTACTCTCAAAGCTCGGTTATTATGGAAGCTATGGCAAAAGCAGATCTGACAGATAAAAACATAGCCTGTATAGGAATTACTAACCAGCGTGAAACGACCATTGTGTGGGATAAAGAAACGGGGTTTCCTGTTTACAATGCAATTGTCTGGCAAGACAGACGGACGGCCGACTATTGTGAAGAGCTTAAAGCAAATGGGTATGCCGAGATGATTCATAATAAAACCGGACTGGTAATAGATGCCTATTTTTCGGCTACTAAAATAAAATGGATATTAGATAATGTAAAAGGAATCAGAGAAAGGGCGAATAGAGGAGAGCTTTGTTTTGGAACTGTTGATTCCTGGTTGGTTTGGAAATTATCCAGAGGAGAAAAACACATTACAGATGTAAGTAATGCATCCCGTACCATGTTATTCAATATTCATACACTTGAGTGGGATAAAGAATTACTGGAATTATTCACAATACCAGAATCAATGCTACCTGAAGTTAAAACCAGCAGTGAAGTATATTGTGAAACCAAAACTCCGATCTTTTCATCCGGAATTCCTGTTGCGGGTATAGCCGGTGATCAGCAGTCGGCTTTGTTCGGCCAGCTTTGTCTGGAGGAGGGGATGACTAAAACAACCTATGGCACAGGCTGTTTTATGGTTATGAATACAGGAAAGAAGCCGGTTGTGTCTCATAATAACCTGTTAACCACCATAGCATGGAAGATTGGAGAAGAGGTGACTTACGCCTTGGAGGGCAGTGTGTTTGTAGGAGGCGCAGTGGTACAGTGGCTGCGTGATGGAATCAGACTTATACCCAACGCTGCTGTTACAGAGCAGATGGCCGAGTCTGTTCCCGACAATGGAGGCGTATACTTCGTACCTGCACTAACAGGTTTTGGCGCTCCCTATTGGGATCAATATGCCAGGGGAGCCATCATGGGTATAACACGTGGTACTACTGCAGCACATATAACACGTGCAGCTCTTGAAGGAATTAGCTATCAGGTATATGACGTTCTGAATTCAATGGAGAATGATATTAAATCGAAGCTCAAGGAAATTCGTGTGGACGGAGGGGCTGTTGCCAATTGTTTTTTAATGCAGTTTCAGGCAGATATATGTCGTTGTCCGGTGGTCCGGCCTAAAGTTCTTGAAACAACTGCTTTAGGAGTGGCTTATCTGGCTGGTCTGGCTGTAGGATATTGGAAAGATATGTCCGATTTGCAGGAACAGTGGAGTGTTGACAGGACATTCACGTCTTCCATGTCGGAAGAAGAATCGGTAGCCTTGCTCCGTCAGTGGCATAAAGCTGTAGGACGTACTTTACAATGGGCCGAGTAATAATCTTAAAAATACAATTAATATGACTCCGTTTGTAGCTGAATATATTGGTACGGCAATCATGATTTTAATGGGTGGAGGTGTTGTCGCCAATGTGGTTTTAGAAAAAACGAAAGGCAATAACTCCGGTTGGATGGTAATTACTACGGCATGGGCTATGGGTGTTTTTATAGGTGTGGTAGTTGCAGGACCATATAGTGGAGCCCATTTGAATCCAGCCATTTCAATTGGTCTGGCAGTTGCCGGTACTTTTCCCTGGAGCAATGTTTTATCCTATGTTGTGGCACAGTTCTTAGGTGCTGCTACCGGTGCGCTGATGGTTTGGATGTTTTATAAGGATCATTTTGACATTACAGAAAACAAAGTATCCAAATTAGGTGTTTTCTGTACAGTTCCTGAAATAAGGAATCCGTTTAGGAACTTTTTATCGGAAGTAATTGGTACATTTGTTCTGATGCTTGTGGTATTCTATATTACAAAAGGAGAAGCTCAGATGTTAAATGAGAAAGTTACAATTCCTATTGGTTTAGGCTCTGTAGGTGCAATCCCGGTTGCTTTTACGGTTTGGGTTATTGGTCTTTCTCTTGGAGGTACCACCGGCTATGCGATTAATCCCGCAAGAGATTTAGCTCCCCGGTTTATGCACACAGTTTTGCCCATTAAAGACAAAGGAGACAGCCAGTGGTCATATTCCTGGGTTCCGTTAATCGGTCCGCTTCTGGGCTCTACGTTGGCCGCTATGCTCTATTTGATATTGTAGACTGATTATAAGAAGAATGTAAATTGATATTAAACAAATACCATTTTTTGGTTGGAAAAGGCTGATTTACCAATCAAAAAATTCAACTAATTAAACGTTATGATTAACAGAGAACTCATAAATCCCCAAAGTATAGTTATTGTTGGAGGATCTAACAATGTACAGAAACCGGGAGGAAGGCTGGTGCGTAACCTGCTTGATGGAAAATATAAAGGAGACTTATACGTAGTTAATGCCAAAGAAACCGAAGTGCAAGGGGTTAAATCTTATGCAAATGTTGCAGAAATCCCCGATACGGAGCTCGCTATCATATCTATCCCGGGGAAAGCGTGTCCCGAGGTAGTTGAAGTTCTGGCCAAACAAAAAAATGTTCGGGCTTTTATTATAATATCCGCAGGATTCGGAGAGGAAACTGTTGAAGGAGGAATTATTGAAAATCAACTGTTGGACATAATCAACGAAGCCGGAGCCTCATTTATAGGACCTAATTGCATCGGTGTGATGAATACTAATTATCACGGAGTATTTACTCAGCCGGTTCCTGAATTTCATCACGATGGAGTAGATTTTATTTCAAGTTCGGGTGGTACTGCGCTTTTCATTCTCGAATCGGCCTTAACAAAAGGATTGCGTTTCTCGTCGGTATGGTCTGTAGGTAATTCAAAGCAAAACGGGGTAGAGGATGTACTTGAATACATGGATCGTAATTTTAATCCGGTTACAGATTCAAAAATAAAGATGCTTTATATTGAAAGCATAAAACAGCCTGATAAGTTGCTGTATCATGCGTCATCGTTGATAAAAAAAGGATGTCGCATTGCAGCCATCAAAGCCGGAAGTACCGATTCAGGTAAAAGAGCTGCATCATCGCATACAGGTGCCATTGCAAGTTCGGATTCGGCGGTAGAGGCATTATTCCGTAAAGCCGGTATCGTACGCTGCTTCAGCAGGGAGGAATTAACTACCGTAGCCAGTATTTTTACCTTGAATGAGGTGAGAGGAAAGAATTGTGCAATCATCACCCATGCCGGAGGTCCCGCGGTTATGTTGGCAGACGCACTCTCCAAGGGGCATCTTAATGTTCCGAATCTGGAGGGACCAATTGCAAACGAACTCAAATCGAAACTATATCCGGGTGCAGCTGTGGGAAATCCTATCGATATCATAGGTACGGGAACTCCGGAACATCTTGCAACTGTAATTGATTATTGCGAGAATAAATTTGACGAAGTCGATTTGATGATGGTTATTTTTGGTAGTCCGGGAGTAGTGAACGTTTATGATGCTTATGAGGTACTTCATAAAAAGATGGGACAATGTAAGAAGCCTATCTTCCCAATATTGCCTTCTATTGTTACGGCTGGTCCCGAAGTACGCAGCTTTATAAAGAAAGGTCATGTTAATTTTTCGGACGAAGTAACATTAGGAACAGCCTTGTCCAGGGTATTGAATACGCCAACACCGGCCAGTACGGATATACAATTGTATGGAGTGGATGTGCCCGAAGTAAGAAGGATCATCGATCAGTTGCCAGCAGACGGGTATTTGAATCCTTCGCAGGTGCGCAGACTACTCGGGGCCGCAAATATACCGATGGTTGCCGAGTTTACTTCGGACGATAAAGACGAAATAATTGAATTTGCCAGAAAGGTAAAATATCCAGTAGTGGCTAAGGTTGTGGGACCTGTTCATAAAAGTGATATAGGCGGCGTAGCACTAAATATCAAATACGAAGAACATCTTCTGTTTGAATTTGAACGGATGATGCGTTTGCCAGAAGTAACTTCCATCATGGTACAACCCATGCTGAAAGGAACCGAATTGTTTTTAGGAGCTAAATATGAAGAAAAGTTCGGGCATGTTGTTTTATGTGGACTTGGAGGAATTTTTGTTGAAGTACTCAAGGATGTATCGTATGGTCTGTCTCCTTTGTCGTATGATGAAGCGTACTCCATGATCAGGTCCTTAAGAGGTTATCCCATTATTAAAGGAACAAGAGGGCAGAAAGGTATTGATGAACAACAATATGCCGATATTATTGTACGGCTATCCACCTTGCTGCGTTTTGCAACGGAAATAAAGGAAATAGACATCAATCCTTTGCTTGCAACCGATCGAGGCCTGTTTGCTGTGGATGCCCGCATCCGGATAGAAAAGAAATAGATATCGTATAAGAAAGAAGGAGGGAACCTCAGGTTATTGAGGTTCCCTCCTTTATTTTATGCATATCATAGTTTACAAATAATTATTTATAAGCAAAGATATTTAAAGACTTTGCCTTAAGCGTTCTCCTTTTTAGTATTATCTATAATATAGATTTCATCAGGGTTGAACTTCCGTTTTAGATACAACGTCAGACTTCTCTGTTTTGTGTTTATCTCTCAGTTGTACGCTTCGGCAAGATGAAAAAGAACAAGCCAAAACACAAACAATTAAGAATACTAATGTTTTGTATTTCATGATAGTACCATCTTATTTAATTCCTTGTTCAAGTTATGCTTCATATATATAACAATCCGGGCAGTGATTAAATAGTCTTTACCATGATAAAATCATTCATGTAGAAATCATTTCCTATATGATGATCTCTGGTACTTTCTATTTCAAATCCCATGTGTTTGTAAAAGTCGACCGCCGGATTAAATCTGTTTACATAAAGCTCAACTTTAGATGCTGTTGGAAAATGTGTTTTAATGTATTCAAATCCCTGTTCAATAAGATATCTCCCGATTCCTTTTCCATGAACCGTGGGCACGGCATAAATTTTTTGAAAATTAAACAGGAAATCATCCTTTTGTTCGATTGAGCAATAAGCACAGGGAGTATGATCGTCTTCAACGATGAAAAACAGATGGTGCAGCTCGTTCATCTGCTTTTTAATATTTTCGATTGAATACATCATTTCAAACATATAATCCAATTGAGCTTTCGTTAATATGTTTTTATATGTATCTTCCCATGTTTGGGAAGCAAGAGATTGTATCAACTGGCAATCTGATTCTGTGGCTTGTCTGAATGTAAGCATATTTAGTTATTTTACTGACAAAGTTAGTAAATGTTGACTATATAAAAGTATATTTTGACTACAATTAAATGCTGTCTCTTTTGCCTTTTAAATCAAAAAACAATATTTTTGCAAAAAGCAATTTATTATCAATACCATAGTAAAACATTTAATCTATTATAAAAGATCCTACTTTAGATTTGTGATTTTGATAAAAGAGCGTTATTTATTTGGTTTATAATAATTTGTGATTACGATATAATCTTTGAATAACAGAGCTGCCACATCAAGCTTGTTTTTTTTGAGTTTTTACATTAAATTAATGTATTATTCGGGGAAAAGGATAACTTTGTGGACGTTAATTTTGGACAATTACATAAAACTATAGATGGAAATGGATACAAAGATTCAGGAACTGACCGATAAAATCTACAAAGAAGGAGTAGAGAAAGGTAATGAGGAGGCGTCTCGCATAATTGCTGAAGCAGTGGAAAAACAAAATTCCATACTTAACAATGCCCAGGCGGAAGCACAACAGATTATTGCAGCAGCCGAAAAACAGGCTTCGGAACTTAAAAAGAATACTGAAGCTGAATTAAAGTTATTTGCTGCACAATATGTAGAGGCATTGAAGAGTGAAATAGCAAATCTTATAAATGGTAAAATTGCGACTTCAAATGTATCTGCAATTGTATCTGATAAAGAATTTATGCATAAAATTATGCTCGAGATGGCTAAAGAATGGGTAAAGAAAGAAGCTCTTACCATTCAGACTGAAGATGCTGAATCTTTGAATAAATATTTTGAAGCCAATGCCAAATCTCTTTTAGATAAAGGGGTGAAAATTGAACAAGTAAATGGAAAACCGGCTTCGTTTACCATATTACCAGCTGACGGTTCTTATAAAGTTTCTTTCGGTGAAGCCGAATTTGTTGCTTTCTTTAAAGAATTTCTTCGTCCGGCTTTGGTAGAAATGCTATTCTGATATGAGTAAATATTATGCATTAATCGCTGGGCTGCCCAATATTTCGCTGGAAGATACCAAAGTAAACTATACACTTTTATCTTTTAGAGAAGAATTGGACTCTATACTCACAAGTAGCGATATAAAGCTGATAAACCTCTATTTCAATAAATTCGACAATAAAAATCTGAAGTCTTACTTCCGGTTCCGCGACCTGGATCCCGATCCGCGTGGACGAATTACCTATGAGGAATATCAAACGCTAATACAAGCCCTCAAGGAGGGAGGAAAAGCTCCCAAAAACAGCAAATTGCCTGCCTATTTTGCCCAATTTCTTTCTGTTTATCTTGCCAATCAGGATAGTCCGGAATTAATAACATGGGAAGACTATCTGGCTTCACTTTATTACGCTTATGCAATGAAGTGCAGTAATAAGTTTGTTTCGGAATGGTTCGAGCTGAATCTGAATATCAACAATATTCTTTCAGCAATAACTTGCAGAAAATTCGGATGGGATAAGAAAGCTTATATTATTGGAAATAATAAAGTGGCAGAATCGATCCGATCGTCTAATGCGCGCGACTTCGGACTAGGGGATGAAGTAGATTATCTTCCTGAACTTATTAGGATTGCAGAAGAGCCGGATTTAACATTACGTGAAAAGAAGCTGGATGTGTTAAAGTGGAACTGGCTTGATGAAAAGACATTTTTTAAAACTTTTGATATAGAAAGTGTCTTTGCCTATATGCTTAAACTGGAAATGATTGAACGTTGGGTTACCCTGGATAAAGAGGCCGGAGAGAAAACATTCCGCGAACTTGTAAAAGGGATGAAGAAAGGAAGTGTGAGTGCATTGGAAGAATTTAAAAGAAACAATAATAAATAGTTATGGCAACGAAAGGAATTGTGAAAGGAATCGTATCTAACCTTGTTACATTAGAGGTTGATGGTCCGGTTTCGCAGAATGAGATCTGTTACATTTCCGTTGGAGGCGTAAAGCTGATGTCGGAAGTAATTAAAGTAATAGGTAAGAACGCTTTTGTTCAGGTATTTGAAAGTACCCGTGGTATGCGGGTAGGAGATGAAGCTGTATTTGAGGGCCATATGCTTGAGGTTACTTTAGGACCCGGTATGCTATCCCGCAACTACGACGGATTACAGAACGACCTCGATAAAATGGACGGTGTATTTCTGAAGCGTGGAGATTACACCTATGCCTTGAATAACGATCAACTTTGGGAGTTTAAACCTTTGGCTGCCGTTGGCGACAAGGTGGAAGCCGGTAGCTGGTTGGGCGAAGTGAATGAAAATTTACAACCCCATAAAATCATGGTGCCTTTTGTTTTGGAAGGTTCGTTTACCATAAAATCGATTGTGGGTGCAGGTTCCTATAAAATAGAAGATACCATCGCTGTTATAACGGACGAAGAGGGTAACGACACTGTGGTTACAATGATTCAGAAGTGGCCGGTAAAAAAGGCTTTAACATGTTATAAATTAAAACCGAGACCCTATAAACTGCTGGAAACCGGTGTTCGTATCATCGATACGGTAAACCCCATTGTTGAAGGTGGTACAGGATTTATTCCCGGACCGTTCGGAACAGGTAAGACCGTTCTGCAGCACGCCATATCTAAACAGGCCGAGGCAGATATCGTGATTATCGCTGCTTGTGGAGAACGTGCAAATGAGGTTGTAGAAATCTTTGCAGAGTTCCCTCACCTGGTAGATCCGCACACCGGTCGTAAATTGATGGAACGTACTATTATCATTGCTAATACTTCAAACATGCCGGTGGCAGCTCGTGAAGCTTCGGTTTATACAGCTATGACCATCGCCGAATACTATCGTAGTATGGGATTGAAGGTATTGTTGATGGCCGACTCTACTTCACGTTGGGCACAGGCATTGCGTGAAATGTCTAACCGTTTGGAAGAATTGCCCGGACCGGATGCATTCCCGATGGACTTATCTGCCATTGTTGCCAACTTCTATGCGCGTGCAGGATTCGTAGAACTTAAAAATGGAGCTTCTGGATCTGTAACCTTTATAGGTACCGTATCACCTGCCGGTGGTAACCTTAAAGAACCTGTTACCGAAAATACAAAGAAGGTGGCCCGTTGTTTCTATGCGTTGGAGCAGGAGCGTGCAGACCGCAAGCGCTATCCGGCTGTAAATCCGATAGACAGTTATTCGAAGTACCTTGAATACCCCGAGTTTCAGGAGTATATTGCCAAGCATATATCTCCAAACTGGATTGAAATGGTTGACGAAATTAAAACGCGTATGCTGCGCGGTAAAGAGATTGCCGAGCAAATCAATATCCTGGGTGACGATGGTGTGCCTGTAGAATATCATATTACGTTCTGGAAATCGGAGTTGATCGACTTCGTTATTTTGCAACAGGATGCATTTGATGCCATTGATGCAGTTACGCCTCTTAACCGTCAGGAGTTCATGATGGACAGAGTGAGCCGGATTTGTCGTTCGGACTTCAGATTTGATGGCTTTACTGAGGTAATGGACTATTTCAAGAAGCTGATCAATGTCTTTAAACAGATGAACTATTCTGAGTGGGAAAGTGCAGAATTCAAGAAGTTTAACGAGCAGTTGGATGAGATACTTGCTGAGCGAATTGTAAATAATTAAAGATATGGCAACAAAAGCATTTCAAAAAATATATACGAAAATTACCCAGATTACGAAAGCTACTTGTTCGCTTAAAGCTGCAGGAGTAGGGTATGATGAGTTGGCTTCTGTAGATGGCAAGCTGGCTCAGGTAGTAAAAATTATCGGCGACGAGGTAACTTTGCAGGTTTTTTCGGGTACGGAAGGTATTCGTACCAACGCAGAGGTTGTTTTCATGGGCAAGGCTCCTTCACTTAAAGTAGGAGATCAATTGGCCGGTCGCTTTTTCAATGCCTACGGTGATCCGATTGATGGCGGACCAATACCCGAAGGTAAAGATGTAGAGATTGGTGGTCCCTCCGTGAATCCGGTACGACGTAAACAACCGTCCGAACTTATTGCTACAGGTATTGCGGGTATCGACCTTAATAATACGCTGGTAACAGGTCAGAAGATTCCGTTCTTTGCAGACCCCGACCAGCCTTTCAACCAGGTAATGGCGATGGTTGCCTTGCGTGCGCAATCGGACAAGATTATTCTGGGCGGAATGGGTATGACCAACGACGATTATCTTTTCTTTAAAAATACTTTCAGCAATGCAGGAGCTCTCGATCGTATTGTTAGTTTCATCAATACTACGGAAGATCCCTCGGTGGAGCGTATCCTTATTCCGGACATGGCTTTATGTGCTGCAGAGTATTTTGCTGTTGAGAAGAACGAGAAGGTGTTGGTATTGCTTACGGACATGACCAACTATGCGGATGCTTTGGCGATCGTGTCTAACCGTATGGACCAGATTCCTTCCAAAGATTCAATGCCGGGTTCGTTGTATTCGGATCTTGCCAAGATTTATGAGAAGGCAGTACAATTCCCGGCCGGTGGATCAATTACAATTATTGCGGTAACTACTTTATCGGGTGGCGATATTACGCATGCCGTACCCGATAATACAGGATATATTACTGAAGGACAGCTGTATTTGCGCAGGGATAGCGACGTGGGTAAAGTAATTGTTGACCCGTTCCGCAGCTTATCTCGTCTTAAACAGCTTGTTACAGGTAAGAAAACACGCGAAGACCATCCCCAGGTTATGAATGCAGCTGTACGTTTGTATGCCGATGCTGCAAATGCAAAGACAAAACTTGAAAACGGATTCGACCTTACGGATTATGATATTCGTACGTTAAACTATGCCAAAGACTATTCTAAAAAACTTTTGGCTATCGACGTAAACCTGGATACTACAGAGATGCTTGATGTTACCTGGGAATTGTTCTCTAAACATTTTAAACCGCAGGAGGTGAACATCAAGCAAGCGCTTGTTGATCAATACTGGAAAGTAAAAGAATAACCTATGGCTATAAAGTTTCAATATAACAAAACTTCGTTGCAGCAGCTTGAGAAACAACTCAAAGTACGCGAGCGCTCTCTACCAACCATTAAAAGTAAGGAGAGTGCCTTACGTATTGAGGTGAAGCGCACAAAAGACGAGGTAAGATCATTGGAACTCCAGCTTGAAGAAGAAATTCGCAGTTACGAAAATATGGTTGCTCTATGGAATGAGTTCAATCCTTCACTTATAAAGGTTAAGGATGTTACACTTTCCACAAGAAAAATTGCCGGTGTACTTGTGCCTGTTTTGAATGATATTGAATTCGAGATAGGTACGTACAGTCTGTTTAATTCCCCTTCGTGGTATGCCGATGGCATTGAGTTGCTTAAGGTTTTGGCACGTACGGGTATAGAGGCCGAGTTTTCGGGCATGAAGCTGGAGTTGTTGGAGCATGCAAGGAAGAAGACTACTCAAAAAGTAAATCTTTTTGAGAAAGTACAGATTCCGGGCTATAAGGATGCGATCCGCAAGGTGAAGAGATTTATGGAAGACGAAGAAAGTCTGTCCAAATCTTCGCAAAAAATCATGAGATCTAACCAGGAAAAACGTAATCTCAAAGAAGAGGAGGAGGTAGCATGATTGTAAAGATGAATAAATATGCCTTTATGGTTTACCATAAGGAATACGAAACATTCTTATCGGATTTGCGTGATGCCGGGGTGGTTCATCTGGTTGAAACCAAATCGACGGCGGATAATAAGGAGCTGCAAGAGTCTCTTATACAACGTAAAAGGATTGATACTCTTAAGAGATACTTTAAGACCTTGCTGGCGGACCAGAAGGATGTTCAGCAAGCTCCTGCAAGGGATATTTCTGTTAAAGAGGGATTACGACTGGTACAGAAGATAGAAGAATGTCAGGATAAGAAAGCGTTGCTGGAATCGGCCAGGCAGACACTCGAAAAAGAGATTGCTTACATGGAGATCTGGGGCGAATTTACCTATTCAAACATTAATAAACTTCAGCGTGCAGGTTATCATGTTACCTTTTTTACCTGTCCGACATCTAAATTTAATGAAGACTGGGTAGAGAAATACAATGCTATACAGATATCCACTTATCAATCGGTTGTGTATTTTATTACCATAACCAAAATTGGAGAGGTAATTGAAATTGATGCCGAACGGCCAAAGATGCCGGATAGGGGATTGGCAAAGCTAAGAGCCCGTTATAATAAGCAACTTGAAGACATCAAGGCGATTGGAGACAGACTGAAGCAATATGCGGTGGAGGATTACAATACGCTGGATATGCTGGACAAAAAACTGCATAATCAGTTTAATTATTCCAATGCCATCGTGCAGGCAACCAAGGAAGCCGATGATAAGCTGATGTTGATGGAGGGCTGGGCCCCGGCCGAAAACGAGGAAGCGCTTGAGAAGTTGCTGGATGATAAAGGCTTTTATTATCAAAAGCTTGAAATAAAGGATGAAGACAATGTGCCTATTCAATTGAAAAACAACCGTTTTTCGCGCTTGTTCGAACCTATCACCAAGCTGTTCTCATTGCCAAACTACAATGAGTTTGATCCAACGCCGTTTTTCGCACCCTTCTTTATGATGTTCTTTGGATTCTGTTTTGGCGACGCCGGTTATGGAATCATTATTGTTACGGCTTGTACGTTGCTTAAACGGAAAGTTGCTCCGGAAGTACGTCCATTTCTCAGTTTATTTCAGTTTCTGGGATTGGCTACCATCATTTTCGGTCTGCTTTCGGGATCGTTCCTGGGGATTGCGTTGGCCGATGTGAAAGCCTTGTCATCCTTCAAACACTATTTCCTGAATACCGATAACCTGATGACTCTTTCTATTATAGTAGGGTTGTTACAGATTGTATTCGGAAAATGTGTGGCTGCAGCGCAGGTTATCTATCTGAAAGGATGGAAATACGGTATTGCCCCCATTGGCTGGATTGTTGTAATTGTAGCTGCATTGACAATTTATGGATTGCCGATGCTTGAAATAGCTCTGCCTCCTGTTGCGTTGAATGTCTGCAATGCATTGATGTTGGCCGGATTATTAGTTGCTATGTTGTACAATTCGCCGGGTAAGAACGTATTTATGAATTTTGGATCCGGACTTTGGAATGCTTATAATCTTGCGTCTGGTTTATTGGGAGACACATTATCATATATTCGTCTGTTCGCAATCGGGTTGACAGGTGCGATTCTGGGAGGTGTATTCAATGAGCTTGCGTTTACGATGACAGACGGACTTAATGTGGTGTTAAGGGCTGTATTGGTTCTGTTGATATTGCTGGTAGGCCATTCCATCAACTTTGGTCTTTGCATGATCAGCTCCATGGTGCATCCGCTTCGTCTCACGTTTGTAGAGTATTATAAAAATGCCGAGTTTGCCGGGGGAGGTAAATCATTCAACCCTTTCAAATTAGAGAAATAAGTATATCATTTTTACAAGTAAGATATTAATAACAACAAAAAATAATTTAAAAACAAATTGATTATGGAACCAATTTTATTAGCCTATCTTGGCGTAGCATTGATGGTGGCATTAACTGGTGTAGGTAGTGCTTATGGAGTTACTATTTGTGGAAATGCAGTAGTAGGTGCCATGAAGAAGAATCCGGATGCACTTGGATCTTACATTGCGTTAAGTGCATTACCAAGCTCACAGGGATTATATGGTTTTGTTGGATACTTTATGTTAAAGTCGTTTCTTGTTATTACGATAACCCCGTTTGCTGCAACTGCAGTATTTGGCGCAGGTTTAGCCATGGGATTGGTAGGTTTCTTCTCTGCTATCCGTCAGGCACAGGTTTGCGCAAATGGTATTGCTGCTATCGGATCCGGACATAACGTATTTGGTGCAACGATGGTTATGGCTGTATTCCCCGAATTGTATGCTATCTTAGGTTTGCTTGTATTGATTTTGATTGCCGGAACAATTCCTGCATAATTTGTGTAAAGGAATCTGCTTCGCAGAATATAAGTATAAAGGGCGTGTTTCTCGTTAAAGGGAATCACGCCCTTTCATTTAGTAGATTAAGCTGGAAACCATGCTTGATTAACGCCGGAAATAGTATCATCTAACCGGAAATATGACTGGATATGTACATCGGGCCCATGGAGACGATTAAACGCGCCCATGGGCCCAATGTATCGCCTCCATGGGCGTGATGTACAGATGTAACTGTTTTGAAGATTAATCTTCCTTTATTTGCTTTTAGAAGATACTTTATTGAGACGAAAGGACAGGTTGTTATTCACCGTTCTTTATATCCATACTCAGCTTCATGGCAAAGAAGTTGGTATCGTTCATCGTACTGTTTTCCGGGTTTTTAGTTGCTTTTCCCTTGTAATACTGTTTTGCCCTTTCCGGATCGAGTGATAAATTGAACAGATCTTTCCACCTGAAATCGAACCGGGCTTTGCTTATTGCATTATCCCGCACCTGCGCACCTGGCTGACCTTTCGCAAGATCGGCTGCGTGAGCCGCTATTTTTGAGGCAATTACCCCCTCGCGTACATCTTCCTTGTTGGGTACATTGAGTTGCTCTTTGGGAGAAACGGCACAAATCATGGAAACGCCGTACCAGGCAATCTGGGCAGAGCCGATGGCTGCACTAATATGATCGTAGCCCGGAGAAATATCTGTTGTAACCGGCCCCAGCGAATGGAACGGAGCTCCCATACAGGCATAATTTTGCTCGGATGTATTTTCCTTTATTTTGTTTAAGGGTACATGTCCCGGTCCTTCAATAATTACCTGAACGAAGTGTTCCCAGGCTATTTTTGTAAGGGTGTTCATTGTTTTAAGTTCGGCAAACTGAGCGATGTCATTGGCATCGTAAATAGAACCCGGTCTTAGTCCGCTTCCAATCGAAACCACGGCATCATACTGACTTAAAATCGAACATATCTCATCGAAATGTGTATACAGGAAATTTTCTTGTTTATGGATCTTCATCCACGTACTCATTATAGCGCCGCCGCGGGATACAATTCCGGTAAGACGGTTCATAGCCAAATCGATATGACTGCTTAACAGTGCGGCATGGATGGTGAAGTAATCCACTCCTTGCTCTGCCTGATGAATGAGCGTGTCTCTGAATACTTCCCAGGTAAGGTCCTCAATCTTTCCGTCTACCTTCTCCAGTGCCTCGTAAACAGGAACCGTGCCCAGAGGAACCGGACAGTTTCTAATGATCCATTCGCGGGTTTCGTGGATGTATTTACCGGTAGAAAGATCCATCAATGTATCGCATCCCCATTTGCAGCTCCACACCATTTTCTCGATGCTTTCTTCCACATCCGTCGAAAGTGTGGAATTTCCAATGTTAGCATTGGTTTTAACCAGAAACCGCTTTCCTATAATCATCGGTTCAGATTCCGGATGATTTAAGTTTGCGGGTATCACCGCTCTGCCGGCGGCAATCTCTTTTCGGACAAACTCCGGGGTGATAAACGACTTTAATCCCAGTCCTTCCACCTGTTGATTTTCTCTGATGGCCACATATTCCATCTCCGGCGTAATAATTCGGCGTTTGGCATAATACATCTGGGTGATTCGCTTGCCTTGTTTTGCCTTAAACGGATAATACTGTTTGGGGAAACAGGTAAATTCTGCAGCCGGATCCGTTGTATTGGTTGTAAAAGAGGGGACGGTAAAGTCGGCAAGTTTTACCAGATCTTTGCGTCTTGCATACCATTCTTCACGTATCCGGGGGATTCCTTCGGTAATACATAGCGCTGATGATGCATCGGAATACGGGCCGGTAGTGTCGTAAACGATCACCGGATTATTCTTTCTTTTCTCTTTTTTCCCGTTTTCGTCGGGAACCAGGGAGTCCGAAAGAGTAATAAGTCGCATGCCGACTTTCAATCTGTTAATCTCTCCCGGCACATAGATCTTTTGGGAGGATGGATAGGTAATACGCAAATTTCGTGTCGGAATCATATTTCTGTTTACAATTTGTCTATTTTAACAGAGTCCGGGGCAAGTTATTCTCCTATGTAGGTTATAAAATGACCTGATGCGATACAAAGGTAGCACGAATGCGGAAAGAAAACAAAAAGGGGGTGTTAATAATCTGGGGAAACATATCAATGAATATTATTTAAGCGTTGTTTATCTTCAATTATTTGTTGTAACTTCGCAACTGTTAATTTACAAATAAGAGAATGGAAATTTTTATTATTATTTGTCTTATTCTTTTAAACGGGTTATTGTCGATGGCAGAAATTGCGTTGGTATCTGCACGTAAATCGAGGCTCGAAACCTATGCAAAAAAAGGAAATAAACTGGCTAAGGCTGCTTTGGAGCTGGCCAACCAGCCGGATAAGTTTTTGTCTACCGTACAGATCGGTATTACATTGATCGGTATCCTGACCGGTTTGTATTCCGGCGAAGCCTTTGCTGCAGAGCTGGCTTGGCTAATTGACGGTATTGAACCGCTAAAACCCTATTCACTTATCATCTCTAAAACAACGATTGTAATTATTGTTACTTATCTTACGTTGGTTTTGGGCGAGCTGGTTCCTAAAAGAATCGGGATGGGTGCTGCCGAAAAAGTTTCCATGTTTGTTGCTAAGCCGATGTCTGTTTTGTCTTTCATAGCATCTCCTTTTGTTTGGTTGCTTTCCAAAAGTACCCGCCTGGTTGTATATTTAGTCGGAATTGAAAAGACTGAAGATAATCGTGTTACGGAAGAAGAGATAAAAGCAATCATTAAAGAGGGCTTTGATGTGGGAGAGGTGCAGGAGGTAGAGCAAGACATTGTAGAGCGTGTGTTTAATCTGGGTGACAGGAACGTTGGTTCAATTATGACACACCGAAGCGAACTGGTTTGGCTGGATGTGGCAGATTCGAATCAGTCCATCAGCGATAAGGTGAAGGAGAATCTTTTCAATGTGTATCCGGTTGCGTCCGAAAGGTTTGATAATATACAGGGAATCGTTTACCTGAAAGACTTGTTTGGTAAAATAGATTCACCAGATTTCAAACTTAGTCAGGTTATCCGTCCGGCTTTATTTGTTCCGGAGAATCAAAGTGTGTACAATGCCCTGGAGCAATTTAAAAAAGCCATGGTGAAATCGGCCATGGTAACCGACGAATTTGGCGGAATTCAGGGGATTGTTACCCTGAAAGATATCATGGAAGGGTTGATCGGTCAGGTTCCCGAAGTGGGAGAAGAACAGGAAATCATTCAGCGTGAAGATGGTAGCTGGCTGGTAGACGGCCAGTTCTCTTTCTATGAGTTTCTGGAGTATTTTGATATGGAAGACCTGTATAACGAGCACGATTATAACACATTAAGCGGTTTGATTCTTGAAATACTTGAACGTGTACCACGTACAGGCGAGAAGCTGCGTTGGTTGAACTTCAAGTTCGAGATTGTGGATATGGATGGTGCCCGTATCGACAAGGTATTGGTTACAAGAGAAATGGAGGATTAAATATCCATACAGCATAAAGGCTGCGGATTATTCATTCATGTTACAACAATGAACGAATAATCCGTAGCCTTTTTTTATTTCTATTTCTGATCGTTGGATTCAATTATGCGCAGATACCCGTCGAAAAGCTGAAATTGAGGATCGTTGTCGGCAAGGAAACGAATTACGGTAATGCTTTTCTCTGTCGGGTGGGGCAGACTCTGAATTAATTTACTCACCTCCAGAGGTGTTGATCCGGCAGCCTTCTCGATGGCGCTTTTAATGGTGTTGAATTCGTGATTGGACAGTCCCGAACTGTTTCGGGCAAGACAAACATCGCAACATCCACAGTCGGCCGACCCATCTTCGCCAAAATATTCGAGCAACATACGGCTCCGGCACCGGCGGTCTTCTTTAATGTAGTCCAGTACCCGCTGAATCCGGGTTTCAAACCGTTGCTTGCGCTCTTCGAAAGCACTTTGAGGTATAACAACATACTTCAGATCTTCCCGTGTCTGGGTATAGATTATAAGCGGTGTCTTTTTATGAGGTATGTACTTTACGATGTGATATTTAGACAAACCGATCAACGTATCGTAAACCTCTTGCTGCGATACATTGGCACGTGTAGCGATCAGCGCCTCGTTAATATAGGCATAATCGGCAAACAAACCGGTGTACGAACGCAAAATAACCTGTATGATTGCATCGGATTGCTTGTCCTGATGAAGGTATTTATATAAGTCCTCCTTATTAGCAATAAAAATCAAGCGCGAAGCATTGTCGATTTCATCGGTATATTCTATGTAACCTGAAAGTTCCAAAATCTTCAACGCGTGGTGAGTCTGCAGTAACGGAAACTTAAATGCGGCACAAAATTCGTTTAAAACGAAGTCGTGCACCGTATCCAGACCAAAACCTACGGCAATCTGGTAATAATTACCTAAAGCCTCGTATACACGCAGTATGAAATCGCGTTCGGGAAACTCGTCCGACAGCCGTTTTTTCAATTTGGCACTGTCGGTTCCGGCACATAAAGCCACGGCATAGGCCCGTTGTTCGTCTCTTCCTGCGCGACCGGCTTCCTGATAGTATTCTTCCAGCGAACCAGGCATATCGATGTGAACAACCAACCGGACGTCGGGTTTATCAATACCCATACCAAATGCGTTGGTGGAAACTATCACACGGCATTCGCCACTTTTCCAGCGTTGTTGTTTCAGCTCTTTCTCTGCATGATTGATTCCGGCATGAAAGAAATCGGCCGAAATACCCGCTTGTTGCAGAATGGTGGCTATTTCTTTGGTCTTCTTTCTGTTACGTACATACACAATGGCTGTTCCGGGTACTCTATTCAGCATATGTACCAGCTCATTCATCTTGTCTTCCGTACTTCGTACTACGTAAGAAAGATTGCTTCGTCCGAAACTTTTCTGAAATACGTTCTTTTCTTTAAAGTGAAGACGTTCCTGAATGTCATTCACCACCTCGGGAGTTGCCGTGGCGGTAAGCGCCAGTACCGGTACCCCGGGCAGCAGCTCGCGTACATCGGCAATGGCGAGGTAGGAGGGACGGAAGTCATATCCCCACTGAGAGATACAATGGCTTTCGTCAATTACCAGCAACGACACATTCATTGCGTAAAGCTTGGCTTTGAACAACTCTGTAACAAGACGTTCGGGCGAGACGTAAAGAAATTTATAATCTCCGAAAATGCAATTCTCAAGCTGCGCTATTATCTCCTGACGGGTCATCCCGGCATATACGGCCGTGGCCTTTATCCCCACTTTACGCAGGTTGTCCACCTGATCCTTCATAAGGGCAATCAGGGGAGTAACCACAATACATATCCCTTCCATCGCCATGGCTGGTACCTGGAAAGTAATAGATTTGCCTCCGCCGGTAGGCATCAGGCCAAGTGTATCCCTGCCCGCAGCGATGGAATGGATGATATCCTCCTGCAACGGACGAAAAGACTGGTATCCCCAGTACTTCTCTAATATCTTATGGTAGACATCCACCTCGTCCCTTCATATATCGTCTGGCTTGATGTCTTTAATCATCAGCTGTAACGATGTGTTTCCGTTATATGTGTTTTCTTCCACTGTATAGCAGATATTAAAAGGTTTCATGCCTTTAATATGCTTGCTGTGCTTATGCATGCCAAACGCAATACCGTGAATGGGACTGTTGGAATTGGCATCTATCAATTCAAGTTTAATATGTTCAAGGTCTTTCCCAACCAGTTTGCTGGTTCCGTAATCCTTTACCCGTCTGCTGCAAAATACCGGTTTCTGGTTGTCAGGACCAAAAGGGCTCATCTTTTTCAAGTCATGCATAAACTTGGCGTTTATGTCTTTGAAATCAAGAATTGCGTCCACATCCAATTGAGGAACCATCTGTTCCGGCACGATTTCATCGGCTGCAAGCTGAAGAAACCGATTGGTGAACGCTTCCAGGTTTTCTTCTTTTAAAGAAAGTCCGGCTGCGTAGGTATGTCCCCCGAAGTTCTCCAGCAGATCCCTGCAGCTTTCAATAGCCTTGTATATATCGAATCCGGCAACCGAACGGGCCGAGCCGGTAATAAGTTCCGATGATTTGGTGAGTACCACAGCCGGACGGTAATATTTTTCCGTTAACCGGGATGCCACAATACCGATCACACCCTTATGCCAAGCCGGATTGAAGACAACAATAGCCTTTCTGTCGGCCATATCCTGAAAATCATCTATGATAGCATTGGCTTCGTCGGTAATTTTTTTATCCAGTTCGCGGCGTTCGTCGTTGTACTGATTGATGTTTTCACTCTTTTCGCGTGCACTTTCGCTGTCTTTTGCCAGCAAAAGATCGACCGCCTCTTTTCCGTTCATCATGCGGCCGGAAGCGTTGATGCGCGGACCAATCTTAAAAACGATATCAGACATGGTAATCTCCTTACCCGTCAGACCGCAAACATCGATGATTCCTTTTAGTCCCAGACTTGGGTTGCTGTTTATCTGCTTTAGCCCGTAATAAGCCATGATCCGGTTTTCGCCCGTAATCGGAACAATATCCGATGCGATACTATTCCTTTGTATGAGATGCCGTAACCTTCGTCGTACCGATCGGGAATATAATAATCCAATAATGTAGTATAGGGGCGTAAGAACTTGTAGACCAATGAAACAGCTGTTGTTCCGTCCACATCGTAATCGCCATATACCAATATTTTTTCCCTTTCACCCAGAGCCTTATTCAGGCGTTTTACCGCTTTATCCATGTCTGGCATCAGAAAAGGATCATGCAGGTCGTTCAGACTGGGCTTAAAAAACTTATTTGCCTCTTCTTCCGTAGTTATGCCACGCTTAACAAGAAGCTGACAGATAACAGGACTTATGGCCAGCTTATCAGCCAGCTCTTTGCTTATCCGGTTTTCTTCTTCTGTCGGTTTCTGAAAATTCCATTTGTTGGTCATTATATATTTTACTTTTTTTTGTCTGTCTGGGTGCTTCAGTCAAAGCTGTAGCTGCAGAAAGTATTTCAAAACCGGTTTGGGCGGTTTAATAAACGTACACAATAAAAAAACAGATGTACTACGTCCAATACTTTTCAATCCGTAAAGTTAGATATTTCTAATGGATTATTGCAACAGTAGAAGCCGATTTATTGATTGTATTTGAAATGTAAAATTGATATAAGTCAGTTTTCATTTTGTTTTTTACCTGTTTATTTCTGTTTTTATGAGTAATTTGGTATCTAAAACTAAATTATATCACTATAATTGATGGAAATTAGTATTCATTACTGTAGTTTTGATAAATTTAGATGGAAGCAATCCGACTGCTTCATATGGCTAAAATGAACTTTTTTATGTAGGTTTGCACCCTTAAATGATAATTTGATTAAAATGACAAAAGTACAAGCTTTACTGGCGGGATTACCCGATGAAACTAAACAACAATTTATTCCGCTGTTTGGAGATGTGGACAAGTTTTATACAGTTATGTATCTGATAGCAAAAAATGAACATATTACCGGTAATGAAAAGCCGGATCGCTACCAGGAGAGACTGGATGTAATCCGCCGGATTCGAAGCAAGGTCGAAAATATAGTTACATCATTCGGATTGGATGGTTCGGAACTGGTTGCCGATGTTGCCAGCGACTATTTTGAAGACTATGTTAATTTTAGGGAGCCTTCCATTATGCTTACTAACGAAGAGTTTGTCGGAACAATTAATAAAATAGCCGCTTTTAATTAATACTTAATAGCTTGTTAGTGTTTAATTTTGATTATATTTGCTGGTTTTATTTTTTATAATAAAGGTTTTAATAGGTGTTTTGAATTGTAAGTAGTTGAATATATGGCCCATTTCTCAAAAATTGTTCGTTGGATTGTAAGTCAGGAGCATCTGTATTTCTTATTCTCCCTGTTGCTTATTGTCCCAAATCTGGTTTTTTTTGTTACGGAGCCATTCTCTATCACAGTAGGAATTGCAGCTATTTTAATCCCTCTGGCTTGTGTTATGTGGCTGTTGCTGGTATTCAAAAAGCCTGGAATAATGGTGTGGCTGCTTCTTCCCAAGTTTATTCTGGATGGGGGACAACTTATTCTGCTTTATCTTTTCGGAGAATCGGTTGTTGCCGTAGATATGTTTTTAAACCTTACCAGTTCGAATGCTTCGGAAGCAGGCGAATTGGTCGGAAATATATTGGTAATTATCCTCTGTGTTTTCTTTTTATATACATTGCCAACATTGTATCTTGCTTATCGCTCTGTGCGACTGAAAGATAAATTGTCGCAAGGCTTTAGAAAGAAGTGGGCGTTAGTGGCCTTGGCAATTTTTATAGTGGGTGGCACTTCCTATGTATTAACACCTGATAGAGAACAGGAAGTCTCTTTTAAAAAGGATGTTTATCCGGTCAATGCTCTTTATAATCTTTATTTTGCAATAGAAAAAGCCGGTAAAAACAAAAGATACCATGAAACTTCGGCCCATTTTACATTTAATGCAAAGAAGGATGAAACATCTTCTAAAAGGGAAATTGTAGTGCTTGTTGTAGGAGAAACCTCCCGGGCGATGGAATGGAGTTTGTATGGCTACGAAAGAGAAACAACTCCTCGGCTAGGTAAACAGGATGGATTGGTGCATTTTACCGATGTAATTACTCAATCTAATAATACACATAAGAGTGTACCCATTATTCTTTCGGCAGCTTCGGCCGAAAACTATGAGGTGATATACAGTCAGAAAAGTATTGTGACTGCCTTTAAAGAGGCTGGATATAAAACAGTTGTAATTGCCAATCAGAAGCTTACCACCTCTATGATCGGTGCTTTTTATCGTGAAGCCGATCATTTTATTGATCTCAGCTCTTTCAAAACAGGCAGCTTACTGACCTCATTTCACGATGGAGCCGTTCTGCCTTATGTAGACAAAGCAATTAAGGAAAATTCAGGCAATTTATTCATTGTGCTTCATACCTATGGATCTCATTTCAATTACCATGAAAGATATCCAAAGGAGTTTAGTGTGTTTAAGCCTGATAAAGTAGCCGGAATACGTGCAGCTTATAAGAAAGAAATGCGTAATGCTTACGATAACTCGATACTTTATACAGATTATATTTTATCCGAACTTATCTCGAAGCTTAAGCAAACCGGCGATTGCACATCGTTGGTGTATCTGTCTGATCACGGTGAAGATATTTTTGATGATGCACGTGCCAGATATTTGCATGCATCGCCAATTCCAACTTACTACCAGCTCCATATACCTTATATTATCTGGTTTTCGGATGTATTCAGAACAGAATGGCCCGAAAAATACAGATCGGCAGTAAATCATCAGTCAGCGCCTGTAAGTACCAACAGTGTATTTCACACTGTTCTTGATTTAGGCGGTGTAAGTACATCACAATCTGATTCTTCTTTTGCGCTTACACAGCCGGCATTTAAGGTACGCGACCGTATGTATCTGGGTGATCATGACGATCCGATTCCTTTCTGGAAAATAGGGTTAAAAGAGCTTGATTTTAAAATGCTCGATAAATGGCAATTAACCTATGGCGAAAGATGATAAGCTAAAGTCTTTAGCTTAGAAAGTTAGCGATGGTTTCATTCAGTAGTTTTACATCTACGGGTTTGGATAGATACTCTGATGCTCCGGCTTTTTTGGCTGTTTCAATGTCGGAATCAAATACATAGGCCGAAAGCATAATGATCGGGATTGTATTTGATTCTTTTCTTATGATTGTAAGAGCATCAAGCCCCGACATAACAGGCATCTTATTATCCATCAGAATCAAATCAATGTTTTCTCTTCTGAATATATCAATTGCCTCTTTGCCGTTCTTAGCTCTGATCAATTGATACTTATCCTTAAGAATGGTTTTAACCAACAGAAAGTTGCTATCTTCATCTTCGGCAATCAGACAATTACCTTGCAAATCGATAATCCCAGTCCGGCTCCCTGAGTAAATTCATTTTTCTTATAGAACCGGTTAAATACATTGTTTAGATCTTCTTCGGCAATACCCCGGCCTGTATCTTCTACAAAGAATTTGAGATATCCGTCTTTTTCTTTCGTGTAGCCAACTTTAATATAACCTTTAGTTGTAAACTTGATGGCATTGTTTATCAAGTTTGTTATCACCTGATTCAGTCGGATACAGTCAATCATCAGAATTGATGTTTCATTAGGCACCTCCTTTATCAAGCGCAGATTGGATGGTATAATTACCTGATGTGTATTAATAATTTGCTCGATCAATTCGTTCACATCGCAGCGGATATTCTTAAAGAGCATGGATCCACTTTCAATCCGTGCCAGATCCAAGATGTCTGATATAAGAGCCAAAAGCAATCTGCAGTTGTTGTTGATTGCGTCAATAAAGATAAGTCTATCTTCCTGGTCATATTCATCATCACAGGTTAGCAGGTTTGAGAATCCAACAATAGCATTTAGAGGCGTGCGAATCTCGTGACTCATATTTGCAAGAAAGGCACTTTTAAGTGCATCTGATTGCTTAGCTTTATCCCGGGCTGCAACAAGTTCTTCTTCTGTCTGTTTATACGACTGGATATCAATTACTATTCCAAAAATGAATTTCTTCGTACTCGCTTTGGGATCGTACATGGATGATAAACGGAATTCAAACCAGTTATATCCCTTATTATTTACATTAATACGGGCTTTAAAAGCAATCTTAGTTTCCAGATAGTAATCAGAACTTATCAAATCATGGAAGAGTTCAACATCATCCGGGTGAAGCAGTTTAATGAATTCGTAGTTGCTGATTAGATAATTCCCATCTTCATTGATTTGATAATGGTTGAAAAACAGGGGACTAAAGTAAATACCCTCATGATTCTCTGGAATACGAAGCGTAAAAATGCTGCCATTATTCATGGCTATATCCATCAATTCGTTTTGAATCAATTCGTTGGATATATCAGTAAATGTAATAACTGTTCCATAAGCGATGCCATCTCTGTTAATCCCGGCTATATCACCTTTAATTGGAAAATCTTTGACATTAGGTGATTTGATATAGGCTGCTTTATCAAACGAGAGGTTCTTCTCTTTTCCTTTTGTAGACAGAATCATTTCCTGTAAATAATATGTATTACCTGGAAGATGAATATCCAGTAAGGTGAAAAGGTTTGTTCCTGTGTAGGAGGTAGCATCTCCTTTCAATTTTAAAAACTGCATGGCAGCCTTATTTATTGTTAATACACAATTGGCTAAATCTAAGGATATTACACCTTCGGGTATTGATTTGAGCGATAGTTCAAGTTCTTTGCCTTGTTTAAGTAGCTTATGCAGCGTATCTTTTTTCTGTCTGCTTTCTTCTTTATATAGAAGTATTAGTTGAGTGATGGCAACTAAAATAAAAACAAATACAATGCCTCCTCCGGTTTGCAGAGGTATTTTATATTTCTCATAAAACGGCATGTGGGCGATAAGCGTATTTTTGGGAAGATCTTTAATATTCAAGTCCCATTTTTTTAACTCTCTCCAATCAAAAACCGGAACCTGCTCCATGTCTTTTATGGGAATGGATTTAATAGACCGGCCCTTAAGTACTTCAAGTGCTGTCTCGGCTGTAATTTGAGCTTGCTTATTGGTGGGGACCATATATCCTCCTAAACTTCCATCCCCAAATCCTTGATTATTAACAAGAAAGAAGGGGGCGTATGACTCGTGCGCCAAAGTGGAATAGAAACTATTCCACTTTGGCATAATAACAAACACATTTTTGGAATAGTATTTGTTCCAGTATATGATGTCGTGAATATTCTCATCATATACATTATAGTACAACATTTTGTCTGAGTGATTTTCCGGATTCATTTGTTCTTTAAAGGTATTCAACAATCTTAATCCAGCCGGAGTCCCGTCTACAATAACATTAAGCATCAAGGTGCTATCCTTTAGCAGTGTTTTTGCTAATTTATACACTTTGTTAAAATCCGGTTTTGCTATATAACCGGTAATATTAGAATGTTTAGCAATCAAGTGATTGATGTAATGCGTAGTTCCACTGAACACGATTGGTACATTGTAGGCAATATCGTGAGTAGAGGATAATAAGGAATAAGTGGCCTGATTATTGAAGGTTATAATTAAATCCGGTGGATTTTGTTCGTAGGAAACCATAAGGTCATTCATCCGTCTAATGTTTTCTCTATTGAGAACAAAGTCTGTATTCATGTAATGTACCGATATGTTTACATCGACATTGTTCTCATCAAAATACTGTTTAACCCCCTGGGTCAATTCATCCTGCCATACAGGCCCCTCTTTGTATGAGTGAATAAGTAATATATTATAGGAATCTTTGTGTTTTTTAGCATCTGCACACGATATACCAAGAATGCATAGAACAACAAACAGGATTGTTGCTACAAGAGACTTCAGATTATGTTCTATTATACGTTTACTCATTTTCATACGAAGCTTCAATTACACTTGAATAGGGTAGGACCACCGTAAATTTGGATCCTTCACCATGAACCGATTGAACAGAAATTTCACCACCCATACGTTCAACAATTACTTTACATATGGAAAGACCCAATCCTCCTCCCTGACTAAAATTATCTGTCTTATAGAAACGTTCAAAAATCTTTTTTTGTTCTTTAAGAGAAATACCCAATCCTGAATCTTCGACATAGAAAATCAGGTTCTTATTCTGATTGACAGAACAACCAACTTCAATAAAGCCATCATGTGTAAATTTAAATGAGTTATTAATGAGATTACGGATCAATTGTCTTAATCTCAATGAGTCGGCATTAATAAATACAGGTTCCTTTGGTAAATTCTTTTTAAGTGCGACGTATGGACTTAGGATTGTTTTTTCGGAGGCCAGCGTCTCTTCTATGATTAATGTTAGGTTGCATACTTCAGGATTAAATGGCAGGCCACTCTCAATCCTTGACAAGTCTAGTATGTCATTTATTAGTGTAAGCAGTATTTCGCACTTTTCATTAATTGTAGTTACAAAGATACTTTTCTCTTCGGCTGAGAAATTATCATCGGATGTAAGTAGATTCGAGAATCCTACAATTGCATTTAATGGAGTACGTATCTCGTGACTCATATTAGAAAGGAAGATACTTTTAAGCTTATCAGATTCTTCCGCTTTGTCCTTTGCAATCCGCAGGTTTTCTTCTGTCTCTTTGAATGTTTGAATACTCATGCACAGTCCAAACAGCGTGAATGAGGTAGAAAGGGCAGGATTATTGATGTAAGTTACATTGAAAGCCCACCATTCATATTTATTATTAATGTATATACGTATTTGGATGGTCAGTTTGTCACTCTTTCGGTTCAGAATATGTTTAATCTGTTTATTCCAATTCCCGTAGTCTTCCGGATGAATCATTCCTTCAAAAACATCCGAATGGATGGCATGTTTACCGTTGTTATACACTCCGGTCTCTCTGAAGAAGACCTCTTCAAATACAAAAACATCTTTTTTTCCGTTGTAACGCCACGCATATACATGTGCATCCCCCATGGCCAGCGTATGAAGCTCTTTTTTTATGAATTCGTCTGTAATATCTTTAAAAGAGATAATGCAGCCCGTATAATTATCCATTGTTTGTAATGAACTGACAGTTCCCTCAATTAAAAGAGACTGATTTTCTGATGTAACAATTGTAGCTCCTTTATCAAGTTGATAAGAGTGATAGAACTTGTCTAAGGAAGTGAAAATATCTGCCAAATAATTGTCACGACCTCTCAATGTTATATTTAATACAGAGAAAATATCGGCACCAATATATTCGTGTATATCTTTTTTTAAACCGAGACAATCCAGCGCAGCCTGATTCATCGCAAAGATTTGCTTGTTATTGTCAATTGAAATTACCGACTCACGAATTGATTTCATGGTAACCTCCAACTCTTCACGTTTATTTAGTAATAGGTTTTGAGCTAGTTTCTTATCTTTTTTCTCTTTATTTAAAATATATATCAAAGATACAGTAACGAAAACGATAAACAAACCTGAAAAAACTAGTACATAAATAATAAGATTACTATATCTGATAGCCATCGGCATATTGAGAATAATGCTGTTAGCCGGCAGCTTATCAATTGGGATATTCCATCGTTGCAATTGTTGCCAATTAAATATGGGTTTAAGCTCTATTGCTTTAACAGGTATTGAAGCAACTGGAGTGCCAGTTAAAATTTTGGCAGCCATAATTCCGGCTTCATATCCAGCCTCATAATTTTCGACCATATAACCTCCAATCCGTCCATCTCCAAACCCCTCATTGTTTACCATAAGAAAAGGGGCAGTTCCCATGTGAGGCAAGTCCGAGTAAAAATCGGACCATTTAGCCATAATGCAAAAACTGTGAGGCTGATAGGTCATGCTTTCCATTAATTGGCGCCCGTTTATTTTATTAATATTCTTAACAAATATATAAATCGAATCGTTCGATTCCAGCTCCAATGGTTCCCAGCCGTCCTGATGTAAACTATCCTCTTTAATAACTGTATTTGGTATGGTTATTAAGTGAGTCTTTGCGTCATTTATAGCTGCTCTGCCTGCATAAGAATCTTCTGCGATTATTTGAATGCTGTTTATTTTACCAAAAAGTTGAACTGCAAGTCTGTAGGTTTGCCTAAAATTGGGCTCATTTGTAATTCCTGTAATATTTCCGTGATTATGTTTTTCAATTAATTCAGATATAACATAGTCAATTCCCGCAAAAATAACAGGTTTAGAATGTGTGAGCGGATGCTCGGTGGCAAAGAAAGACGAAAAACAGTCGTCGTCAGCCACAATAATCAAATCCAATGGTTTTGACCTATAGCTGTCCAGTAACTTGTTTATCTCATTTTGTTTGGCCTCTTCGGTCCTTAACTCTGAGGAAAGATAGTATTCATTAATTTGGGTATCTAAATTCTTATCATCAAAGGCTTCTTTAATACCCTTGTTTAGATCCTCTACCCAACTATCGTTTTTATTGAAAGAATGAATTACCAATACATTGTGGGGCTTTTTGTTTTGCACAGAATTACATGCATAAAGTGATACTATCACTATGCACAAAACGGTTAGCCAAAGGAATAAACTATATTTAATATTCACATTAGTAGTTCATCAATTATAAACAGCAACAATTAGCTGCAAAAGCATTTTTGAGCTTTCGGTTTATGCAAATATAGAAGAATTATTTGAATTTAAAAGGTTTTTTTAAGGGTTTTCTAATATCGCTAATTGCTGACGATTAGGTAAAAAAGGAATCATTCCTTTGGAATATTCAATCTGTTGATTTCCAATAGAATCCGTATAGATGATGAAATACTCGATCCCTTTAGTCTTTGTGACCAGCTTTCGCATAGCCTTTGTTCCCATGGCCATGAAGGAAGTTGCATATGCATCGGCCGTCATACAATCGTCGGCCACAACTGTTGCACTTAATATATCTTGTTGTGCGGGGTATCCGGTTCTGGGATCTATCGTATGCGCGTATTTTTTTCCATCTTTTACGTAATAATTACGATAATTCCCCGACGTAGCCACCCCTCCTTTTTTACATAATTGAACCACCTCTTCAACTTCATTCTTCATTCCGGTAGTTTCGTCTTCGGGCTTATTAATTCCGATTCGCCAACAATCGCCTTGGGCATTTACCCCCTTCATGGTTACTTCACCACCAATCTCCACCATGTAATTCTCAACACCTTCTTTCTCAAGTAATCGGGCAATAACATCACATGCATATCCTTTGGCAATGGCTGAACAGTTTATTATTACTCTTGGATCATCTTTAACTATCCTTGATCCTTCCAAATGAATCTTTTGGTAGCCTACAAAAGATTTGATGCTATCAATCATTTGAGGCGTTACACTATCCATTTTGTTAAAACCGAATCCCCACAGGTTGACCATCGGCGCACAAGTGATATCAAAGACTCCGTCTGTAGCTGCTGATACTTCCAATGCCTTGTTAAACACCTCCTTAAACCAGGGATCTACTTCTACAGGTTCGTTATTGTTTACCTTCGATATAATCGAGTTTGGATTGAACGGATTAAGAGAAAGATTGAACTGTTGAAGTTCGGCATCGATCTTTTCTGTCAGGAGCTCATGGGATTCATATTTGATATGATACAATGTATGAAATACTGTACCACTATCTTCAAAATACTCTTTTTTATTGAAGCAGCCTGTTAGGATAAAGACTATCCCCACAGCTGCAGTAAATGCAACAAGCTTAGTCATACGAATCTTTCTATTTTTTGCAAAGGTATGAAATATTATGGTTTGACTATTAAAATTCTCATCATACAAAAAAGCTTAGCAACAATGCAATTCCAAATCCACCCAATGCAATAATTGTTTCCATTACGGTCCACGACCTTAATGTCTGCATTTCTGTTAACCCCAGGTATTTGCCCACTAACCAGAATCCGCTGTCGTTTACATGGGATAAAATGGTAGCACCCGAAGCGATTGAAATTACGATCAAAGCCAGATGAATTTCGGAAAGGGTATAGGCTTCCAGGATAGGTCCGATTATTCCGGCGGCAGTAATCATGGACACTGTGGCCGAGCCCAATGTTATACGAACCGCTGCAGCAATAATAAAAGCAAGAACTATGGGAGGAAGCTTCGTGGCAGAGATGCCTTCGGCCAGAACATTACCCACACCGCTTTGGATAAGCATCTCTTTAAATGCACCGCCCGAACCTATGATTAAAATAATCATACCTGCCGGCGCCAGCGCTTTGGCGCTTACATCCAGTAATTGTTTTCGGGTAAATCCCCTGCGTGTACCCAGAAAATAGGCCGCCATAAGAGTTGCGATGATCAATGCCGTGAACGGGTGGCCAACAAATACAGATATATCGTACGCGATTCCTTCTTGCATGTAGCCTAGCTTTATCAGAAGTTCGATGACAGACTTTACTACCATAAGCAATAAGGGCATTCCTATAATGGTTGCAACAGCCGTGAAAGAAGGAAGCGAACATTCCGACTGTTCTGTACCATTGTTCAGTTCTTCCATCATGTGCTTCGGGGGAGCCACATCGATTTTTTTAGAAATGTAAGATCCAAATACCGGACCGGCAAGAATAGCTACCGGCAGACCGATAAGAGATCCGATGAGAATGACCCAGCCTAAGTCGGCACCCAACATATCCGCCACAGCCACAGGTCCGGGAGTAGGAGGTACAAATGTATGAGTAACGGCCAGTCCTGCCAATAAAGGTATTGCATAGAACAAAGTAGAACGCTTCGTGTCTTTAGCCAAGGCATACACAACCGGCACCAGAATTATAAAACCTACATCGAAGTAAACAGGTATGGCAATCAGAAAACCGGCCATAACCAGACTCCAATGTGCCTTGTCTTTGCCAAAACGCCGAATAAGATTCCTTGCAATGGCTTCTGTACCACCCGATGCTTCCAGTATCTGTCCGAATATTCCTCCTATGCCTACCACGGTGGCTACAAACCCCAATGTGCCACCCAATCCGTTTTGTATAGCCGTGTTAACCTTGCTTAAAGGCATTCCCGAAGTTACACCTAAAAACATGGCCGTAATAAGCAGCGACAGAAAGGGATGTAACTTTACCCTAAGTACGAGATAAAGTAACAAACCAATGGATAAGAATGTGACAAGTAGTAAATGGGATGCTTCACTCATTGCTGTTGTCCTCCATATATGCACCCTTCATCGGAGAAACACTGTTGCGTGTATATATCTGCAATATACCCTGATTATGCTTTGAAACAGGCGATTTCCATTTTCTTCTTCTTTCGGTAAGAACCATTTCAATCGTATCTGGAGAAAGCAGCTCACCATTAATCCCGATAATATCCAGTTTGCGCTCTGGAATATCTATACCGATTATGTCGCCCTCTTCAACAAGGGCAATAGGTCCCCCGTCAATGGCTTCCGGCGAAACATGCCCAATAGCCGGACCTCTTGTCGCACCCGAGAACCGACCGTCGGTGATAAGTGCCACACTATCGATAAGTGATGCGTCGGATGCTATGGCCTCTGTTGTATAGAACATTTCAGGCATACCGCTTCCTTTGGGACCTTCATAACGAATAAACACAGCGTCACCCGGATGAATCTGCTTGTCGATTACTGCTTTCATAGCATCCTCTTCGCAGTTATACACCCTTGCTTTTAAAGAAACCTTTAACAATTTGGGCGAGATGGCCGAGTGTTTAACAACAGCTCCTTCGGGGGCAAGATTTCCTTTCAGTATGGCAATCGCACCCTCGCGCCTTATGGGTTCGCTGGCCGGCTTTATAATATCGTGTACTTTTACTCCCAGACCCGATAAGTGCTTTCTACAACCTTCGTAGAAGCCTCTCAATCGCATGTTCTCCAGATTTTCACCCACCGTTTTTCCTGTAACAGTAAGAATATTAAGGTGTAGAAAATCCTTTATTTCTTCCATGATGGCCGGTACACCGCCTGCATACCAGAAATATTCGCCCGGCCAATATCCACTGGGACGAATATTAAGCAAATAGGGAATTTTGCGATGTATTTTATCGAACAGGGCAGGGGATAGCTCGATTCCCAGTTCATGTGCAATTGCAGGAAGATGAAGCAGGCTATTGCTTGATCCGGCAATAGCGGCATGAACCATGATTGCATTCTCGAACGCCTCCATTGTCATGATGTCCGATGGCTTAAGCTGTTCTTTGGCAAGGCCCAGAGCTCTTTCGCCGGCTGCACGTGCAGCATCCTTCAGATAATGCGAGGAGGTTGGTATCAGAGCTGTGCCTGGTAGGGCCATACCTAATGCTTCCGCCATAATCTGCATGGTGGAGGCTGTACCCATAAAAGAACAGGCTCCGCAATTGGGACAGGCATCCCTTTTGTAACTCATAAATTGTTCGTCGGTAATCTCTTTACGTGCGTGCATCGCACTGTATTTGCCAATTTGCTCCAGCGTTAGCAACTTCGGACCTGCACTCATGATTCCTCCGGGCATTAACAATGCCGGCATATCCAAACGGGCTATGGCCATTAAATGTGCGGGGACCGACTTATCGCAGCTGGTAATAAAAACACCGGCATCAAAGGGCGTAGCTTTAACATGAATCTCAATCATCGCAGCCATGATGTCTCTCGAAACAAGAGAGTAGTTCATCCCATCGTGGCCCTGTGCTTCGCCGTCACAAATATCGGTTACGTAGTAGTTGGCAGGTTTGCCGCCACAGTCTTTAATCCCTTTTCCGGCTTCCTCTACCAATGCTTGCAGGTGGGCACTACCAGGGTGACTGTGTCCGTAACTGCTTTCTACAATAATCTGGGGTTTTTGGAGGTCTTCCACACTCCATCCGCTACCTAAACGCAGCGAATCAAGTTCGGGTGCAAGCTTTCTTAATTGTTGGCTTTTCATACATGTGTATTTTTACATTACTGTCAATATAACAAGCCTATTAAGGTTAAGTAATTTTAAGGCCTGTTAAGCAGTAGTTTGGTTTTATCAGATAATATGATCGGTCGCTAAGATACTGTTTTTTCTTAGAAAAAAAGATGTTCGGATAGAATTTTAAAACCGATAAGAATAAGAATGATCCCCCCGATTAATTCGAGTCGTAAATTAATGTTCCGGCCAAACCTGCCTCCAAAGTACACTCCAAATGCAGAAAAAGCGAAGGTTACCAATCCGATTGTTAAAGCCTGAATCATGATTCCGGTGCTGATAAGCGCCAAAGATATCCCTACGGCCAGTGCATCGATACTGGTTGCAATAGCTAAGCCGCATATTGTCTTATTGCAGAGTGGATTGCATTTGCAGTTTTCGTCTTCATCATTGGCCGATAGCTCTTCGTAAACCATTTTACCTCCTATATAAAGAAGCAGAAAAAAAGCAATCCAATGATCAAAACGACAGATGTAGTTCGAAAAACCTATTCCGGCGAAATAGCCAATCATAGTCATCCCAGCCTGAAACATGGCCATGATGGATGCGATGCGAAATATATGTCTTCTTTTGTATTCTTTAATTACTGAGCCTGTGGTGACGGATGCCGCCAAACTATCCATTGAAAGTCCTACCGACAATAAAATAATTTCTATAAAAAACATATCAGCAGTACTTTTCCCATTTAACGATTTCGCTCAATCCTTTTCTTTTTTTGGCTGTTTGTTCGAACATTAACGAATCTTCCGGGTAACCAATCGGAATAATGGCTATCGGCTCGGTTGTATCCGGTAAGCCAAATTGACGATGGCAGAGCTCGGCATTAAAGTTGCAAACCCAGCAGGTACCTAATCCTAATTCGGTTGCTGCAAGGCAAATATGTTCGGCCGCGATAGCTGCATCAACATCCAGAAAGTCTTTGCCATCGGAACCTCTTTTCCATGATTGGTCATGATGTCCGCAAACAATAATATAAAGGGGGGCCGATTTAAACCACTCACGCGAATAGCAATCGTGTAACTTTTGTTTTCCCTCTTCCTGCTGAACCACAACAAACGTCCAAGGCTGAAAATTTACAGCCGACGGGGAAAGTCTTGCCGCTTCGAGAATGTATTCAATCTTCTCAATCTCCACAGGTGTAGATGCAAACCTGCGTATGGAGCAACGTTTGGTAACTAATTCGAGAAAGTTCATATTTCGGCTTCAATTTTATATTGATTACGTTTTGAATCGCTGCGTGAGATTAATTCGCCAAGGAATCCGGCCAGAAACATTTGCGTACCCATAATCATTGCTGTTAGTGAGATATAGAAATAGGGCGAACTGGTAACAAGCGGACGTGGGTCGCCGGCATACAGGGAGGCCATCTTCATTCCCAATACAACTATCAATGCAATAAATCCAATAAAAAACATAACGCTTCCCCATAAACCGAAGAAGTGCATGGGCTTTCTGCCAAAACGGGAGGTAAACCAAAGTGTGATCAAGTCGAGGTAGCCATTTACAAAGCGGCTAAGACCAAACTTGGTGGTTCCGTATTTGCGGGCCTGATGTTTTACCACCTTTTCGCCGATTTTATTAAATCCGGCTATCTTGGCAAGATAGGGGATATAACGGTGCATATCATTATAAACCTCGATATTCTTTATGACAATATTTTTATATGCCTTCAGTCCACAGTTAAAGTCGTGCAATTTGATGCCCGAAAACTTGCGTGCCGTAGCATTGAAAAGCTTGGTAGGGATTGTTTTGGATATAGGGTCATATCTTTTCTTCTTCCATCCGGATACAAGATCGTAGCCATCTTCCATTATCATACGGTATAATTCCGGAATTTCATCCGGGCTATCCTGCAGATCGGCATCCATTGTAATGATTACATCTCCCTGAGCCCGTTCGAAACCGCAATGCAGACCCGGAGATTTACCGTAATTGCGTCTGAACTTAATTCCTTTGATGAAGGGCGACCGGGCCTTGAGACGCTCTATCACCTCCCATGAATTGTCCGTACTACCATCATTTACAAAAATTACTTCGTACGTGAAATTATTAGCTTTCATTACGCGCTCTATCCAGGCATAAAGCTCGGGTAGAGATTCGGCTTCATTGTACAACGGAATGACTAGTGATATGTCCATTATTCAATCGTATTATCAGTATTCTCTATATCCTCTTTATTTATTGCCCCGGCGGATTTATATCCGCGGCAAACAATCGCTGCAACAGGAATGGAAAAAATAATGCCATACATTACATTATTAAAGATTCCCTGAATTGTCATCCCAATGGAAGTAGGTGTTGCCATATCTTTCAGCGTTGATATCAGCTTGGCATCCACATTGGCCATTGTCATCATTTCGATGGTTTGTTTATAAGCGTTCGCTATATAGTCGGGCGGAGCAATGAATCTGTAGAAAATATAATGTACCAGAGAAACTACCAAAGCGGCAAAAAAGTAAATCAGAATTCCAAATTGCCAGGCATGGAAAAAGCTGATACGTCCACCGATATATTGTTTATATTTCTTTGTCAATATATAGGCCAGATAAGGAACGGTCATTGTCATCCCCCAATAAACTACATACAAAAAGGGTACTTGCAAGCCGAATATAAAGAACATATATTTAATAATCCAGTATATGCCTAATGACAATCCGTAGGTTGCAGCTGCCTTGAGTAGATAATTTTTGTTTTCAATCATGTTGTGACAGTTTACTTTTCAGCAAAAATAATTCTTTTGCCGCATATTTGCCGAATAATTGGAAATAAAAAAAGGAAGCTTTTAGTAAGCTTCCTTTTTTGAGCCTCTTGTCGGATTCGAACCAACGACCCCGAGATTACAAATCACGTGCTCTGGCCAACTGAGCTAAAGAGGCAGGTGGGTAAGCTTACTACATCGCGCCGCTACAACCAAGTACCCTTGCTGCGGTCAAGCCCTGGGGGATTCCGAGGGAGCATGCCGTGTAGGACTTACCCGGGTGCAAAAGTAGACATTTTTCTTTACCCTGCAAGGGGTTTCACAGTGTTTGCTGTTATTTTTTTAACTTAAAGAGGTTAACGTGCTGGTATGCTTGTGTTTCTGTAAGTGTTAAATAATGTTTAGCTGTTATTGTTTATAGTCTGATGTGAGCTCGCTGCGTAAAATCTATGGTTTTATCGTTTATTTTCCGGAGCATCCTTGAGTATATTTACGTCTGTGGTCTTATAAATAAACCTTTTCTATACCGAGATTAATTAATTTTAATACGAAGAACTAATCGTTGGACCCAGGTCCAACGATATCTCAACCTGGGTCCAACGATATCTTGACCTAGGTCCAACGAAAAAACAACCATGGTCCAACGATTAGCACTTCGTTATGCGCGTGGCAGATTACAACTGCTTTGTAATTAAAGTTAATAGGGAACCTGGTTAATGCTGGAATATTTTACACAGATGATATCCGGATAAGCGGGTGGGAGAGTCCGGAACCCTATAAAAACAACAGAGGCCGCAAAATTAAGCGGCCACCTATTTTATCTGTATCGATGCAAGATCAATAGAATAAAGTTACAGAAAGAATACTATCATCATTTATTGGCTGGACGGGGACCTTTACGGAAGTTCGAACGCCCTCCCTGTCTGTT
>JAEAMG010000347.1_pt1 | contig 59561 bp, 33 predicted proteins | sample 8958741 | NCBI WGS metagenome assembly JAEAMG01 (sample SAMN16933256, study PRJNA681125) | bioreactor sludge metagenome | isolation source: anaerobic bioreactor treating anionic surfactant - SDBS | place: India: Bengaluru | collected 2019-02-28 | reverse complement strand
GCAACCACGATTTGCCGAGCGGCGTGAAAAAGCCTTTTTCAGCATCGACTATTTACCGTGTTTTCGCCAAGGACTGTCGCGTCCCACACGGCGCTATTCGTGCTACCGGGAACAGCGCCGCCAACCCACGAAGCCACATCGTTGAGCGGTAATGTGTTGTTGTCCTTGAAGACTTCTTGTGCCTGCAACAGCCCAACAACACCGATCATGTTCAACCTAAGAAACCACATGACCAATTTTGTTTTCATGCCTAGATCCTCCTACGTTATATGGCAAAGGCGCGATCAACCCACCCTTCGATAATACCCCCACCCATTTATGTTCCGCAAGGGCAATTACAATCAAGTAAAGGACCGGCGGAACGCTCCCCGAGACCGCACGGTCGGCCCAGCGGCAGGAAATGAGCTCAACCCAATGTTGCTGGCTCGAGGTGAACGACAACATCGCGTATGGAACCACGTGCCGCCATCACCTCATCCTTCACGCGATGTCCTAAGGCGTGCCCCTCACCGACGGTCATATCGGCAGGTACGCAGAGATGAAGTTCAACAAAAAAATCCGTCCCGCTTTTGCGAATCCGGCATTTTTCGACCGTGGTCACGCCCGGCACCGTCAATGCAATGTCTCTGACGAAGGGACGGATATCACAACTGGCTTCGCCATCTAACAGCTCGTGGAAGGCTCCCTTCAGGATGGAAAAGCCGTTGTAATAGATGATCAGACAGGCCACCAAAGCCGCCCAATCATCCGCCTCCGCGAACCGTTTGCCGCCAAACAGGGCAAGCGTAATACCGACGGCAGCAGCTCCCGACGTAAGAGCGTCCGACCGGTGATGCCACGCGTCGCCTTTGATTGCCAGACTTTCAACCGACTTTCCCGCCTTCATAATGATGCGCGACACCGTTTCCTTAACGATCACAACCAAGATCAACACCGGCAGGGTGTACCACTCGGGGGATTCATGCGGTGTCAAAATCTCGCGAGAAGACTGCCAGACAATGAGCGAGGCGGCAGTCAGCAATGACAGCCCTGAAAACGCTCCCGCAACCGACTCAATCTTCCCGTGCCCAAAGGGGTGCTCCGCGTCCGCCGGGCGAAGCGACATGTGATAACCACCCCACGTCACAACCGACGTGATGATATCTCCCGCAGATTCCACACCGTCCGCGATAAGAGCGTAACAATTTCCAAGAATTCCGGCGGTAATCTTAACCACCATCAGGCTGGCATTGACTCCCAACGTCAAGAATCCAAGCTTTTGAACTGATTTATTATCTTCCATGTTAGGAATATCCCACAGTTAAACTAAACGCGTCAACTTCTAATGCCAAAAAGTCGCACTGACGTTAAGGCCGCTTTTATCCCTTAACGCCAAGTTGTTCTAAAAAGGTCTTCCACCACAACCCGTTATAGTCTTACACGCCCTATTTTTGCGGGACGGCCACCTGAAGCGGTCCAACCTTGAGCACCTCTGGATGCGGCAAAGCCGGAAACGAGGCATGCGGTTCGGACTGATACCAATACGCCACCGAAGCGATGTCGTCGTTCAGCGGCAGATAGCGTCCCGACTTGTCGGTCATCCATCCCAGCGCTTGGATCGTCACCTTCAGGTCCCGCGTGAAGCGCACCGGATCGGTCAGATGCCAACGGTACAAGCCGAAACGCTGACCCGGCTGATACACAACGTCCGCAGGCAACACCTGCGCAAGGCCCGAGTAGGGGGTGCTGAAGGTCTGGTACAACTTGGTATCACGGTTCTCGAAATTGTATGAGCCGCAAAAATAATCCTCCGTGCCCGTGCCGCAGATTGTCGGGAAGGTGTTATCGCCATCCATGAAGAACTTGACCTCGCCTTCGCCCCACCAACCGGGACTGCGGACCTCCCACGCGAGGTAAGTCCCCACATACTGACCACGTCCGCTCACGCCATCGAGGATCGTGTATTCCGGCTTTTCGGCAATGCGGGGCACGCGGCGAAACTGCACATGAAAGGTCGCCGCATCGACGGGCACGTCTGTCAGCGTGTAGTTGATCTGATAGTAGAGCCGCATCGGCTTCTCGTCCAGATTCTCAAGCGTCACCTTTGCACCTTTGTGGAACGGCATGATCCAATAGCAATTGAAGGCACTGCCGGGATTGACGCACACCGGCATGGAGTTGATCTGGCAGTACTTGCCCCAGCCACACGCAAAAAAGTCGCCGAGCGGGACCTCCACCGAGGGCGTGGTCTCACCATCCCAGTAGAAGCGCAGAATATTAAAGCGCGTCTTATCGATCGGCGCCGGCGTCATCCAAATCTGCTGGATCGCACCGGCGCCGCTGATCTCGCCCAAGGTGACCGTACCTTTGGCCGGAACGTTGATGAACGGCGATACTTTCCAGCCCTGTCCCAAATCACGCGCCGCGCTCCATGCCGGGCCGTTGGTGGACATGCCCGCCATACCTTTCTCGCCTGTGAAATTCTCGGGACTGATCGAACGCGTCTGCGCATCCGACAACCGGCTGAGATTGCCCAGATTCAGGCCAAGCCCGTTGAAACTCCCCACCTGCGGCGCCGTGCACGAAGTCAGCAGCGCCATCGCAAATAAAGCAAATATGCAAACCGATTTCATCTTACGCCTCCCTTTCTGATCAAACTGACATCTAGCGCGACGGCACTCCTCTGACATCAATGGAACCGACAACGTTCTTCAAAGCGGGCACACCCTTTGAGACAACGACCGTCGCGTAACCCGTATCCGTACACAAGAAGGTGCGGCTTTCCGAAACTAAAGCGGGATGGGCGCGCAAGGCCTTGTCCACCGCGTCATAACGAACACCCGAGAGCGCCTCCAATAAAGAATAGCTCGAAAGAGCCCGTGCATACCAATGGCCGCACTCGTACTCGTTAAACGGGTTGCGCCGGACGCCATCATAGCGCTTGCGACACACGCGCACGATCTCGAGCCCCTTTTCGATCTCGCCCAGCATGATCAAATGCGCCGCCACCTGATACTCGATGCCCGTCCACACTTCATCGCTGTAGACGAAGGGCAACAGAGGCTTCCCGCCGAGCGGCCACGAGCAGAGCAGCAAGCCGCCATCGTTGCCCATCGCATAAGCAGGCCGCTGTGGGTTAGCGTGCGTTGAAAGATCACGCTTCAGGTTGTATTTGTAAACGGACAGCAAATGACTAAGCACCATCTTGGGATCGACAAGATCGCCTTCGATGCCGCACACGCGCGCCATCCAAAGTCCCAACACGCCGTCCGACAGGCACCCCGTACCGTATTGATACTTCGGCCCTTGCTCGTTCACCCGCTGGGCGACGGCACGGTAGGCAGCACTTTGCTCGTCGGGATTGAGCGGCGTGAAGTTTCGGAGAAGACCGTCCTTGCGGACGAGTTGGATAAAGTACTCGCCGTTGAACAGTTCCTTCTCCATGCGCTGACGCCCTTTTGACAATAACGTACGGTAGCGTGCCACATCGTCGCCAGCCGCAGCGCCCATGCGGATCATCGCCGCCAATGCACCCAAATAGAAACTCCCACAGTGTCCGTCGGGGCCGAAATAGTTGATGTCATAGGTGTTATGATGATCCTCCTCGAGCAAGCCCGTCTCGCGCGGATCCCAGGTGCGGATCGCATACTCCATGGCAGTCCGGATCTTGGGCCAGAACCGCTTGAGCCACGCACGATCGCCCGAGACGCGCCACTCGCGGTGGGCCTTCATGATCTCGCCGAGGTGCCCGTCAGACGCGTCAAACGAGCCGCCGCCAGGGCTGATAGGCAGATTCACGCGGAACGCCTGCCGCCCTTGCTCGTCTTGACCCTCGAAAAATGCCGTCTGCCGCATCCCCCGCTCAAGCGAAGGAAAGAGGTGACACACGGCCTGCGCGTAATTCCACACATGGGCACAGGAACCCGCACAGCAGCCACCACCGTCACCGCAGCCCTCCCAACACCAAAGACGCCCGTCATGCTGACGCAACATCGTGGGCGACTTGAGGATCGTCAGGTTCGCGGCCACAGCCTCGACCACCTCCGGCGGCAGCGTGGTATTGTAAAAGGCATCTCTGAACTGCTCGCTACGGCTACGCAAATCCGCCGAGTGCGCCCGCCAATGCTCAACGACCGCTTGAATCGATTTAAACTGCGTGGCATACCAAGGCACGTAGGTTTGCGGGGGCTTCTCCGTCGCACAAAGGCCTCCCTCACAGGCACAGGACGAAACCGGCACCACAGGAGAATCTGCGACCCATGCCCCGAAATCCTTGCCTTCGAAATCCTCCAGTAGCGTTATGCGATTCGTATCGACAACAAGCGCGTTGTCTACGCCTTGCTTCAACACGCTGACCGGCTCATCGCTCAGAATAAAGTGATCCGCATTTATATGGCCCCATCCGCCGGTCTGACGGTCGATTATTTGGACACGCCCTTTTTTGCCCGAATGTTTGGAGAGATCAAAGGTCGCCCATTCCAAAGCCTCCACACCTTTGCCTGTGAGCGACTGAACCTCTTTCCCTTCGACAGTCAAGCAAACACAGGTCTTGCATTCGAATGTGCCGCCGCCGATCAGGAAGTGCAGGTAGCGTTTATTCAGCTCAAACTCCGGTGATGTCAACGTCCCGACCGAATCATCGCCGTCGGGATCGAACGTGTTGACAAAACCTTTCCCCAGAAACCCCGTTATCGGCTGTTGTCCCGCAGCCGCTCCTTTGGACGGCGACTGACGGAAGGCGGCCGCACACGCCGCGCCGACCGCTTTACCGTACTTGAGTCCACTGCCCGGCACGTACCAACAGGTGTCGAGACGGATCGTCCGCTCTTCGCCGGGTTTGAGCGCAAACGGCACAGACAGCGAAGCGCCCGGCGCGTTGTTCGGCACAGGCGGATTGGCGACCGCGCGACCCTCCGCCACGTTGTTCCACGCGATCGTCAACGGATCCCACCATCCTCCACGGAACCAACAATGGTCGATCTGCGCCGGAGTGTCACTGACGCAGATCGCGAAGGCCCCGGACTGCTCACGATCAACACCCTCCCCAGCATAGAGCACAAAACCTCCCGCAAGCGGACCGATCGAGCCTCCCTTGCTCATGAAATTGCGGGCGTTGAACGAAAAAATTGCCCGCTGCGTTTTGGCCGATGTATTCTTGAAACGATACTCGAGCGCACCAGCCGGCAAACTGGAGGGATCGGCGTCCGGCGGAGTGAAGGGGCTCCAACCTGTGATCGTCACCGCCAACGGTACGGCTGCATCGCCGATCGAGACCGTGGCGAAAGGAAACCGCGCCTGGAAAGAACACTCGCGAAAACGCGGAAAACCGTAGGTTCGTCCCGAGGCGCCGTTGCCCGTTCCGCCTTGTCCGAAATACTTCCAGTCCTGAATCGGTCCTTCCAACACGCGCGCAATATTTTCCTCAGGTTTCTCTCCCAGCACGCACACCGCCGCAAAGCAGGTCGGCTCATTGAAGAAATCCATCTTGTGCTGAACCGACATCGTGGAGACCGCACCGTACCCTTCGAGGCAGTACATCCCCGCCCCAATCCCACCGATGGGAAAGGCGATACGGTTCAAACGCGCCCCTTCGTACGCCCCGTTGAAAACATCGGCGGCCAGCGGCATTCCTCCCGTCACGGCCAGAACAGCAACAACAAACCCAAACGTGTTTAACACTCGCATTGCCTGTCTTTCCCTATCCGCCTAACAGCCGACCATAGTTCTCATTCCCGTACGATCTCGTAAAGCATACGTGCGCCTTCCACGCCCCTCACCGACGCCGTGAAACAAAGCCGTCCGTTGTCGACCTTCACGAGCAACTTCTGCAGCCTCCGGCCATTGGTCGAAAGCGCGTACACCGCATACGTTTGGGGTGCGTTAAGTGCCAGCGACACCTCGGCCTGGCCCATGCGCACCAGATACGGCAGCTTGCCGTTCGATAACAGCGTCTTACGGGCCCGCTCAGCGAAGCGCACCCCCGTGTTCTGCACATCCGTCAGATGCGACAGCAACAGCCTTTCGCTTTGAGAGACAGGAGCGGTGTCCAGCGCGCTTACCCAGACGGTCGCAGGTGCGCCGGAAACCTCGGCTTTCAGCGGTCCGGCGCTGATCTCCCCAGACTCCGCGAAGCCACCGATGGTTCGTTCTGTCGTGATCGTAAACGCGCCGCGCGCCCGATCTATGGCCAGCGCTCCGACAGTGTTTGTCAGGGAGGCGAACACGGCCGCCGCATTCGTCCCATACGCCTCGCCGCAAGGAACCATACGCCATTCCGGCAACGCCGACTCAGCCGCATACGTGCCGACCCGCACGTTCCACGCTGCCCAACTCCATGCCGCTGACACGCGCGAGGCGCTCTCCTTCAAAACACCGACCTCGCGCGCTGGTAACGCCACTGCGACTTTCTCTGCGGCAGGCGCAAGGTCACCGCGCAGGAACAAACAGAGCGAGGCGCGTTCCGTGGCCTGCGACAGCGGATCTGTGGACACATCGAAATAACCGATCGCCCCTTCGCCGTCGAACATGTTCTCGAGACGGTGCGCGTAGGCAAAGCGCCACAACGCGCTCCAATCCTGCAGCGCTCCCATCGCGCCTGTCAGGATACCACCCACGCCACGGAACATGCCAGGCGCGGAAAAATTGAACTCCGACACCGTAAAGGGCTTATTAGCCAAACGCGTGAAGGCCACGTTGCAGGGCGTGAGACACCCAGTGCGGAGCGGGTTCTCATTACCGCAACGGCTCGGCAACGACCACTTCTTTTCGAGAAAGTTCGGATGGTCGACATAGAAATGATCATCCACATAGTCATAGAATGCCTCACGTACCGGCTGCAGCGTCGAATAATGGGTCCCGCAGTTGTAGTTTGAAATCAGCGCTCGACAGCCGATCTCATCTCTCAAAAAAGTCTTCATCCGCGTTACCATTTTCGCTTCGGTGTCAGCTATAAAGAGCGCCACGGCAGACCCCAGCTTCCCGTTCATCCCCAGCGGCATCTTTTCGGGAAGGTCGAGATATGACGCGTCCTTCGACTGCTTTTCCTTCAACCACGTTTGCCACGCCGCCTGCATTGCCGGCGTTTCGCGCGCCTCCTGCTTCGTATAGCCGATCGAGCCTTCATTGATCAGCGCGATGAACGGCAAGCCGGGCTCATCCGCGTAACGCCGTCCCGTATGGGGGTTCACATGTGTCAGGAGCGACTTCGCGAAAGTTGCCCAGTTCTGATAAGCGGGCTCGTGCACCGCGATCAGCGCCTTGAAAACCTGCATCTCAACCTGGCCGTCGAGGTCGATGCCGATGTGCCTCCACATCACTTTGCGCGACACATAAAGATCCGTCGTGGCATAGAGACCGCGTTTGAAACACGCCGCCAGAAAACCGTCTAACTTAGCCATCTTTTCAGGATTCAACGTCAACCCGTCCGTGCTGCCCTCCACGCAACCGTTGTCGTAGTGATGGATGCGGACGCTATTGTATCCCAGCCTGACAAACCGGTCGGCGAGTTGGTCAGCCTGCTGAGCTGAAGGGAAGTTGGCGGTGCTGCAAAAATTCACCCCGTAGAAACGTTGCTTCACTCCGGGCTTCTTCTCGAACTCGAAATGCGGGCCGTTCGCCAACAGCCTGCCATATTTTCCCGCCGGCGCATCTGTGCCGCCGATCTTCGAGAAATCGAGCGCCGACCCCGGCATGATATCTTTCTCATAGGTGAGCGTCACCCACTCTTCATTGGCCTGCAAAGTGATCGGGCGGTCGTACGCCACGGTGAGCGGATCCTGTGCCTTGAGCGTGAAGGCCACGCTGTAAGGCACGCCATTGGAGTAAGCCTTCATGCCGTTGTTACCAAGCCGGAAACTGAAGCTGTCGCCCCACTGGCGATCATCCTGAATCAGCACGGGGGTCGGCGTGTCGAACGTCACGGTCAAACGCTCAGGCTGCGGTGCGGGGCGAATAATCTCCACCTGCTTAACCTTGCCGCTGAAGACCGAGAGAGCACCGCGTTTCTCTGGAAACACACCCTCCTTCGCGTCCGCCTTCCAGCGCGCGCCGATCAGTTTCTGCGCCGAAAAATGAGCCCCGACATATAAACCATTTAGCGTCACGTCGGTTTTCGGAGTGAAGGTATAGACCGCGCGAACCGCGCCGTCCGCATCCTGCGTAACTTCCGCCTTACCCGAGACCTTTTCTTGATCGGAGGCTTTCAGCTCGAAGGCGCACACACCCTTCTCATCCGGTGCGGAAGTGCCGCCGCCGCTCACGCTGTTCTTCCAGCCCACGGTAAAGAGGCTGCCGCGCAGTTCGACCTCTGGCGACTGCAGTTTCAACATTCCGCCCATACTCAGCACTGCCTCCGCCGCTATGCCGAGAAAGGGCAACGAAACCCCCATCAAAACGAGCAATCGCTTCATTTCTATCTCCCCTAGAATGGACAGGCACAGGGCCCGGATCCTTTTTATTCCGCCATTTCCATCAATAGCTGAATCTCTTGCGCCCAAAGCTCTTCGTTGGGCGTCTCCAGCACCAGCGGGATATTCTCAAAACGCTTGTCCCTCATGATGCACTTGAACACATCAATGCCCAGCAGGCCCGCGCCCAGCGACTCATGGCGGTCCACATGTGAATTCAGATCCACTTTGGAATCGTTAAGGTGCATGCCGCGCAGATACTCCATACCGACCATCTTATCGAAACGCCCCATGGTTTTGAGGAATCCATCGCGCGTGCGGATATCAAAGCCCGCCGCGAAGGTGTGCATGGTGTCGAGGCAGACCCCCACACGAGACTTGTCCTCCACACCGTCGATTATCGCCTTGATCTCCTCGAAGACGGAACCCATGTTGCCGCCGCTTCCAGCAGTATTTTCAATCACGATCGTCACGCCTTTTGTTTGCGACAGTGCGGTGTTGAGCGACGTCGCTATACGGTCGCACGCCGCCTGTGGCGTGATCAGGCGAAGGTGGCTGCCCGGATGAATGTTCAGCTTGTCAAGGCCGAGCGTCATACACCGATGAAGCTCATCCATCAGCGAGGCCATGGACTTCGCATGCGCATCCTCATCAGGATTGGCGAGATTGATGAGATAGCCCGCATGCGGCAACACCTGCGCCGCCGTATAACCGTCTGCGGACATCTGCTGCTTGAACGCTTCGATATCCGCCGCCACATAGGGTGCGGCGGTCCACTGGCGCTGGTTCTTCACGAACATGCCGAAGCCCGTCGCTTCCAGCGCTCTGGCGTTCTTAGGCGCGTTCGACACCCCGCCCCCGATCGAAACATGCGGTCCAATAAAATACATGATCACCTCCATCTCACGGGCAGAGAACGAAGCCGGCCCCTACACGCTCTGGGTGCCGACCGCGAAACGGTCCTTGCCCGAATAATCCTTGATGATCTCAACACCGGCAAAACCATATTCTTCGAGCATCTCGCGTATTGCTGTCCCTTGCTCATCGCCGATTTCAAAAAAGACCCCGCCGCCCGGCTTGAGCACCATCACCGCGTCCAACAGAAGCGCCCGATAGATATTCAATCCGTCTGGCCCGCCGTCCAGAGCCATCCTCGGCTCGTGGTCCCGAATATGCGGCTCAAGACCGTCTACAACATGCGAAGGGATGTAGGGAGGATTGGAAACCAGCACGTCCACGCTGGCAGGGTCGAACTCGCCACAGCCGTCGCTCTCCGCAAACAGCACGCGATCCGCGAGCCCCGTGAACACCGCGTTCTCCTTCGCCAACAGCAACGCTTCAGGGCTGATGTCCAGCCCCACAAACACCCCGTCGCGCATTTCGCTTGCGAGGCTCAGAATAATACAGCCCGTGCCGGTGCCCACATCAACTATGAGCGGCTTGTCCACCTGCTTCACCTGTGCTGATTTCAGCACCAGATCCACGAGCAATTCCGTTTCGGGGCGCGGAATCAGCGCACGGCGATCCACCTTCAGCATCAACTTGCGAAAATCCCACTGTCCGATCACATATTGCACCGGCTCACCCTTAGCCACGCGCTGCAAGCCGCGACGCAACGCTTCGACCCTGCGCGCTTCCGGCACGGTGTCGGCATACCGATACAGCTCTAGCCGTCCGCACTTATAAAGCCGCGCGGCCAGCAGTTCACACACTACACGAGAATCGGGAACCTTGTTCCGGGAGAGAAAGGCAGCGCCGAGCGCGATCAGCTCACCGAGTTTTTTTTGAGCCTCCGCCATCAGCAACTCCTGACTCCTCATCTCTAGCGCTTGCGTCCTCAGAAAGGAGTCGGATCATCCGGCGGCATCGGCTCGGCCTCGTCGTACGAGACGGATGAACCATCGCCGTCCATCTTATCGATCCGGAAAGCCTCTAAATCCGTGTAGTACTTTTCTTTATACTCCCTGCTGCGGATACGGAAACCCACCTTGACACGCTCGCCAACCGCAACCCGATCAAGCAGCGCGGTTCTGTCTTTGACGCAGGCGAACTTCACATCCTGCGGATAGTCATCCTCCATCGTCAGGACAAATTCGCGCTTGGTAAACCCGCTTGCGAATGTCATCGGCTCAAAAACCGTTTTGATCGCCCCCGTCATCTCATACGTTGTGCCAGCCATACTCTTACTTCCTCATTAAAAGACTTGATTCCAGATGTATTAAAACACATCCCCGCCGCCCGATCAAACCTCTTCCTTCAGCACCTCCGGGCCGTAGCGGCGCACGGCTGTGCCAGCGGCGGAAAGTACGCACGCGGCCGCGCAGGCAAACAGCCCAACGAGAATCGCAGTCATCGCCCGCCACGGCAAACCGCTGCCCAAGGCATGCGCCGCAGGCTGGATCGCCACCAGCGCGGGCACGATGCCCACCGTAAGCCCCGCTGCAACCATTGAGCCGTACTCCGCACCCAGCAAGCGCATCACTGTCCGGCGCGGCAAACCGACCGCGTTCAGCAGCGCCAGCTCGCCCCGGCGCTCCTCCACGTCACGCAGGATCACAAGCGCAATTCCAGCCACGCCCAGCACCACGCCCAGTCCGCCCAGCACGAGGAACATATCGAGGTACGCGCTCTCCACCGTACCCAAGAGACGAAGCCGCTCCTCCACCGTCTCTACCGTCACCCCCGGTGCCGGATGCCGCAACTTCGTAGCCGCTTGACCCGCATCGGGCACCTCTGGCTTGCGGGCGAGCCTCCTGTCTGCATCGGCCCTCAACAGATACGGGGCATAATCACACAGCCACAGCCGGTAACCCGCCTCATGCGGAAACATTTTCACAAACTGTTTTTCATCCACAATCAACGCACCCTGCAGAATCCCGCTACGCACCGGCAACGCGCCCACGATACGCACGCGCCACACTTCGCCGTGCTCCCCCGCGTACCGGAACACCGTGCCGTCCGTCACCCCTGCTTTAGCCTTGAGACTGTACTGCAGCATGGTCTGGTCCGCCGCCAACGCAGGTACCGACCCATCCTCCAGCGGCCTCTCGAGTTGCGTCCAGATCCCGCCGGAATCCACGGGTTCAAAGGCCCGCGACCGCGCCATGGCGCGCGTATCCAGCCCGAGCAAACGCGGCGTCTGCGGCTGGCTCATGTTGAGGCATCCCGCCTCATCGCCCTCGTGTACGCGCACCGGTACGACGCCCTTGGCACCGCTCACCTTACCTGCCATTTCAAGTCCGCGCATACGATCCAGGGCCGTGACCGACGTCACGATCGACGCGAAGCCTCCGCTCCCGGACGAGGGACTTCCGCACCCCGCAGCCGGATCATGTTTCATCGATAGAATGCCGATCGTCAGGAAGGTGCCCACAGCCAGCAGGATCACCACGGGTGCGCTCCTTCGTGGCGCTTGCACCGCCCGGCTCGCCCCTGCCGTAACCGGAGACGACAGATACGTGATTCGCGCTCCCGTTCCCCGCCAGGCCGTCCCCGCGGTTTTCACAAACAGGAGTAGCGAAAACATCAGCAGGAAACCCGCACCGAAAAACACGCCGTTCGCAGCCGCACCGCTTGGGCTCTGAACCATGACCGCCAACGCCGCCATAGCCAACACGCCACCCACCACATTTTCCCACACCAGACGTCGCGTACCACGCAGCCCCCAATTTCTTAAGTCAGTGTTTCCTGCCCCCTGCCAGAGCTCCACCGGAGGGCATCGCGCGAAGCGGCTCGCGGTACGCAGCAACACCAAGAGCGTCAACAACAGACTCACCCCTGAAGCCGCACCCGCCGCCAACCACGAGAAATGAAATTTCATCGTCGCGCCTACGAAGGCATCGCGCCAGAAGCGTCCCAGGCTCCATACCAACGTCCGCGCCAACCCCGCGCCGAGCGCGCCGCCAGCCGCCGCGCCAGCCACCAGCGGCACGCTCCACTCCGAAACCAACACGCGAATGACGCGGCCGCGATTCCAACCCAGTGCGTTGAAAAGCGCCACTTCGCTCTTGCGCATCTCGAGCACCAACGCCAGCGAGAGCGCCGAGAGCAATAAAGCCGACGCCATCAGCACAAACGCCATGCCGACAAAAAGCATGCGGAAATCGGTTGAACCCTGTGCAGCATTGAGCCCCTCCGCCCACGCCGGACGCACAGTAAAGCCGGCCTGCACGGGCCGAAGGACCTTGAGCGCCTGGCGAACCGCCGGCTCGTCCGCCACCACCCGCACGCTCATCGCTTCGCCAAAAAATGTCCCGAAACAACGCTTGCCCGCCGCAAACGTGAGAAACGCCTTGGGTGTCTCGCGCCACTGTTTCCAATACGCCTCATTGGCCGCGTCCTTCAGTTTTTCCTCATCCATGGGCATGCCGACATCCCAAGCCGCGCAACTGTCGACGCCTGCGAGTCCGGGGAAGATCGGCATCGCACGCTTCGCCGCAGCAGCCCGTTCGTTCGGGATCACCTCGCGTACACGGAAAGTCCGGCTTTCGGACACGAGCCTTCCGCCCGCTTCGAAGCGGCGCCAGCGCAGCATCAGCGCAGCATTGGTTGTTACGGCCAGCGACTCGGCGAGCCACGCGTTGACCACGACTTCATCGTCCCTCAAGTCGCGCGGCACGCAAACGCCGTCCGGCGTCACGGCCGCAACAAACCCATAGGGCGTTGTGTTTGTGCCAGCCTCGAACGCGTCGGCCAGATGGAAAGTGGCCGCCTCCGGTATCAACCCGGCAGACTTGAGCGCCTCCGGCACGCAGCTCGGCAGGAACACGCGGCAACTCTTGACCACGGTCGATCCGTTTGTCGCCTCCAGCACGAGCCCCGCGTCCTCAGGTGTCAACGCCCCCGTGAGCGCGCTTTCCATCTCCTGCGGTGAACGCGAAGAAACCAGCAGATTTGCCATTCCCGGCATATCCACGTCGTGGGCAAGCTTCTCGAACGGCAAGAAAACATTGACCGGAGGGACCGATGCCGGCCGCAGCGCAAAATCGGGGGTCAGTAACCGTTCCACCTGAGCGACACGAAGGTTTACCGCACGACGAACCATGCGGGCCTCTCTCACCGCGCCGAGCGGCATCTCCGCAGAAAAAAGCGACGGCTTCTCGAAACGCACGGCACCTTCCGCGTCCGGCAATACCTCGCGGGCGCGGCCGTTGGCCGCTGCCTCGAACAACTCTTCCGGACGGCGTGTGGAGCTGCTGCCGCCTTCCGCCGCACCGATGATCTGCGCACGATCCGCGCAGACCTCTCCGTCGGCGGTCAGCAGTTCACCCTTGAGCAGCAACGCGGCCTGCGTATCGGGTAGCCGCTGCGCAAGGTCTGCCGAGAAGAGTCCCTCGGAAAGGGAGACCACGGAGCGCACCGCGCCGAGCCGCGCGTACAAATCGCGGCGCAAACCCTGCTGAAGCGACTCACCGGTGAGCCACGCGGCACAAAGAATAGCGGAGGTCAGCGCCACAGTCCCCGCGAACACAAGGTGCCGCATGCGATAATAGCGCAGACTTCTTCTGACCCAGGTGCCGACCATGTGCAGCCTTCCCAAACTTCCCGGTGACAGGAGCGTTCCCCGAAACATCCGCAAACGTCCCGGAGTGGCGTCCCTCCCGTAGCCGATCATTTACCTTGCGGTGTTCCCTTGACCTTCAGCGGCACCGCATAGAAGCCCTTTGAAGCGGTCACAAATAACGTATCCTTCTTCGGCCCGCCGATACAGACGTTGGCGCTCCAGCTTTCAGGAATCTTGATCACGCCCAGCGCCGTGCCTGTCTTATCGAACACATATACACCCTCTTTGCCGGTGAGGTACACGTGACCGTCCGCGTCGAGCGTCATACCATCCGAGCCCATGTCGCAGAAGAGCCGCCGGTTGGAGAGCGCACCGTCAGCCTGAACATCATAGACATAGGTTTTCTTCGCGCCGATATCCGCCACAAAGAGCGTCTTGCCGTCTGTCGTGCCGACGATGCCATTGGGCGTCACGAGGTCTTCAGTCACGCGGCGCGGCGCACCTCCTTTCGGCAGGAAGTAGACCTGCTGCGTGCCTTGTGGCGCATCCTTGTGTGTCCACCACGGCCGCTTGTAGAACGGATCGGTAAAATAACACCCGCCCTGCGGAGACGCCCACACGTCGTTCGGTCCGTTGAGCTCTTTGCCCGCATGTCCCTTGGCAAGAACGGTGACCTTGCCGTTCGCCGTAACAGACCATAGCTCCATCTTCTCGTCCGCGCAGACCAGCAGCGAGCCGTCCGGCGCGAAACACATGCCGTTGGCGCGGCCCGCGGGGTCCATGAAGGTCCGCAGGCCCTGCTCGCGATTCCAGCGCAGGATCTTGTTATTGGGCTGATCCACAAAAAAGACCTCGCCCGCGGCGTTGACCGTTGCGCCTTCGGTGAATTTGAAGCCATCCGCCAGTTTCTCCGCCACCGTGCCCGGCGCGACCACATCGTCCAAACCGGCACCCCACGCACACACCGCCGCCAAGCCCACCAAACCTGTCATGATCCCGTGCTTCATTTTTTCATTTCCCTTTCTAAGACAAACCACATGACCGTTAGAAGTTTACTCCATATGGCCCTGCCGAAACAAACACAACCGGACAGGAGTTGTGATTGTCAGACTGTACCTTCTGGGTGCGCTACCGGGCATGTATCAACATGGCCCCGAGATTGACGCGCATCCCCGACTGACGTATACGTTCATCCGACTGGCATCTTGCCAATCTGATGTCCCCGCTTTCAGAGCGTCCACTCCCCCTTCGGACGGCTTCCGCCGCCCCGCGAGGGGCTTCGCCATGTATTTGACGGCATCTGCGCCTGCAGAAACACTTAGAACTCCAATCAGGCGCAGGTCCCGCCACGTGAGTCCAGCCCTCTTCTTTTTCAATTTTTTTCCGTCAATTCGGTTTTGTGAGCTTCACTGATTTGATCAGAACCGAATCTCCGACTTTGCCGGTCGCCACCGGGTCGAAGCGAAGACGAACGATGCCTCCCTTGTAGCTTGGGGCGCCTGAGAGGTCCACCAGATAGTGATGAAACCGGCCATCCGTCTTTATGGGAAACTCGACGGCGTCCTTTGCTCCCGGAGCCGTTTCGCCGCAGCGCTGCCAGAACACCGTCGCAGTCTGCTGCGCGGTTTTGAATGCGCATTCTATATCGACCAACGGGGCGTTTTCCGCACGCCAAAAGCTGAAGGGGCTGATTAATTGTGGATCGTCTTTGCCGAGTTGCACATCGAGCGCGCCGGTGATTGGCCAGCCTTTGTCGTGCGCGTTCACATAGTGCCAGCCTTGCCTATCCTTGACAAACGACCACTCGGGTAACGCGGAAACATGAATTGCCTTGGCGCGCTCGCGAATTTCCGCCAGCGTTCCCGCCAACAATTCGTAGCGAAACTCATAAACGATGTTGTGATCGAGGATCTCTTCGCCTTGACCGGCAAGATAGCCGGTACTGTTCGCGTGAGTGTCGTTAGGTCCCGGCTGCCCGGCGAAACCGCCTGTAAAAAACACGCGTCCCGGCGTCAGCAGCCCAAGGCCCCGGTCACCTTCATCGAGCAAGGCTGACCAGCCTTCCGTCGCATGCCAGAAGGACCAGGGGTGACTGCCCGTCGGCTTTGGGACCTCTCGCGCAGGAGCGCCGGTGAAGGGCAGATCACCCGTATAGCTCACAACCCGATGATAAGGCGCGTTGGCATACGTGGCGGGCAATTCCTGGAGCCTCGCCGGGTATTGCGTTTTGTCGAGGCGGGCGTTGTTCAGTCGGGCGCGCACCGTCACGACCGTCCCTTCTAGACGCAGCCATGACTCGAACGTGCAATCCCCCGGCACATGGTTGAGCGGCCACTGCAACGGCAACGTCTTAACGTAGATGGATCGCCCGTCGTTATGGTGCTCCAGCACCTGCGAAGCGTGCTTGTAGTCATCACCAGCCTGAATGGGGTTCCAGCCGATATGTTCCCACTGTTTTGCGGGCTGCCGATCGCCAACTGCGAACGGCACCGGCCCGGAGAAAAAGGAGAGCTGCACGTGACGACCCAGATCAAAATTATTGATGAGATTGCCGCCCCCTCCCCGGGACAGGAAGACGATCGCTCCGCCGCGGTTAAGGTCCACGCCGACCTTCGCTTCCGCGTTGTCGAGATAGCTCATGTGAGCACCTTGCGGCGCTTGGGCTGAAACGACGATAACGCAGAAGGCCGCCATCACCATCAAAGCTATTCGAAGTGGCGTTTGCATGATCGTGTGGTCACTGAACACGGGTGGCTGCATCGAACAGGGGTGTTCTGCGACCGTAACAGCCGAGACCGCCATGTCGCTTGAACAAAGGATGGCAGGACGGTAACACATAGAACGACCACGTTCAAGCCCGTTCGCCGCTTGATCTTGCACGCGCAAAAGACCCGCCTTCAGAAAGCTGCGTCATCCGGGCCGCCCCTCCCGTCCGAAAAACATCACCCTCGGCTTTCGATTTGCGAAATTTGTTTGTCATTGAAAGCTTCGCCAGCCGCTTACTCCGAAGACGCAGTCTCTGAGCGCACGCGGGTTAGAGTTTAATGGAGCGTAATTCAGGCAACAGTGCGCCCATCAAAACGATCAGCAGACCAATCAGACATTTTTTTGTCGCAGGCCATGCTTCATTGAAGTGGACGCACAGAAAAACAACATCAATGACAGGGAAAAATATTCCGCCTAAAACCCACCAGAAAGACATGCGAAATTCCGCAATAAGAAATTCAAGGCCGCCGATGAAATAAATAATCAAGCCGAGGCCGATAAAAGCATATCCAACCATTTCCAAGACTTTCCCCTTTCTCTGGCGTCACAATTCTCTCTTGAAGCGCTCGATGAATAGGATTCGGTAAACCGCCTACCAACCTTCGGCCTATTTTCCATTCTTCCCTTGCGCGTTCACTCTACAACATGGATCACCCGCCCTTTGAATTTTAGGCGCAGGGAGGTGCCGACGGCAGGGAGAAGCGACGCATACGAACCGACATCTTCAGGACGGAAGCCCGCAAGCAGGATCCAAGAGCCTTGGCCATCGGTAATGCGGGCGGGCAGGACCTTTGCCTGTTTCTTCACCTGATCGGGACAGAGACGGGCTGGCGCGAAACAGACTGCGCCCTGCTTCACGCGGTTCTGCACGGCGGCGAGCGTGGGCTCGGAGACGGTGATGCCGCACAGGAAGATCGTGCCGATACCGCGCAGCAGCTCGGGACCGGCAAGGTGGTCGTAAACCGCCGTCGGAGGCGCGGAAATCAGGAGGGGCTGTTCGTAGTGGGGATAAACGGCGCTGTTGGCATTCACCGCACGCGGATCGCTCCTCCCACCCGTCAGCAGACTGAAGACCTGCATCCACTCGCCGGTCTCCGGCGTGGGTGACAGGTTCTCGGCCCCGTAGAGCGTTTTCCAGTAGTAACAGGAAGCCTGGCCCCAATCGCTGTCGGGAAAACGGATGACGGCGACCTCGGGCTCGTAGTCGCGATAGCTGTAAGCGCGCGGATGGGAGGGAAGATACGTGCGGATGAAATCCTGGAGAGCCGCACCGTACTCCGAGAGCTCGTAGGTGGCCCCGCGCACGCGGCACATTCCTATGAAATGCTCGGTATAGATGTTGTCCACGCCCGCCGCATGGGCCAGCCGCAATGCGGTCTTATATTTCTCCACCGAGTGGCCGGGGAAATGACCCATCGACCAGAAATCCGGCGTGTACCACAGCTCGGCATTGTACTGCCGCGCCGCACCAAGCGACAAAGCAAGCACCACGGGATAGATGTCCTCTTTTAGAAGCTTCGGGCACAGGGTCACCCCGGCCTCAGCCAGCGGGTGCCACAGCGCGGGAAACACGCTCTCCACCACCATTCGGGTTCTGTGCGCGCGGTGATACTCGTTCACCTGCCGCGCCGCGCCGATGAAGGCCTCGCGGGCCTCGGGCAGCGTCATGCCCGTGGTTTCCACCAGATAGGGCTTGCCGTGGGAGTCCCTCGGGTAAGCGATCCTGTTGCGGCAAAGCTGCATGTGTTCGCCTTCGTCATAGACCACGCCCTCAAACAAGCCCGTCGCCGCCGCTGCGTCAAGGGCTGCAGGCTCGATGTCCCAGCGTTGGCAGCCGCCTGGCGCGGCGAAACGGTCGCGCCCGTTGGGATCGGGGGACGTTAGCACCCAATTGGCGGTTTCATTGTTGAGCGCAAAACGCAATCGCGTCGCCTTGCAGAACGCCAAGAGATCGGCGAACTCGCCGTTGTCGAGCTGCGCCGGACCGATATGGACCTGAAGAAAGTTGATGCCCTGGTCGCGGATTCCCAGCAAGAGCGCTGGAGTGTCATTCCAATTCGTATCGATGCCGCGCAAAGGCTCGCCTTTCTTCGCGATGGGGGTCAACGTGTCGAAGATGCTGTTGACGTTGGTCTGGCCCGGCGCGAGCACGGCCAGCGCGGCGTAACGCCTCTGATCCGAAACGCCCTGCAAGGCGGCACTCAAGCGGTACAGGCCACGGGCCAAGCCGGGCATGAGAACGTCCGTTTGTCCAGTAGCGCCGGTCCACGCGATGGCCAAGTCCTGACTCACCACGTCGGAGCCGGACCAATTCTCCGCCCGAAACTGAACCCGCGCATCGGGCATCGCTTCGGCGGCCCAAACGCTCACGCGCACCGTCTGACGCTGCCCCTCGACACCGTGTTTGACTCCAACATCCATCCTCAGCGCCGCCGCCAGCGGTTGCCGGGCCTCCTCAGCGGGACCGGCGATGTCGAGCGGCGTCCAAGCGAAAGAATTACGCGGCATTTCGACAACACGCGCCGGAGCGTCATTGGCGCGCCACGTGGGTCCGCTGGTCACGCGCGCCAGTTCGCCGGTCGGGCCCCAGGCCCGGAGGTCTACGACAACCCGCGGATCGCTTGCCGGCGTAAAGTCATAGCGCAGGACAAAGCAGCCTTCTGCACCATGCTCGAGCTTGCTGCGGCGCGACTCGCCGACTCCAGGCTCCAAGCGCCAGCCCGCCGCATCGCCGAGATCGGCATTCTTTGGGCCGTTTAGTTTGATGACCGCGAATTCCACCTGACCCGCCGGGTTCAACCGAGCATTCTTGCGGTCCACGCGGATGCCGACCGACGCGATGCGCGTGTAGTCGCACGCGGGCGGCCCACTTTTCAGTCGCTGATAATCGAGCGTGGGCTCCTTGCCTAACTCGATGACATGCTCGATCTCCTTGCCGCTGTGGCCCAGCAGCAGATCCGACCGCCCTTTCTCCAGACAGTAGAAGCCCGAAGAGGCGCCCTTGACATCGACGACCTCGATATAGAGCCATTCGTCGGCCTGCGCGCCGCGCGTTTTGAAACTCAACCGCGTGAAAGGCGCCGGCGCGGGAAGCTGTCGGCGCAACCAAATGTAACAGTTTGCGGGGGAGGGGGTTTCTTCGGCGTCCACGGTCACCGCGACCGTGTTGGTCCCTTGGGTCAGCAGCCCCGTGACGTCATAGGTTTCCGCGTCCCACGGCGTATCTCCCACACTGACGGCATGCCCGTTGACTGCGAGCCGGTAGCGGTCACGGGCATCCAGCCGAACCAAGGCCTTGGCGGGTGCCTGTGGCAACGCGAATTCGCGGGAAAAGACCGTCGCCTGAGCTGCGGTTGGAACGGCCGTGCCGAGCCACAGCGGCTGCGGGATCGGTGCGCCGGGCGCCGTTGAACACGCTGCCGTCAGACAGAAAAGACAACAGGCTAAACGATGGTGATTGAAAGACATGTATATATTTTAGGGTGTTACGGTGGAAAATCAAGGACGATGAAGCGTTTATAACGGTGTTGCCGCGGAATAATCGGTGTACGGTCCTCCGGAGGTTCGCTATAGTAATGACTAAGTGTTGATTCGGCATGTTTAATGGGGGGCTATGAAACGGGGCTTTTGTTTCAGTGCTGTGGGGCTTGTCGTGTTGGCCGGGTGTGCCGTTTTCAGGGGATCGGGGAACTTCCGTTACTGGGAACGTCCGGCTGGAGAAGCCGTGTCCGTGCGCGAATCGCTCACGGTTAACAGGCGGCCTGTGGCGCTGCTCGCCTGCCGCGTTTCTGCCGTGCCGTTCAATCAAGTCTGGCCGGGCTACCAGCGCCCGCTGGACCAGACCGAACTCGCCGCCTTCGCCAGTTGGGACATGAGCGGTCCCGTGCAGATCGAGATCCGCTCGAAGAGCCCCGTCCGGTCCGTTGTCGTGCGCCCCGCATCGCTCGGCATCAAACCCGCAATCGACGGCGACCGCATCCGCTTCACCCTCATGCTCCCCGGCCCCGTGATCGTCGAGATCAACGGCTGCCACCACGCCCTGCACCTCTTCGCCAACCCGCTGGAGGCTGTTGCACCTTTGCCCGACACACCCGGCTTGCGCTATTTCGGCCCCGGCATACACCGTCCCGGCAAGATCGAGCTGAAAAGTAACGAAAGGGTCTACATCGACGGCGGCGCCGTGGTCTACGGCAGCCTCCAGGCGAGCAACGCCACCAATATCACCATCCGGGGCCGCGGCGTACTCGACGTCAGCCAGGCTGAACGCGGCAAGGGCGGCGGCGCGATTCGGCTCTCCGGCTGTTCGGATGTCACGGTCGAAGGATTGGTGCTGCGCGACCCGGATGTCTGGTGTTTCAGCCTCTTCGGGTGCGCACGCGTTACCATCGAAAACGTCAAGCTCGTCGGGCTCTGGCGCTACAATGCGGACGGCATTGACGTCTGCAACAGCCAAGACGTGATTGTGCGCGACTGCTTCGTGCGCGCCTATGACGACGCGCTGGTCGTGAAAGGCCTGAAGTCCGCCTACGACAACCTCCCGGTGCGCAACATACGCTTCAGCCGTTGCGTGCTCTGGTGCGACTGGGGCCGCGCCATGGAGATCGGCGCCGAGACCTGCGCACCGGAAATCGCGGACGTCTCTTTCGAGGACTGCGACATCGTGCGCACCACCCACATCGCGATGGACATCCAGCACGGAGACCGCGCGGCGGTCCGCGATATCCGCTTTCAGAAGATCCGTATCGAGATCGACCCGACAAATCCTATCCCGCGCATGCAGAAAGCGCCTGGCGAAACGTATTCCGGCCACGACGGCGAAGGTCACCTTCCCTCGCTGATGACGATGGTCATCTTCAAGACCTTCTATTCCAAAGACAGGGAAAGGGGTGCGATCCGCAACGTGCTCTTCAAAGACATAGACGTGCTCAGCGCACAGATGCCGCCCTCGTCGTTCCGCGGCTTCGATGACAAGCATGGTATCGACAGCGTCACCCTCGAAAATGTGCGCTTCAATGGCAAACCCGTGCGCGGAGCGGAGGCTGCGCGACTGCACATCGGCCAATACGTCACCAACGTGCGCTTCGCCGAGACGTCCAAGAAGTAGCGCACCTCACGTAGAGAAGATTTTTTGACTGGATAACTTCTATGGAAAGCGAACTTATGATAAAGACGATCCTCGCGTTTGTCGGACTTGCGCTTGCCTGCTCGGCGGAGGTGAAGACCTGGGACGGCGAGGGTGTTCCGGCACCAGAGCCGGTCGCCGCCAAAATCAAGCTGGGAGCCTACATTTTCCCCGGCTGGTACCGCAACACGGGGCGCGGCGATTACCCTTACCGCACACACGACGAAGACAGCGAATGGAAATGGGCTGTCGCCAAACAACCTGCGCCGCGCCCGCTGCTCGGATTTTACGACGACTCGCTGCCGGAGGTCAACGACTGGCACATCAAGTGGGCGCTCGAACACGGCATCTCCTTTTTCGCCTTCGATTGGTACTGGAACGCAGGCGAGAAGCGCCTCGTCCGCACGCTGGAGCAGGGCTTTCTCAAGGCCAAGCATGCGCCTGAGATGAAATTCTGCATTCACTGGTGCAACCACGCGCTCGACTGGAAGCGCGACGGCAAACCCGCGCCGTTGGATTTCAGCACGCCGGCGCTGGTCCAAATGACCGAGTACTTGGCAGACACCTATTTCCGGTATCCCAACTACCTCACCGTGGATGGAAGCCCCGTCTTCATGGCCTTTGTGCCCGCCGCGCTGGTGCAAGCCAACGGCGGCCCGGTCGGCTTCCGCACCTCCCTCGATGCGATGAACGCGGTGCTGCGCGCCAAGGGCCTAAAGAAGCTCTATTTCGTGGCTCTCGGCGGCGGAAACTTCGCCGAGTCCGGTTTTAGCGCCTTCACCGCCTACTCCTATTACGGCACCGATCCCGATTCGAAATACGAGTGGAAGCGCGGCCGTTCGATTCCGTATGAAGACATGGTCGCCCATTTCGAAACGATGTGGCATATCTATGCGCAGAAGAAACAGCTGCCCTACATCGTGCCCGTCGGCTCGAACTGGGACGACCGGCCGCGCGCTCGCAAAAACGCGCTGGTTATCACTGGCAAGACGCCGGACCTGTTCGAAAAGATGTGCCGCAAAAGCCTGAACTTCATCGATACGAGCAACAACCTGGCGCTCATCGAGGCGTGGAACGAGTGGGGCGAAGGCAGCTTCATCGAACCGGACCAAGAGTTCGGCTTCGCTTTCCTCGACCGCGTCCGCAAGGTCTACACCGGCGCGCCGGAGGAGCACACGGATCTCGTGCCCAACGCCGCCAAGGTAAACGGATTCAGCGTTCTGAACGCGGAAGAACGTGCGCAGGCCAAGGCCTTGGAGAGCCAGCCCTGCCCGCCGCCTCCCCTCGCCGTGCGTACCACGCAGATCGTCGCGGACATGCCGTTGCCGGCTGGCGACATTCTGAAGAAGTGGGAGTTCGATGACGGCACCGCAGACGGCTGGAGACCTTATCAGATCGCGCCTCTCAAGGCGGAAAAAGGAGTGCTCGTGACCTGTGTGACCGGCGACGATCCTCAGCTCATTATCCGGCAGGTGGGCATTGAGCTCGGGCTGATCGGACCAATCGCCCTGCGGCTGAAGGCGCCTAAGGGCCTCCGCACGGGAGAGGTCTTCTGGTCTACAAAGAAGGAACCCTCACTCTCTGGAGACAAAGCGTTCCAAATCGGGCTCAAAGATGATGGCGAGTGGCACACCTATCTGATCACAAAAAAAGTTGAAGGCCCTTGGAGCGGTACACTCGACACGCTACGGTTCGACATCGGCACGGCAGGCGATACGCTCGAGTTCGACTGGATTCGGGTTTATGGAAAAGCATCGAGGTAGGTCGCGATGACGTTCGCCGTTTGTTCGGACAAAGCGCCCTGCCCTCACAAACAACCTGGAAAAAACATGTCAAAAATCAGCACACAGCTCAGGGGCTACCCTCTTTTTATTGTCTCCGCCCTGTTGGCGGTGCTTGGTCATTCCGCCGAATACGCGGTATCTCCCCGTGGAGACAATGCCGCCGCAGGCACGAAGGCGGCGCCATGGAGAACCCTTGGGCATGCCTGCGAGATGGCCGGTCCGGGCGATACGGTTCTTATAAGCGAAGGCATATACCGGGAGACTCTGACACCTAAGCGCTCGGGTGAAAGCGGCAAACCGATCCGTTTTCAGGCTGCGGCAGGCGAGAGGGTCGTTCTCAGCGGCGCTGAGCCGATCACCGGCACATGGCAACACCACAGGGGCAACATCTTCGCGCTAAAAACCACCCTGACATTTAAACAACTTTTTGTGGACGGCAAAATGATGCCCGAAGCCCGCTGGCCCAATTCTCCACCCGGCGATCTGATGGATTACAACCGCGCGGTCGCAGGAAAAGGCACGGGGTATGAAACGCTCTCAGACACGAATCTTCCTGCGGGCAACTGGAGCGGAGGGGTCGTCCTGATGTGGCCCGGCCAGTGGTGGTTCAGCAACACCCGCCGCATCGCGGAATACCGGCCGGGCCAAGCGCTGCGCTTCGCCCGCTCGATGAAGCCTAAACAAGCCGACGAATTTCACGCGGCCGATCCGTATCTGCCGCGTGAGGGAAATTTTTATGTCCTCATGGGCAGCCTGGACGGCCTGGACTTCCCCGGCGAATGGTTTCTGGCTGAGTCCGCCCGTGTCGTGTACCTGTGGGCGCCTGACGGAGAGTGCCCGGAAAAGCACACGGTCGAGGCCAAACAGCGCGACCTTGCCTGTGACCTGCGCGGGCGGGGATTCATCGAAATCAGGGGCGTCGACATCTTCGGCGCGGCTGTTATGATGCGCGACGCACATGACTGTCTGCTGGAAGCGTGCCGCCTGCGCTATGTCGAACACGACCGGGACTGCGAACGGGAGAACCTGCCGCCCGCGCTGAATGTTGTCACGGGCAAGAACAATGTGTGGCGGAACTGCCTCGTCGCTTATGCGGCAACTGAAGTTCTGTGCCTCGGCGGCGAAAGCAACCGGCTCGAGAACTGCGTGTTGCATGATGCGAATTACCTCGGGACAAGCCGGGGCGGACTGGATGTCGGACGCTCCGTCGCCGCGCACGTGAAACGGTGTACAATCTACCGGGCCGGGCGCGACCTCGTCGGCTTCAGCGGATGCAAACGTCTCCGTTTTGAAAGGAACGACCTCTACGCTGCCAACATGTTGAATGACGACGCGGCTGCCATCTACGGCTGGGGCACCGACGGGGAGGGTAGCATCATCGCCTACAACTGGATTCATGACAACCCTCGCTGTAACGGCGTCTATCTCGACAATTTCTGCAAGAGCTTCATCGTGCACCACAACGTCATCTGGAACAGCCGCGGCAACAGCATCCGACTGAACTGCGACGCGATCTCTCACCAAATTTTCAATAACACATTGGCGCAGGTTAGCGAGCCGTTCGGCACCTACGCTTATTCGGGTCATGTGCCCACGATGAAGGGGACCCGGATCATCAACAACCTCATCAACGCGCGGCTCGATGACAAGGACCCGCGCATTTTTGTGCAGGGTGACTTAGGTCCTGAGCTGCACCATAACGGCCCCGGCGCGGTGGACAGCGAGGGTTATCCGGAGTCGGGTTCAAAAGCCATTGATGCGGGAGTTGTCATCCCGAACATCACCGACGGCTTCCAAGGAAAAGCCCCTGACCTCGGTGCGTACGAACGTGACGGCCCTCGCTGGACGGCGGGAGCCGACTGGAGCGATACGGACGCAGCATCGGTTAAAACCCCGCCGAAGAATCTGGCGTATCGTCCCCGCCCTCCGCTCACCGACGCGACGATGATCAAGACCGGCTTGGTGCTTTGGCTCGACACCCGGGCACCGGGAACAATTGACCGGGCTCTGGACGGTACTGTTCTTGCTTGGCGCGACCAGTCATCATCCGGTCTTGTTGCCAAGCCGACAAACACGAACGGCTCGCTGAGAGTCATCGCCGATGGACTGCATGGAAAGCCCATTATCCGCTCCAACGGCAGCGCCAGCTTAACGGTCGGCGGACTCAGGCGCGGACCGGGCGCGGTGACAGCGCTGATCGTTTCACAGGGTTTGGACGCATCCGGCCCGACGTGGGGCCGTCTCATCAAATGTTTCACCGGAGAGAATAAGTCGTGGGAATTGCCGAACTGGGAGGTGCTCCGCCCGGAGGGTCAGTATCCCCGGCCCTATGCCGCGCAGATTTTCTGCGTGCAGCGAAACTTCGATACCGCATTGGCCGACATCACCCTGCTTGCCGCAGCCGCAGACATGGCCGAGGTTTTGGTTTTTGACCGCGCCCTGCGCTTTGATGAGCGGGAGGCGCTGGAGCAGTACTTGAAGACAAAGTGGGGTTTGCTGTAAGAGGCATGATTAAACCTCGATCCATAATGTGGGCGTGGCCCGCAACCCAGGCTCTTCAACACGGAGTTTACGAAGAACACGAGGGGGTGACTCGTCTCTCCTTTTTCGTGTTTCGAAGGCTTTTTGAATGAAACGCTTCACACTCCCTGTCGCCGTGCTGGTCGGTAAGATTCTGTTTTCTTCTTCCGGAGTTTTTGCCCAAGCCCCGGCGGTGCCCCCGCCTCCAGCGGTTCTGGAAAATGAGAGCCTGCGGATTTTGCTCCACGCTGCTTCTCAAGCGGGAACCGGGGCTTGTTTCGACGTTTTTGACAAGCGGACCAAGCGTATCTGGAAACAAGCCGTCGCAGAAATCAAAACACAAGGATTCCGGCTGTCAAAAAATTCCGCCGCGTTCGACCTGACGCTCCCCGGACATGTTCAAGAATACCGCGTGGCGTTTCGTCTGGAGCCGGACCAACCGGAATTCACCGTTGAGATTCACGGCCCCGTTGACGCGAAGTTCCGGTCGCCGCTCTTCTTTCCCATGGCCTTCGAATCGACTCCTGGCGACAGAATCATCGTCCCGATCGGCGAGGGCATCTCTTATCCTGTCGAAGCTCCCGATGCACCGCTGGGCAACCGCCCGTACTATAGCGGCCACGGCATCACGATGAGTTTTTTCGCGGCGCAAGAGGATCGGACGCTACCCTCCGGCGAGGCAACCGGCGGCGCGGCGTATTTGGCCATTTGCGAAACGCCCGACAATTCCGGGATTGAACTGCTGCGCACCGATGCGGGCAGAGGGCTGCTGACCGTCCGTCCCGTCTGGGGCGCGGACCGCGGTCAGTTCGGCTATGCCCGACGAATGCGATTTGTTTTTTTCGACGGCGGCGGGCATGTGGCCCTCTGCAAGCGCTACCGCCGTCACGCGCAGGAGCGAGGCCTGGTTGTTCCTTTCGCGGAGAAACTCCGGCAGAGCCCGGCGCGGGCCGCGAATCTTGAAAAACTCTTTGGCGCGGCGAATGTTTGGGTGCTTTCCGGCGCATTTAGCGGTGAATACCAGAACCTGTATGATGAGGTGACCGGAAACTATCGCCCGTCGCCAGAGACGACACGATTTATGGACGCGCAACTGGCCATTTACCGGGACATGCGCGCCCACGGCATGGACCGGTTGCTCATCGGCGCGGGCACAGACGTGGAACACGTGCGGCGGCTTAACGCGATCGATGGCGCGTTGTCCAGCCGCTATGACATCTATCAGGACGTCATGGACCCGACGCAGTACGACAACCTGACCGCAATCAAGAACGAATGGCCGAAAGAGTCGTTCCCGCAGGATCTCCGCCTCGACCGCGACGGGGCTCCCGCCCGCGGCTGGCAGGTACCACTCAAAAAACCGATCATCCGCGGCGGCAAGACGAACACATGGGCCAGTTGCAACCAACTCTGCGACCGGCAGGCACTGCCCTACGCGCGGAAAAGGATCGCGGATGAGTTGAAGGCCAAGCCATACCCCTGCCGGTTCATCGATGTCACGGCTTGCTCGACATGGGCGGAATGCTGGTCTCCGGCACACCCGATGACGAGGTCGGAAAGCCGCGCTTTCAAGGCAGACCTGCTGGCATTGCCAGGTAGGGAGTTCAACCTGGTTCTTGGCTCCGAGACGGGTCATGAGGCGTTCGTGCCGGTCTGCGATTATTTCGAGGGCATGCTCAGCCTTATCGTTTGCCGGGTTCCCGATGCAGGGCGCAACATGACCAAGATTTGGGACGAGGTTCCCGCCGAGGTCTCCAAATACCAGACCGGGGAAGCCTACAGGTTGCCGCTCTTCAGTCTCGTTTACCACGGTTGCGTCGTGTCTTACTGGTATTGGGGCGACACCAACAACAAGCTGCCCGCGCTCTGGGGCAAGCGCGACCTCTTCAATGCGCTGTACGGAGCGCCGCCGATGTACGTTGTCACACCGGACAATTGGGCACGCTTCCGTGAACAGGTCTTTTCCAGCTATCGCGTCGCGGCGCCGGTCTCCAGACGTACCGCACAAGCCGCGATGATTGACCACCGCATCCTGACCGCCGACCGCACTGTGCAGCAAACACTCTTTGAAAACGGCGTGCGTGTGGCCGTCAACTTCGGCACGTTGGATTATGCCATGTCCGACGGATTCATCCTGAAAGCCGAAACATCACGAATTGAAGAAACAAAGGCCCAAGACTGAAGTTCAAAATCCCGACACGCGCTGCGTTGGTGAACCTGCTTTAGCCGGGCTTCATGATCTTCTCTTCCCAAAATGCTCACGCGGGCCGATACGCACACGTGCGCGGATATTCCCTTCCGCTGCACGTGCGGCGACTCGCTCGTTTAAAAATTGACCGCCCGGTCCCTCGCCGAACCGCCGGCACCGATGCGGAAGATCTTCATCTCTCGCTTGGCCGGCTTGATTGCGACCACGTCGACCAGCATCGTCCGCAAACGGTCCACCGGGGTCACGTAGTCTACGCCTTCTGGCAGATCTTTGGGGGAAACGGTTCCGTACCCCTGAGTGATGACAAAGTTGACACCGTTGGTCACAGTCTGTTTGTTGAAGTGGCTGTCTCCGGAAATCAGCCCTGCCAGCGAGGCCCCTTTGTTACCTGTGAAGTCCCAGCGCACGCTCCCCATCTCGCCTCGGGTACCTGCGGCGAAGTCGGCGACAATCCGGATGCAGAGTTCGCCGTTCGGAATCGTTCCCGGCTGGCTCCCCTTCCATTTTCCGATCGCCGGATGGATGCATCTGTGGCTCATAACCACCGCGCACGTGCCGGACGACACGTTGAGTCCGTCAGCCAGGAACCGCATCTGCTCCGGCGAAAAGCCGACTTCATGGGAGTCGCTCGTGTTGAGGAAAAAGACGCGGCACTTTTTTCCGGGAACATCGTAATAACCGTAGTCTTCGTTCGGGCCGGTAACCAGTGTCGAACCCTTCCGTCTGGTCATTCCGTTGAACATCCCGCCATATGCTTTGGCCGACAGCGTCAGCTCGGAAAAAAACGTGCCGTAGGCCCGACCGGTATCGTGGTTCCCCATGCAGAACAGAACCGGAAGAGAGAAATCTTTATACAGGTTACGCTGGGATTCCAAACGCTTTTCCGCATCCCCCTTTTTTGAGGGCTGCCACTTTAAATCCCGGTCGAACCCGATATCGCCGAGCTCCGCAAAGAAATCGGCCCTGAACTTCAGCGCGGCCCGCTGCGCCAGAAGAACGTGAATCTTGGTGTCTCTAAAGTCTGGGGGAGCTGAGAAATAGGGACGTGCCGCATGGATGTCGGTCACAAGCGGAAACACAACGGCCTCGTCTCCCCCTCGCCAGCTTTCGAACCGCGCCTGCGCCTCTGCGATCTGCCGTTCCGCCCACTCGGGGGTCTCGAAAACCGGCACCGACGTCGACAGCGCGGAAGCGGTTTCCGCCGCGTCTTCCGCCCAGGCGCTTCCGTTCGCCAGCGCCGCCACCCCCAAAACAACAAGAACCCGTTTGCAGGCCAATGCTAGCCCGTGTGACATGAATCTCATACCCTCCTCCATCGTTTGATAATCGTGTGGTTGCAAGAATGCGCCTTCGCCACCCGTACCCATGCGACCGCCGCTTGTCTATCAGAGTCGCCAGCCGTCGCGATATTCCGTTTTCACGTAGCGGTTCAACTCCGGCAGATTGGCGCAGCGCATGCCTGAGCCATCCCATTCGACGCGACGGCCCACGCCCGCGCAAATCGCAAGGTTCCCGAGCAGGGCGATCTCCGTGAGAGGGCCCGCATGGTCGAAGTTCGAACTGGCCGGCGCGCCGCCGCGGCAGGCGCGGAAAAAATCTTCCTGGTGCGTGCCTTTGACGCGCGGCAGCGTTTTCGCGGGCCGCGGGAAAGCGCGGTGCGCCTCCTCCGGAATCATGCGGAACCCTTCGCCGTGCTTGTCGATGGTCATCAGGCCCTTTTCGCCCACGAGCAAAGACCCCTCGTCGGGCAGGTCACGGTCGTATTTCTTTTTCAGCTCAGCGCGGATCGGGGGAAAGTTCCGAGCTTCGTCGGAGACATGCTTCCAGCGTGGCTCCACCGTTTTCTGGTTAAAAGGCTGACCTTTCGCGAGGCCGTCGTACCAATAGACCTTGACGGGGGCCAGGCCCTGCCGGGCAGGGAAGTCCCAGCGGATGCGCGTACCTACGGGCCAGCACGCGTTGGTGCCGCCCGACACCTCCTCCAGTTCAACCGCTACGGGGCTGCCGAGCCTCAGCGCCCAATAGGGGTGGTTCATGATGTGGCAGGCCATGTTCCCCAGCGAGCCGTTGCCGAAATCGCGCCACGCGTGCCAGCCGTGCAGGTGTAAACCCTCGTGATAATCGCGGAAAGGCGCTGGGCCTATCCAGTGTTCCCAATCGAGGCCGTCCGGTACCGGGAGGCTCGGAGGGCGCGCGGTTGCGGAGGGATAGCCGTTCGCGCGGTTGCTCCAACAGTAGACCTCGCGCACCTGGCCGATGGCGCCGGCCGCGACGGTCTCACACAAAAGTCGGCTGCCTTCGCTCGACTGCCCCTGGTTGCCCATCTGGGTGGCCACACCTCGGCGCCGCGCCTCTTCCGAGAGTAGCCGCGCCTCGGCAATCGTGTGGCTCAGCGGCTTCTCGACATAGACGGGAATGCCGCGCCGGATCGCCAGAAGCGCGGGCGGCGCGTGCTGGTGGTTAGGCGTGGCAATCATCACGGCGTCCAGCTCTGTGCCCATCGCGTCGAACATCTTACGGTAATCGGAGAACGGTCGGATCGCGGACAGGTCCGTCGCGGGTGAGACGTCTCGAACCCTTTTAAATGCGGCCTCTATCTGGCGCTTGTCGGGATCAATAATCGCAACGAGCCGCTCCTTGCAGGCTGCCGGAATATGGACGTGATTGCCCTGCACCCCGCAGCCGATCACCGCGACGCGCAAGGGTTTCTTTTCAGTCTCCATGACTTGGCTACACACCGTCAAGGCCGACAAGCCGCTAATCCCGGTTGCTGCCGTTTTGATAAAACTGCGCCGATTCATTTCCGTATCCATGTTTATGTCTCCGTCGTGAAAACTTGCGCCATCACTGTCTCCGCGTGGAGGGCCAAGCGCCCGCTTGTCCGAACAGTCAGGCGCTATTTCCTCCTCTATAGTTGCGCGTGGATTTCGAACCGCAGATAGTAAGCGACCTCGGGATCGCCGTAATAGTCGCCGGCCTCCAGCACTTCAAGTTTGATCGCGCCTCGGACCGCGCCGCGTCTCTCTTTCGACTCGCGCAGCAGAGGAAACAGGTAGCGCGCAACGCCCAAATAACCGCGGAACGTGTCGCCGTTGTTGTTGTCGCTTTCGCAGGCGTATTGCGGACCGCCTTGGACGCTGAACGAATAGCCGTCTGCGGGATTAACCCCGATCTCGACATGGGGGTAAATCAGGTTGGAGAGGCGGTAAGTGGCGTAGGCCGCCGACATGATGTCACTGGTCCAGATAGCACGTCCGAAGACGGGGTTCCACCCCGTGTCAGGACCGCTGGCGTTGGGGTCGTCGAACCGCTCGTCGTCACCCGACAAAACCAGCGTAGCGACGGTGATAGATGGCTTCCAACTCCATTCAGTAGCCGCGTAGGTGGTACCGCCATAAGCCATCCAAGCGCGTATTTCGCGTTCGTCGAGAGAGCCGCTTTCACCGATCGTTCCGCATTGGCCAGCAAGTTCAGCCTCGGCCGACCAGTGGTCATCAAAGCGGGGAATCAGCCGCAGCCCTGCCGTATGGTATCTGCGCTCAGGCAATCGGTTGCCGTTGCCGGAATACCACCGCGACTCGTCTTTGTAGACGTAGTAGAGTTCGAAGGGCAACTCAATGTGCTCCCGGTTGCTGTAATAGGCCACTGCGGCTCGTTCGGTCAGTTCGTTGCCGTTTTCGCTGGCCTGGTAGCGCGTCAGATCGACGTTCTCGTTCCCCAGCGTCCAAGCATCCTCCGGCCGCTGCCAAATGCCCGTCAGATCCAAGGTGCTCTTTTCGGACAGTCGGAGCTCGGACTTGACCGCGTCGAAGTAATAGGAGCGCGAAATGTCGCCCGGCGTACCATCGCGGATCACACGTCCCGCGCCGTATTTCAAGTCCTGACGTCCTGCCCTCACGCTAAGCCGATCCTGCCACACGTCGCGGATGTCGACATACAGATTGTCGATGAACAGTTCGTGCGGAAATGGATAGGTCTGCTTGTTGTTATCGTACACGCGGAACTCGTTCGCGAGGCGACCATAGGCTCCGTACCGGTCATCAACATCCACGCGCGCCCACGGCCGTGTGCGCAGCCGGTAGTAGTTAAAGTACGTTCCCTTTTGGGTATCGCTCGCCGTTGCGTCCGTCTCATTGTTCTGATACGCGACCGGATTATCGCTATAGACGTCATAAAAACGCCAGTCTATTCCGGCGTCTGCAGTCACGCGCGCGTTCTCTGCCAGCACCAGTTCCGCGTTCGCGCTCCCCCCCATCACAACAAGTGCCAAAAGACACGTCCCTTTTTCCGGCAGGCCGCGAAAGGCGAAACGCGGAACCGCTTTTCTCAGGGTGTTTTGGAGAAACAAACAGCGTGTCGAATACCTTTTGGTGACGCGTTTCAAAGCACCCGCACCTGCATGATCGGCAATTTTTCTCATCAATATGGCTTGTGTTTGACTTTGAGTTCGGGAACTTTAAGACCGATGAAGGACTGCCACTGCTTATCGACCGTCTGTGAGTCAGGCACGCCGTTGTGCACCCACAAAGCGTAGCGCAGGCGTAGCGGTTTGCCGGGCTCGATCACACGCGTTTCGTCAGGTGTCAAGGTCACACCCAGCCAGCCGTTGTCGCGCACGTGAAAAATCGCGGGATGGTTTGGATTCTGCGGATGGTCCATCAGCGTGATGCCGCCGCACGCGTCGCGAGTGACCGGACCGCTGTAGTCCACCCAGCGTGCAGGCTTGCGGAACACGCCTTGCTCATTAAGAGCGCCCTCGCTGTTGAGAATGCGGCCGCCGCCCTCTCGCACGCTGACCGTTTTCGACATCCGGATGCCAAGTGGGCCGAAGGTGGTCTTGCCCAGAGTGACGGGTTTGCCCAGGGGAGCCTCGAACTGCACGTCGATGATCAGCCACCAGGAGCCTTCCACTCCGGTGAAGACCGTGGCCATACGACGGTCGATCATCAGCGTGTTGCCTTTCGGATCGTTCCAAGCGTTGCGCGTCAGCAGCGTCGCCGTTCCGTCCACCTCGTCATATTCGAGTCCGTCGCGCTCGGTCTGGTGTAGAATTTGCCCGGCGATCGGCCCGCTGTCGCGCCAGAAGTCAAAGCCGTTCACGTCCTTGTGACAAATCCACACCGAGGTCTGGTGACTATGCCCGAGCGGGTCCTCGGGCTTTGTCGGATCCGCGGGTTGCTTGTCGCGCGTCATGGATTTACCGGGGTCGAACGGCATGTTCATGCGGGTCAGCGAGCGTCCGCCCGGCCCGGTGATCGGATACCAGAACGGCCGGCGCAGCGTCGGTCCAAAGTGGTAACGCGTCAGCTCCTTGCCTTGGAGCTCAAACGTGGCTTGCTCGTATGGCTGCGGCAGCACCTGAATATCCGGCACCGGTTTCGCGTCGTGAAGCCCGGAGTCGGCTGCCAACGCGGAACAGACTGCCACAACGGTTAAAGCCGCAGAGCCGGTTCTTTTTAGCCACATACCTGCCACCTTTCAGCACCGGTCGTCGTGGTCTGCAAAATAGCGGTCCAGCGACGCCTTGTTTTGTGGAGCAAGCGCTTTCGAGAGCGCTTCTCTTTCAACTTTCGTCATCGGCGAAAACGCGTGTGCCCACGCGACATTCTGCTCAATCTCCGCGATGCTGGTCATGCCGATCATGGCGGAGGTTACAGGCAAACTCCACACGTAGCGGGCCAGGGAGTGGGCGTCGCTCTTGAGCGGATCGCTGCCGATCAGATGCCCTTGAGCGAACACCTTCATCGCCAGGATTCCCATGTTTTTTTTCTGCGCCGCAGGCAACGCGATAGTCTCGAAGCTGGGTGGGCTGGCGGGGTTTGGCTTGTAGCCGCCCTCGTAGCGCACCACACCCTGCAAGGCCGCGTTCAGCGCCATCTGGACGCAGTCAAAATCGTACCGCTCGATGAAAAGTTTGAGCGGCCGCGGGTCGGAATGCGCCGTGACGCCGATGAAGCGGGCGACCTTCTGCTCGCGCAGGCTATAGTACGTCTCTACGCTACCGCCCTTTTCTCCGAAACGTGTGACCTCGTCGTCGTTCTCCAACTTGTGGATGTGAAGCAGGTCGACGTGGTCGGTCTGCAGGCGCTGGAGCGTCTCTTCGAGGTTACGCAAGATCTCGTCGCGTTTGCCGCCGTAAATTTTCGTGGCGATGAAGACCTCCCTGCGCCGCGCTTTGAGCACCTGCCCCATCATGCGCTGGGAGTAGCCGTTGCCGTAGCTGGTGGCTGTGTCGAAATAGGTGACGCCCAGATCGACCGCGCGGTTAAGCGCTTCAACCGCTGCGTCATCCTTTCCTTTGAAAGCGTTGCAGAATCGGCTGCCGCTGCCGAAGCCAAGAATCGGGACGTCGATGCCGGAGCGTCCGAGCTTCCGCGTGGGAAAGGGCGCGGGGCTCTTCGCATTGGGCGTCTGGGCCGCGAGTTGGACGGCGGTCGCGCCGACCGTTGCGGCGGTCAGGGTTAAGACGTTGCGGCGCGTGATGTGTCGGGTCATAACGGTTCCTTTCGTCATTGAGTCGATGTCGGCTCCGGGCTTGCCTCAAGCGTCAAGCGCGACGCCGGAGGCCAGCAAGACACACTTCTGAACCAGCCGTTCGTGCTGGAGCGAATACGGGTTCGGCAGTTCGCCGCGAACGATGCGGGCGAATTCGGCGAGCTGGTTATCGTATCGTCCCCCCATCTTCGGGAAATCAAGGGTCTGCGTTCCCTTGCGGTAGATGCCGCTGTCCTCCTTCAGCGTCAACGTGAGCACCGTCTCCGGCTCTTCCAGCGGAAGGATCTCGATCCGGCCTTTGTCGCCGTTGATGACGAGGTGACGACGCCTCTCGCCCTCGACTTCCAGCGCGGCCGAACGGACTGTCACCAGCGTTCTCGGATATTCCAGCACGGCCAGACCATTGTCGATGGTCTTCCTTTCGGGATCGGTCTGGCGCAGGAAAGGCGTGATGCGCTCTGGCTCTCCCAGCAGGGTGACGATGAGGTCGATCAAGTGGCAGCTGAAGATATAGAAGTTGCCTCCGTGGAACTGGCTCAGCCACTGGAGGTACTCGGGCGGCTGATACCGGCTCATGTCCGCATCGATCGAATAGACCCGTCCGAGAAGGCCTTCGTGCACCGCCTTAAAGCAGAACTGCATGGCCGGGTTGCCGCGAAACATGTAGGCCATCTGCACAGCCAGTCCACGCTTGCCGGCCTCGTCCAGCATGGTGCTGAAGGACGTGTACGACTCGTCTCCCGGCTTGTCCACGTGGACGTGGAAGCCCGCCTTGACGCAACGTAGCGCCGTGGCGGTCAAATCAGGAACATCGGTCTCCACGGCCACGGCTTTCAAACCTTTGACCGCGAACAGCTCCTCCTCGGTCAGCCAAGTCAGTTCCTTGTAGGCTTTTTCCTTCTCCCGCTTTCTGCGCCACTTCGGGTCGGGCTCGACCACGCCGACCACCTCGAAGTCGTCCTTCAGTTTGCGGAAGGCTTCCATCTTCGCCGCGCCGTGGTTGTGTCCGATACCGATTTGTCCGATTTTGACCTTCTCCTTTGGTTTCGCGGGCGCGTCCTTGCCGAACGCCGAGCGCTGAAGGGCTGCGAGCGCGACCGCCGCAGACATGTGCGCCAGACAGTTGCGGCGCGAAAGGGATGTCCTCATTTGTGCCTTTCTTGCTTAGGACGGTACCGGGCCGTTCCGTCCGTCATTTTCGATCATGCCTTTAAAACGATTCTGATGCGAGTTTTTTCGTCCTTTGTCGCAGATGACCGACAGACGGCGCGCTTTCCCATTAAACGTACACGGCCCGCGGCGTATCGTCCAGACGATTCCGAAGACAGGATGCGCGCGGTAAAACACACCGGGGTGCCCGCGATTGACTCCTATCCTGGGAAACTATAGATTGTTAGATATTATCAATCAGGGGGAATAGAAAATGAAGCTAGGATCAAGGTGGCGTTCCGCGAGAACCTTTGTTGGATTGGCTATCAACACCATCACCGCGTTGTGCGGCGCTGTTGTCTCCGCCGAACCCGCGCCGGGAGATCCGGGCCTCGTCGCGTATTGGCGATTCGACGCCGCAACCAACGCGTTGCCTGATCTTTCGGGTCACGGCCACACCGCGCAGCTCGCCAACGTGAAAGCTGTCGTCGAAAACGGCAGAACGGTGCTCGCGTTGGACGGCACCCAGAAAATCCTGGTGCCCTCCCATCCCGATCTCAACCTGCGGCGCGGCTTCAGCATGGTCGCCAAGGTCAAGCTGACAGGAGCGCTGGACCGTCTATTCCTCATTCACAAGGACCGGCAGTATCAGCTGCGTGTCGACCAGGAAGAAGAGGGCGGAAGCCTCTCGTTCTTTCCTTTTGTGGACGGCCAGTGGGAATCGCGTGTCCGCAGCGTGCCGCCTCAACCGGGCGTATGGTATCACCTCGTTGCCACATGGGACGGCTCGCAGGCCATGCTCTGGGTCAATGGCCTGCCTCACTCGCAGTCCCGGCACGGTGCCGTACCTGCGCCCGGCGATGCGCCGCTTACGATCCTTTCCTCGCTGCCGCAGGGCGGCATGCGGGGTGCGGTCGACTACGTGAAGCTTTACCGCCGCATGCTGTCACCCCGCGAGATCATCAGCGAAGCCTTCGGCATCGCCGACGCTGCCGAACGCACTGCCGTGACCTCCTTCGATTTCGCAAAAGGCTCGGGGCTGGAGGGTTGGGCCACTCAGGAAGGCGCAAGCGTGTCACTCGCCGATGGTCGGCTGGCGGTGGTGTCGAAGACGCCGCGGTCGCTCGCGGTCTATAACCGCCTTCGCGCCAACATCGACAAAAAGGACTTCGTGAGCCTGCGCATGACCGCCGACAAAGGGGGGCGCGCGGCGCTGATCTTCGTCACCACCAAGGGCGCGGGTCAGCTTCCCTTCCAAGCCATCGGCGATCTGAAGCCACACACCTACGTTTTTGATCCTTGGAGCGTTATCGGCTGGGGCGGAGACCTTCTGGCGCTCGGCCTGATTCCTTCCGACACGGCGGGAAACACCACCCGCATCGAATATCTGGAAGTCGGCGAAACGCCGCGCGCCGCACCCGACATCAGGATCGACCGCATCTTCAGCGATTCCACGCTGCCGCGCGTCGGCCGGTCCGACCTCATCCGCGTGCGCCTGCGCAACGCCGCAGGCGTCTCGCAGACTCTCAGCGCAACCCTCTCCGTGCCGGAAGGTGTTGCGCTGAAGAGCCCCGCAGTCCAGTCCTTGCCCGCACTCGGATATCGCGGAGAGACGGAGCTGACGTGGGACGTGGAGGCTGGGAAAGCCGTGAAGGGGGCTTTCCGCGTAATGGTCGCCGGGCCCGGACTCGAAGCGCCGGCCTCAGCCGAACAGACGCTCACGTTCCACGCCGACCCGCACCTGGCCGCAGCCCCGTACGTGCCGGTACCCGTGCCCGCTAAGACGCCGTACACACTGTGGACGCATTACTGCGCCCTGTGGAAGCACGGCACGCATTACGGCTGGAAGAAGATTGAGCCCTGGCCGGAGCGCAAGCCACTTTTGGGCTGGTACAACGAGGGCACGCCCGAGATCGCCGACTGGCACATCAAATTCATGGTTGAGCACGGCATCTCCGGCGTGATCTACTGCTGGTACCGCAGAAGTGTCAATGAACCGGTCAAACAGAGCCTTGGCCACGCCCTTGAAGACGGTTTTCTCAAAGCCCGCTACCAAGCCATGATCAAGTTCGGCATCATGTGGGAGAACGGCTGCGCCGAAGGAGTCGGCTCGGTGGACGATCTCATGCGCAACGTGCTTCCCTACTGGATTGAACATTACTTCTCGCATCCCTCCTATCTCCGCTTCAACGGTCGGCCGGTGCTCTACATCTGGCAACCTGCACGGCTCCGCGCCCAACTCGGCGGGAGTGAGCAGGTCAAGGCCGCGCTCAGCTTGATGCGGGCCGAATGCGAACGCCGCGGACTCGGCGGACTGACCATTGTCGGGGCACAGGCGCAGGACAAAACCTCCATCGAAACCTTAGCCGGAGAGGGATGGGACGCCACCTCGGCCTACGGCAACGGCTGGCGGCAGCCGGAGCGGCTGACGGTCGCCGGCGACTACACGTGCGCGCCGGTGGAAGGCTTCATCGATCAGCAGGAGACGCTCTGGAGGTTCAAGCGCGACCTGAACCTGCTGCCCGACATCCGCGTCGCGATGATGGGCTGGGATCCCCGTCCCTGGCACGAGAAGGGGTTTTTCTGGTCGGAGAACGCGCCGGATAAATTCCGCGAGTTGTGCCGCCGGGCCAAAGCGTCCATCGATGCCTCCGGCGGCCGCGCCAAGCCCGGCACGAACACCGTGCTCTTCTGCTGCTGGAACGAGTTTGGCGAGGGACACTACATCGAACCGACCCGCGGCTCAGGTTTCGCCTATCTCGACGCGATCCGCGACATCTTCTGCGACGAACCGAAGGAACATGTGGACTGCCTTCCGCAGGACGTCGGCCTGACGCCTGCCGAATCTTGGTATCTTGGGGCGAGGGGCACGGTTCAGCCCGCCAAAGACGCGAGCGCATGGTCGGGCGAGACGCTGGGTCAGTGGACCGGCTCGGCGGGCTTTGCCACCTTCGAGGCACGCGACGGTCTGTTGCGGGGCTTCACCGACAGCCGCGATCCCGTAATGCTGTCGCCCGCGCTCGAACTGCGCGCAAGCCGTTACACGTGCATGCGGGTCGAGTTGCGGCTCGACAAGCCCGCAGGCGGCGCGCAGCTCTTCTGGGCCACACGGGCGAACGGCGTGAGCGAGGCGAATAGCGTCACTGTGCCGACGGTCGCGGACGGGCAATGGCACACCTGCACCTTTGACCTTGCGGCCAACCCGAACTGGGGCGGATGCGTCACGTCGTTCCGCCTCGATCCCTCTTCCGAACCCGGTGTCACCGTTGAGCTTCGCTCGATCCGCTTGGAATAAGACCCGCTCAATCGTTATTTTGACCTTTAGGCCGTCTCTCACAGAGGCAGAGAGTTTCATCGCTGACACCCTCTAAGATCGCTGTGCTTCTGTGAAAGACGGTTGAAGTCTGTCTAGGTCCATGCGCCGTGGTTTAATACGACTCTTTCATACCCGGGGCCGTCTACTGCATCAGCATGATGACCGTGCCTTTTGGCCGAGCCACGGTCTCGACGACATACAAGCCGTCGGCTCCAAAGAACGAGAAAAAGGCGTATTTCCCGTCGTTCGTCACTTCAAAGCTGCGCATGTTCGTGAAGGAAACGCCGCCGAGGAGCGTTTTGATCTCTGCCGGCGTAAAGCTCTTCACGAGATCCCCGACCGATAAGCCGTCGGCGCTAAGCGCGTAGATGTCGAGTGAACCGTCTTCACGCTGGACGTACAGATACATCTGGCCGAGGCCCACGCCACTCACTTTGACGTTCATGACATTGCCGGGCATCGCGTTGGTGGTTGCGCTGACCAGGACGGTCTCAGTTGACGTGGCCGTATCGAGAACGCAAACTCTGTTCGTGCCCGCCAAACCCGCCTGGCCCTCGCCGTAGAAGAGGAGGTCCTTTCCGCCGATGTTGTACACATCCAAATGCCGGAGCTGCTTCAGGGCTGTGGTGTACACGGCGTTCGACGCAAAGCCGATGCCGTTGCTGACGAGATTCAGAACGTTCCATTTGTAGATCTTCTGCTGATATCCTCTAGGCTTTGCCGTGTTGGTCGCCCCCCAGTAGTAATCCGAGTACGTGTACAGGAACTGGGTTGTGCCGAAATTGCGGCCGAAATCCATCACGTCCATAGTTGCCGTGACCAGTCCCGGGTCGTTGGTAATGCCGAACACGGACGCGCTATTGGTCCACGTTCCTATCAGCGGCAAGCTGGAATTCGCCGTGCCCGCACTGGCCGTGAGCAGGCGCATTTTCTGATCAGAAAGCGCGCCGCCTTTCCAAACGGGCTCCACCCCGCAGCCCTGCCAAACCAGAATGTTATCGACTTCGAATTTGACTTTTGTGGAGCTCTTGAAGCAGATGGCATAAGCGTTGGTTTTCAGGAACTCCCAGTTATCTCTTCTCGTATCCATTTTCGAGACCAACAGGCCGTTCACATAGACGGACGGACCATTCGACATGGACATCTCCACGCGGACGGTGAGGGTCGCATTGGTCATGTTGTAATAATCATTGGTCGCATTTGAAGGCGTGTAGTAAGGCTTGCCATATAACAGATACATCATGGAATTCGTACCCACCGCCTCAATCGGCCAGCTGTTGTCCGTGCTGTAGTGATCCCAGGCGTTGATCTTGCGGCACTGGTTATAGCCCTCGCCGCGGATGCGGACATCGACGGTGTTATAGTAATTGCTGCCTTCGAGATAGTTGCAGAGCAGTGAGAAATACCGGAAATTGTTGGCGTTAGCCGCACGATAGGTGATGTCATATTGGTAAGAATAATCGTTTGTGCAGAAGGGCTTCATGGAAGCGCTGTCCCGGATGACCGCGTAGCAATCCACCGAGGCCGAATCCAAGTTGTCAACGCAGATCCTGCCATTCTTGAGAGTGTAGCTCGCCGTGTTTTTCTTGTTCAGATTCGTGTTTATTTGCCAGCCGAGCGCACTCATCGTCGCCTCGTTGTCGTTCGCCTCGAGGCCGTCGAAGTTCTGATAATAGATGACGGAGCCGGGCTGGCAAAATGAAGGCTTGCCGGAGGCGATCGGAGCCACATCATTCGATGTTGCGGCTGCGGTCAGCGCCGGGATGTTGTAGAGGTAGGCGGAAGAGGCCGAGGAAATGCCGGAGGGCAGGAAAAGGTACTGGTCACTATCGTCCTTATTCATGCTGAGCGGCGCGCCGGGCTCTATATTCTCCTTGACCTTCAAGGTCGGCTTTTGCCACCAAGCCGTCTCGTTCGTCTGCGGCGTCCACAGGACGCGTATTTTCGCCGTATAGCCGGAAAGCGGGGCCGGGACAAAAAAGGCGAAGCGCCCGTCGTTCGTGACTTCAAAATTGCGGATCCGATCGTAATTCTCTCCGCCCATCAGCGCGCTGATTTCGGCGGCACTGAACGTTTTAACCCGTTTACCGACCGATTTTCCGTCGGCGTTCAGTTCATAAACGTAGACGCTGTCTTTTTCGCTTTGCACGTAGAGGTACATCTGGCCGAGGCCGACACCGCTCACTTTGACGTTCATGATGTCGCACGCGATGGTGCCGATCGGCAGTCCGGCGACGAGCACCGTCTCCTTCTGCCCTTCAGGCGCCGAAGGATCGTAGACGCACACTTTGCAATCGGTTGCCGTGGAGGCTGCACCTTCTCCATAGTAGACAAGGTCTTTGCCGCCGATGTAATAGCTGCTCACATTACGGATACGCGTGAGCGACGTGGTGAACACGGTGTTGGTGGTCAGGCCGATGCCGCCGTGAAGCAGGTCGACGACATTCCACGTGGCTATCCGGTTCTGGTATCCGGCAGTGTAGAGATTTGAAAATAGATACGCGCTGGTATGGCTAAAGTCGATTCCGTCCATCGAAAAAGCGGTCGGATCATTAGTGATGGAGAATACGTTTACCCCTTTCACCCAAGGGCCGATCAGCGACATGCTGTTGTGCGGACCAACCGAGGCTTGGCCCGTCAAGGCAAGCTTCAGGTCATCGGAAACCGCGCCGCCCTTCCAGACGTTGTAAAGGTTCGCGCTAGTTCCCACAACGAGTGGGGCAACATCGTTTGATGAGGCCGCCGAGATAAGGGCGGGAATGCTGTACAGGTGAACCGGACGGTTGTTCGCGTTGGCCGTCAGGCCAATGAGAAGGTACTGGTCGCTCTCATCCTTGTTCATATAATGTGCGTCCGAGGCGGAGGGGGAGTCCGTATCCTCACTGTATTTTAGGACTGGGTTGCTCCACCACGGCTTAGCAAAAGCATCGCCCCCTATAAACCCCGCGCAAATCGCCGACACAATCTGGGCATACAACAGTGACTGCTTCATTTTACCCCTCATTTTTTGGGATCGGTTTTGTCGTGTACCTGCACAGCAAGATCGATCTCCTATTCCCCTAAGAGAACGCCACAGCTGCTACCTGCATCACACGTGCGGCAACAGCCATCTGCATGAACCCCGTACCCAACTGGTCACTACTATCCCACTTCACGGGGGTCCGCGCAACAGGAATTCTCGTCACGCTGCGCTTGACCCGGTTTTTCGGCCTGAAGGGTGAAGAGGGTCCGCTCCTGCCGCCTTTCGCCGGTACCGCGTGCGGCTCGCTCACGGCGCCATCTGCCGCAGCGACCGTGCGTGCGTCTTCGGAGCCTCGGCTCGCATTTGCCGCCTGCACCCATCATTCGGTTATGCTATAATGACCTTTGATGAAATCTGCTTTCACAGTGGCGCGGCGGGTGTGTTTTGCCTTATTTGGAAAAATCCTTTGCTTTCGCGATCGGGACAATGATCCTCCTTTCAAAACGCAAAGGAGAGTACCCGTATACGGCGGCGAAGCAACCTTGGTGTCGGCTTGTGCCGCTTCTCGCCTGAATTCCCGGCCTCGTTTTTTAGGCGCCACGATACGCGCGGCTTCACTGGCTGGTATGTTTTCAATTTTGTCGTTCGCCGCCGAACCGCCTGCGAACGTCGTGGCGAATTCCGATTTTGAATCGGGAATCTCTCCGTGGGTCCCGCGAGGCGGGGTTACCCTTTCGACCGGTATGCCGTCGCAGACCGGCACGAACGCACTGCGGGTCATGAACCGCACGGCGACTTGGCAAGGCGCCGCGCAGTCGCTGTTCGGCCAGATGCGGCCGGGCTCCAGCTATTCTTGCTCGGCGTGGGTGAGGGCAGATAGCGCGACGTCACAGGTGCTGCGGCTCACCTTCGAGCAGCGCGACGGTGCGGGCACGCGCTACATCGGTGTGGCGAACGCGACGGTGACCAACAGCGCGTGGACGTTTCTCTCTGGCAGCTTTAGCCTCGACGTGACGGGGACCCTCGAAAATATCATCGTTTACGTCGAAGGACCCGCTGCGGGAGTGGATCTGCGCGTGGATAACGTGACCGTTCTGCCGCTTTCGGGATTCCGCCTCGCGGCTGAGCAGCGCAGCGTAAAGATCGGGGGCGTAAGCGGGTCACAGGTCTCAACAGACGTGCCCTTCGGCCGGACAGTCGGCACGGACTACCACATCGCCGGTACGGAGAACGCGCTGAAGTTCTCCTCGCTGCATCCCGGATCGAACACCTATTCGTTCAGCAGCGCCGACTCGATCCTCGACCACGCCACCGCCTACGGTCAACTGGCGCGTGGCCACACCCTGCTTTGGCACGGCAGCGTGCCGAACTGGGTCTTGAGTAATTCCTGGACAACGGCTCAGCTTCAGGAAATCGCCTACAGCCATATTGACACGGTGGTTGCCCGCTACGCCGACCGGGTGTTCTGCTGGGATGCGGTGAACGAGGCGTTCAACGACAACGGCACGATGCGCAGCACGGTCTGGTACGACGCGCCGGGCATCGGCTACGAGGGGCAAGGAACCAAGTACATCGAGGAGGTTTTCAAGCGTGCCCGCGCTGCCGACCCGGACTGCGAACTCATCTACAACGACTACGGCGCAGAGACCGACAACGCAAAATCGGACGCCATCTACGCGATGGCCCAAGATTTCAAGCTGCGGAGCGTGCCACTCGACGGAATCGGCTTTCAGTTCCACCTCAGCGGCACGCCCAGCTTGAGTTCGATGCGCACGAACTTTCAGCGTTTCAGCGACCTCGGGCTGAAGCTTCACATCACCGAACTCGACGTGCGCGTGGCGGTGGATTCGAACGGTGTCGCCACCGCAGGCGACCTCGCGGCGCAGGCGGACACCTATTTCAACGTGGCGGGCACGGCACTCGCCTATCCGAAAACCAGCGTCATTCAGCTGTGGGGATTCAGTGACCGTTACTCGTGGATCCCATCGTTCGCACCCGGCTACGGCGCGGCGTTGCCTTTAGATAAAAATTTCAACCGCAAACCGGCCTGGTGGGCGCTGCGGGATGTTCTGGCGAATCAGGCGGAAACGTTGCCGGTCAGTGCCATCTCCTCAGGCGACTCTTCGACGCTCATCACTGGCACATCTTTTAGCGCGGGCGCGGCGCGGCAATTTCAGGCGAACGCCTCCAATGACGTCATCACGCTCCTGGCCAACGTGCCCTACACCGGCACGTACAACGTGCGCGTCGGCGTGCGGAAGAACACGGCCAGCGGTAAGTTTCAGCTCGCCGTCACGAGCGTGCCGGGGGGTGCCTTCGTGAACCTGGGCACGGTGCAGGACACCTACGCGGCCTCGACGACGTACACGGAGCTGAACCTCGGCGGCTTCACATTCACTGGCATAGGCGACAGCGCGTTCCGGTTCACCGTCACCGGCAAGAACGCGAGCAGCACCGACTACGACCTCTTTCTCGATTATCTGCGGCTCACGCCCACGGGCGCGGACGGCAATCAGGCGCCCACGCTGACGGCGTTTGCGAACCAAGCGATTGATGAAGATGGCAGGATAGGACCGCTGTCGTTTGCCGTGGCCGACCGTGAGACGGTAGAGTCCGCACTGACGATCACCGCCACATCATCAAATCCGTCTTTGCTCCCGGCGGGCAATATCCGGATGACCGGAGGCGGAGCGGAGCGGCTACTCGTCGCGACGCCGGTGTCGAATCAGTTCGGCGCCACCGTTGTGACGGTCGTTGTCGCCGACGCCGCGGGCGCTTCGGCAAGCAACAGCTTTGTGATCGGTGTCGCGCCGCTGACCACGACACCCGTTTCAAAAGGCGCGCGGTGGAGATATTGGGACGCGACCAACTATCCGGGCACGGCTTGGCGCGACCTCGCAACCAGCGATGCCGCTTGGGCGGAAGGACCCGCACAGTTGGGCTTTGGCGACGGCGACGAGGCTACCGTTGTGGCGAGCAACCGGCAAGTGACGACCTATTTTCGACACGTGTTCACCATGGCCGAAACGAACGGCTTGACCAACCTGACCCTTTGCCTTCTGCGGGACGACGGTGCCGTCGTTTGGCTGAACGGGTCCGAGGTCTTCCGCAGCAATATGCCGACAGGCACCGTCACCCATACCACGCTCGCGTCCTCATCGGCGCTACCCCTCGATGAAACGACGACGTTTTACGCGACGAACGCCAATCCCGCGCTTTTGCGGGTGGGGCTTAACCTCCTCGCCGTGGAGGTCCATCAGAACGCCGTGACGAGTAGCGACCTGAGCTTTGATTTTGAATGTTCCGCAAAGTCCGCCGGTGCGGTTCGTCCGACAGTCACGGTGCTCAACCCTGCGCACGCCGGCAATCAGCTCGGCCTGTCTTGGCCTGCTTGGGCGACGGCCTATGAACTGCAAGCCGCAACGAATCTGACACCCCCGATCCTGTGGAGGCCTGTCGCCAACGGCCTTGTCCTGCAGAACGACCAATGGACGGTCATGCTGCCGACGGCGACCAACCGTCAAGGCTTCTACCGTCTCCACAAACCCTAAGCCTTTGTTTCTTTGCCGCTCAAGGCGTGAGGGTAACAGCCTCGCTTTCCGAATAACGCTGCGTTTCCGCCTGATTTACAACAAAGGATGCCGGGTGATATACTGGCCCCATCGACGGAGAAAAGCGGGAGGGGGGGGAACTCGCGCGAGAATCCGGGGGAGTCCATCAACATGAGCCTCGCACTGCTGCCGCTATTTCTGACGGGTGTCGTTTCACCTTATGCCCAACACGGCGCGTTGGAGATCCGAAACGTACGGCTTTCGGCCGAGCGGATTGCTTGCTACGAAAGCGTGGAGTTGACCGTTGAGCTATCAGCCACGTATGATAACCCTTTTGACCCCGAGGACGTGGCGGTTGACACGCGGGTACGCCTACCCGACGGGAGTTCGGTCACGGTGCCGGGATTCCTTGACCGACCGTATCAGCGCGCTCTGACAAACGGCCAAGAGATTGTCACCCCTTGTGGCGAAGCCGCATGGCGCGTGCGTTTTGCGCCCTGGCAGCCCGGTGAATATTCCGCCGTAGTCGCGGTCCGCGACCGTAGCGGTGGTCGCGAGTCGGGACGTGTGTGCTTCACAGCCGTCGCCGGTAGCGAGCCGGGTTTCCTGCGGACCAGCGCCCGTGACCGGCGCTATTTCGCCTTCGACAACGGTGGGACTTATTTTCCGATTGGCGAGAACATGTGCTGGGGTGGCAAACGGGGCACCTTCGATTTCGACAATTGGCTGCCTGCACTCAGCCTTGCGGGCGGCAACTATACACGATTCTGGCTGTCGCCCTGCTGGTTTACCTTCGCACTGGAGCGACCCGGAAAACCGGAGCGGGGATTGGGCATGGGACAATTCGACCTGGGCAACGCCTGGCGTCTGGACTACGCGCTTGAGCTGGCCCGCCGGCAGCGTATCCGTGCGATGCTGTGCATCGACTCGTTCAATATCCTGCGAGAGAAGAGCGGCTACAATTGCTGGGAAGTCTCCCCCCACAACGCGGCCAACGGCGGACCGCTCCAACGCCCCGCCGACTTCTGGCAGAGCGCCGAGATGGACCGCCTCTACCGCAACAAACTCCGGTATCTGGTCGCCCGCTACGGCAGCTCCACCGCCGTGTTCGCGTGGGAGTTCTGGAACGAGGTCGACATCATCACGGACTACCAGACCGAGCCCGTTCGCCGGTGGCACGAGCGCATGGCGCGTTATCTGCGGAGCATCGATCCGTACCGGCACCTGATCACCACCAGCTACGGACGTAGCGACGGCGACCCTGCAGTGGATGCGCTGCCCGAGCTGGATTATGTGCAGACGCACCATTACGGCAGCCCCGACCTCGCCGTCACGCTGGCCCGCAAGCAATCGGAAAAGACCACCTTCGGCAAGCCCCACTATGTCGGCGAGATCGGCGCGGACTCCGGCGGCGCGCGCTTCAACGACGACCCCGCGGGCCTGCAGGTCCACGACCCGCTCTGGGTGACGCTCGCCACGGGCAGCTCGGGGCTCGCCGCGCCGTGGTACTGGGAGCTGATCCACTCCTCGAACCTGTACGGCCTCTTCGGCGCGGCCGCACGGTTCACAGCCGGCATCGACTGGTCCGCCGAAGCGCTGAAGCCCGCCGCGCCGCGCCTCGAGTGGCAGGCGCCGCCCGACCCCCTCCCGCGCAAGGACCTTGAGCTGGAAATCGGCTCTATCTCGTGGGCGCTGGACGACTACAACCGGCCGCGCACGGTGCGCGTCACGTGCGACGGCGCCGCTGGCGAGCTGCCGGTGGCGGGTATCCAGCACGGTCTCGGCGGCCACCGCGACAAGCACAATCCGGTGACCTTCGAGACCGACCTGCCTTGGCCCACGCGGCTGCTGGTCGAGGTCGGCGGCGTCTCCGGCTGGGGCGGCGCCGCGCTGCGCCTCGAGGTCGACGGTGAGCCGGTTCTGGTGCAGGATTTTCCCAACACCAATCCGCCCGACAAGCACGACACGCTCAACCAATACAACCGCGTCTACGCGGCCGATCTGCCGGCGGGCCGCCACACCGCCCGCGTGGAGAACACCGGCAAGGACTGGTTCTACAGCAGTTTCCGGTTCGAGAAAGCGGTCGAAAGCCTGCACCCGCCGTTGACCGTTTGGGCCATCACCGGCAAAAGCACGGCCATCGCCTGGGTCCGCGTCGAAGGCCGGAGCTGGCGTCGCGTCTGCGCGCTGAAAGAGCGGATCCCGGCCGCGCCGCCCTCCGTACTCGTGCTGCCCGGACTCGCGAAAGGCAAGTGGAATGTGGAGCTGTGGGACACCTGGGGCGGCAAGCCGATCCAGAATTTCCGCGTCAAGGTGCCCTCCTCCGGTGAAGCGCGCGTCGCGCTTCCGGCCATTGATAAAGATCTCGCCGTCAAACTACGAAAAATGTGATCGGAGAAAAAGAAGGGTTCGGAGGATTGACAAGCGTGTCGGTATGGATGATGCTTTGGCTGTTGTTCAATGGGGAGGGAGGGGCTCCTGAGGGGATTTTTCGAGCGGAGACAAGGGCCGGCTCCTGTTTGGTTTTGCCGTCTTTTCAAGTACGTTCAACAAGGGGGAATGATGCATCTGTCGTTGAAGTCATCGTTATTCACGTTTCTGACCGGTCTGTCTGCGGGACTCGCGCCGGCGGCGGGTTGGGCGACCACGTTCCACGTCGCTCCAAAGGGGAACGATGCTAATCCGGGTACGCTGGAGCAGCCGGTTGCCACACTCGAAGCCGCACGCGATGCGGCCAGGAAGGCCGGCAAAGGTCCTCATGTCATCGCCATAACGCCAGGAGAGTACTTCATGGCCAAGCCCCTCGATCTGGACGCGCGGGATAACGGGCTCACGCTTGAGGCCTCGGCCACCAACGGCGCGGTGATCTTGTATGGCGGCAAACCGGTCTCCGGCTGGCAGCGCGACGGCGACAAGTTCTGGACGGCGAACCTGCCGGGTGTGAAAGAGGGCACCTGGGACTTTCGGTCGCTGGTCGTCAACGGCCGGCTGGCGGAACGTGCCGTTTATCCGGGCACCAACACCCTCGACAATCTGGGCACCTGGAGCTTGCCGCTGCTGCCCGCCGTAGCGGGTCACTGGGAACGCAAACCCACGCGAGAAGAGTCGACCACTATGCCTTATAAACCTGAGGATATCCCGGCCTCGCTCGACATCCGGAACGCCGAGGTGCGCATGTACCACATGTGGGCCGAGTCGCTCGTGGGCGTGGCCAGCAATGATCTGGCGCGGCATGCGCTGATCCTTTCCTCTGAACCCGCCTGGCCGCCGGGCGCGCTGAACCGCCGGAAATATGTGGTCTACAACACGCGCGAGGGCATGACCCGTCCGGGCCAATGGTATCTCGACCGCACCGCAGGCCGGCTGGTCTACTGGCCGCTGCCGGCCGAGGACATGACCAAAATCAAAATCATCGCGCCGACCGCCGAGCGGATCATCGCCCTCCTCGGCAGCACAAAGAACGCGGTCGAGAACATTACGCTGAGAAACGTGTCGCTCCAAGCCACCACCGCACCGCTCAAGCCCGCCAGTTTCGGCGCGTCTGCGTTCGACGGCGCGGTCAATATCGGTTATGCGCGTCAGTGCACGTTTGAGAATCTTGAAATCCGGAACGTGGGAGGACTCGGCTTCCGCGCGGACAATCTGATCAGCAGCCGTGTCACCGACTGCCGCGTCTCAGACATCGGCGCATGTGGCGTAAAAATCAACGGCGATGGAACCTTCATCGCCAGAAACCACATCCACAACCTCGGCATCTACTACCCGAGCGCCGCCGCGTCCATGATGGGCGGCAACAAAATGCACATCTACCGCAACGAGATCCACGACGCGCCCTACTCCGGCATCATCAGTGGCGGAGGCGGCAAAGAAAACCTCATCGAGGAGAACCTGATCTACCGGGTGATGCGCGAACTGCACGACGGCGCGGCCATCTACGGCAACATGGACACCTGCACGATCCGCGGCAACGTTGTGCGCGATGTGGTTCAGATCGGTTCGGGCTTCGGCGCGTCTGCCTACTATCTCGACGAGGGCGCAAAAGACTGTATCGTCGAACGCAATGTGGCGATCGGCGTGCCGATGCCGACGCACAACCATATCACTCGCAACATCACGGTGCGCGATAACGTGTTCATCAGCGATGCCGACATGACGGTGTCGTTCCAGCGCTCCGTCGGCTGCACGTTCGAGCGCAATACCCTTTTCATGACAGGCAAGCTCAATGTGCGCCAGGCGAACGCCATCAAGTCTTGGAAGGGCAACGTGATCTACCGCGACGGCCTAGGCAAGGACGGCAAGCCGCAGGCCTTCACGATCAACGATGCGATGCCGACGGAACCCGCGCCCGAACGTAAGCCGGGGGCGGCCGAAGCCGTGCGCGTCACCTCCGCGCCGGTGATCGACGGCGAGATCAAGACCGCCGAGTGGCCGGGTAAGCTGCTGACGCTGGATCGCGAGCCTTCCCGCTATTCTGTCGGCGGAGCGCCGACCCTCGCGAAGTTCGCCTACGACGACCGGTTTTTGTACGTGGCCGCAAATGTAACGATGTTCGGTCCTGCGAAGGTCAGCACGAATGCGGTGTGGGGCAAGGACGACGGCGTGGAGATCTGCATCGGGGGCAAAGCGCCCGACGGTAAGCCGACAACGTTTGTGCTTCGCGGGTTCGCGGGCGGCGTCTTGCAGAGTGCGACCGACGCGGGGGCGCCCGCAGAGGCCGCCGCGCGCGTAGGCAAGGAAACGCGCTTTGCCGTCCAAGCAGCCAAGGGGCCCGGCGGATCGCTCTTCGGCCGCGGCTGGCGTGGCGAATGGGCCATTCCCTTCGCGGCGCTGGGAATCACGCCCGCGCCCGACCTGAAGCTCGCTTTTAATATGGGCGCGTACTACAGCGAGTTCGGCGAGTGGCACTGTTGGGAGGGCACGCAAGCGGAGAATTGGCGTCTCGACCAGGCAGGAGTGATACAGCTTATAAAAGACAAATAGAGGGCTTGTAAAATGAGTACGCGTGCCTGTGTGCCGGTGACTTTGTTATGGGCCTGTCTCGCACAGGCGGGTCAAACCGTGTTCTTGGAGAACGCCGCTCTGCGCACGGAATGGGACCTTTCACGCGGCGCGCTCGTCTCGCTGAAGGACCAGGCGACCGGACGCGAATGGCTCGATCCGCTCGCAACGGAGGCGCCTCTCTACACGATTCAGCTCGCGGATCAGAAATCCTTCGTCTCATCGGCGCACGCCACGGCGGTCAGCGTCCGGCAACAGGCCAACACCTTGACGGTCGAGAACACGCACACCGGACTGTCTGTGACATGCGAATTCCGATTGGAGAGAGACTCGCCCTGCATAATCGGTCGCATCGCGATCCGCTCAGAAAAACCTTGTCGCCTGGCGGAAGTCGCGTTTCCGCTCGTCACGCTGAAGGTGCCGTTTTCCGGAACCGGAGAGAGCGACCGGCTTCTTTGGCCAGAGTGTGACGGCACGCTGCTCAGTAATCCGTGCGTGAACCGGCCTGACCGGCAGTTCCCTTACCCGGGAGTGGCGTCGCTGCAGATGATGGCCGCTCTCGATCCGGCGGCAGGACTCTTTCTGGCCGCCCGCGACAGCGAAGCCCACACCAAGCGGTTCTGTTCCCTCCGCCGCGGCAAGGGTCTTGAACTGAACATCACCCACATCCTGCCGCAAACCCCCGTCACCGAGTGGCGACTCGGATACGACGTGGCGCTGGCAGGGCTGAAGCCCTCGCCTGGCCTGAAGGACGTCACGTGGGAAGCGGCTGCCGATCTCTACAAGACCTGGGCCGTCCGGCAGCCTTGGTGCCGCCAGACCATGGAACAACGGATCGCCTCAGGCGACATCCCCAAGTGGGTTACCGAGCCGACGATGATCCTCACGTTCTCTTTGCGCGGGGATAAACCGGACAAGAGTTTTGGCAACCGCCAGCCGCTGCTGGCCGAGCAGGTGAAACGCTGGCGTCAAACCGTGGGCGCGCCGCTCACCTGCCTGATCATCTCGTGGGAGAAGTTAGACACGTGGACCACGCCCGATTATTTCCCGCCCCTCTGCGGGGAGGACGCCTTCGCGGCCATGACCAAAGAGCTCCACGCACAGGGACATCGCACGATGGTCTTCCTCTCGGGACTTCACTGGACGCTCCACAAGACGCTGAAGGACCTGACGATCAACCAAGAGCCGGATTTCAACCGGCGCGGGCGTGCATTCGCGATCAGCGACGCGCAGGGCGTCGCCTTCACAAACGGCACGCCAGACCAAGGCGTGGGGCAAACCGCCACGATTTGCGCGAGCACGGTGCTGGCGCGCGAGATTCTGGCCGACACGTCGAAGCGCTGCCAGCAGATGGGCATCGACTGCGTACAGGTCGACCAGATTGTCGGTGGCGGTATGAAAGCGTGTTACCATCCGATGCACAGCCACCCGCCGGGCGGCGGCACATGGTGCAGCCAGGCGCTTTACGGCCTCTTCGGGGAGATCAGGAAAGCAGGCAAGACCCGCGATCCTGGCTTCGCCTTCTCCATCGAAGAACCTGGCGAATATTACTTGCCGCTCCTCGACACATATCACGCACGCGATCTGCACCAGGGGCGCTGGCCGCGCTCGGGCGCGGGCGTTTTGGGGGTGCCGCTCTTCACGCACGTGTACCACAATTACCTTGCGGGGTATGGCAGCGAGGGCTGTTATGTCTCCGAAAAGCCCAGCCGTCTCTCCCTCTACCAGATCGGGATGAATTTCGTCTGCGGCAAACTTCCGGCCGCGGCGCTATGGACCCGCTGGTGTGAGCCCGAGAAGGTTGACGCGACGCAGCTCCGACTACTCAGAAAGCACCTCGAGCTGTGGCGCGGTGCCGCCGGACCGTATCTCAACTTCGGCCAGCGCGTGGCCGCTCCCGAGCTGGAGGTGCCGAAGCTTCAAATGACCTTCACGGAAAAAGACGGCAAGACCAAGCGCGCGCTCGCCGTGCCGTCGGTGCTGCACGGCACATGGCGGCTTGCCAACGGAAACACCGCAACACTCTTCGCCTGCATAGACGACAAACCCGTGACCTTCACGTTCGGACAAGAAAAGCTGACGTTGCAACCCGGCGATGCGGCGATCCGAGAACACGCGGCTGACAAGCGGTAAGAGCCCGCATGCCGATAGATGCAGCCATTGACTCCCGTCATCTGATCGTGTATAAGCATTCCCATACGCTTTTTGACAAAATCGTTTTTTTCCGGAGCTTGTTTTGGCACTGTCATGAACGCAAACCCTCAGAGTCGCCTGCCTGCAGAGTGGGAACCGCAGAGCGGCGTGCAGCTCACCTGGCCGCATGCGGGCACAGATTGGCGCGACATCCTTGACGAAGTGATACCGTGCTATGTCGCTATCGCGAAAGAAATCGCCAAGCGCGAGCGGTTGCTGATCGTCTGTCATGACATTGACGCCGTTCGCCGACAGCTTGGAGAAACGGCCGACGTCTCGAACGTGTTGTTCCGCGCCATGCCCACGAACGATACGTGGGCGCGCGACCACGGCGCGATCGGCGTCTTCGTGGACGGCCAGCCGACCCTCTTCGACTTCACTTTCAACGGCTGGGGCATGAAGTTCGCGGCAAACCACGATAATCTGATCACGCGGCATCTGTTCCGGCAGAATGCGTTCGGTCCCAACGTCCGCTACCGCAACATGCAGCACCTCGTGCTTGAAGGCGGCAGCGTCGAGTCCGACGGCCAGGGAACCCTGTTGACCACAGCGGAGTGCCTGCTTTCGCCGAACCGCAATGACCACTTTTCGAAAGAGGAGTTGGACGCCACCTACAGGCAGATCTTCGGCGCCACACGCCTTTTGTGGCTGAACCACGGCTATCTTGCGGGCGACGACACCGACAGTCATGTCGATACCCTCGCCCGCCTCTGCAGCGTGGACACCATCGCCTATATCGCCTGCGACGACCCTGAAGACGTGCATTTCGATGCGCTCACGCGCATGGAGGAGGAACTGCGCGCGTTCCGCACGCTGGACGGGAAACCGTATAGGTTGCTTCCGCTTCCGATGGCGGACTGCGTGAGCGAGGACGGCCAACGCTTACCTGCGACCTATGCCAACTTCCTGATCATCAACGGAGCGGTGCTTATGCCAACCTATGGATCTCCAAAGGATGAGTCCGCCAAAGCCCGGCTCGAAAAGGCCTTTCCTGACCGGGTAATTGTCGGTATCAACTGTTTTCCGTTGATCAAGCAACACGGCTCGCTGCACTGCGTCACCATGCAATTTCCTGAAGGGTTCTTGAGGTCATCATGAAAACAGGTATCGTGCAACAGGCGAACAAGGCGGACCGCCGCGCCAACATCGACAAGCTGATTGCCGGCATCAGGGAATGCACCCGGCAGGGCGCGGAGCTGATCGTCTTGCAGGAACTGCATAACGGCTTATATTTTTGTCAGACGGAAGACCCCGCAAACTTCGATTTGGCCGAGCCGGTCCCCGGACCGAGCACGGAGGAGTATGGTGCGCTGGCCAAGGAGCTGGGCATTGTCCTTGTGCTGTCGCTCTTCGAAAAGCGCATGGCGGGGCTGTATCACAACACGGCAGTCGTCATCGAAAAGGACGGCTCCATCGCCGGCAAGTACCGCAAGATGCACATCCCGGACGATCCCGCCTATTACGAGAAATTCTATTTCACGCCGGGCGATTTGGGCTTCAACCCGATCCGGACTTCCGTCGGAAAGCTAGGCGTATTGGTGTGCTGGGATCAGTGGTATCCGGAGGCCGCGCGGCTCATGGCGCTGGCCGGAGCGGACGTTCTGATATACCCGACCGCCATCGGCTGGGAAAGCACGGACTGCGAGGCCGAAAAGGCCCGCCAGCGCGAAGCGTGGATCACGGCCCAAAGGGCGCACGCGATCGCCAACGGAATCCCGGTCATCAGCGTGAACCGTATCGGTTTCGAGGAAGATCGTTCGGGTGTCACCAACGGCATTCGGTTCTGGGGCAGCAGTTTTATCGCAGGGCCACAGGGCGAGTTGCTGATCCAAGCCTCGGCCGACAAGGAGGAGACGCATGTCATCGACCTCGACCTTGGCCGCACCGAAACGGTGCGCCGTATGTGGCCCTTTTTCCGCGACCGCCGCATCGACGCTTTCGGCGATCTGACGAAACGTTCCCGCTAAGTGAAGCTTCCGTTACACTGGCCCTGACCAAAGGCTTCTGGTATCCTTACGGCATGTTCAGGCTAATCACTTTTGTGCTGGGCTTCGTTTGTGTGCCGGCAAACGCCGAGGTCCTCACATTCACGCAGATGGCCGACGCCTCTGCGGGTGAATGGCTGGGTGGCAGCCTGTTCGTCACCGCGAACGATGAGGACAACATCCTGCGCGTCTACCGGCTGCCGAAGGGCGGCGCGCCGGTCGCCACATGGGATGTGGCCCCCTTCATGAGGCTCCAAACTAAATCGCCCGAGCTGGACATCGAGGGTTCGGCCAAGATCGGGGACACGATCTTCTGGATCACCTCGCACGCGCCAAACAAAGAGGGTAAGCCGCGACCCAATCGCAAGCGCTTCTTCGCCACGCGCGTGACGGTGACGAACGGCATCCCCGCTTTCCAACTCGTCGGAGCGCCTGTCTCCACGTTAGTCGGCGACCTTGACCGCGACCCGCGCTATGCGGCATTCCGTCTATCCGAGGCCGCGCTGTGTCCTCCAAAGACTCCGGGCAGCCTCAACATTGAAGCACTCTGCGATACACCGGAAGGCGGACTGCTCATCGGTTTCCGTTCTCCAACTCCGCAAAACAAAGCCCTGCTCGCGCCGCTGGCCAATCCCTCCGAAGTCGTGGCGGGCAAGCCGCCTCGTTTCGGCGACCCGCTCCTGCTGGACCTTGGCGGCGACGGTTTCCGCGCCATGATCCGCACGAAGAAAACCGATTATCTTATGATCTCCGGCTCTCCTCTTCGCGGCGGCACGCCACACGTTTACCGGTGGGATGGACGGAGCGCGCCGCAGGCGGCGCTTTTGACCGAATTTCCACGCGATGCAACCCCCGAGGGCCTGATCGCCGCCGACCTTGACGGCGGTCCCGCGCTCCTGATTCTTAGCGATGACGGCACGCGGCTCATTGACGGCATCCCGGCCAAAGCTCTTGCCGACCCCGCGCGAAGAAGCTTCCGGGGCTTTCTCCTCCGCAAACCCTAGCCTTCTTAAGGCTTCAAAATCCCTCTCAGGCGGAAGAAGCCGTTTGTGCCGCTCACGTCCGGCACATACCAGCAGCGGTTGGTCGGCTCGCTCGCGTCGTTGATCGCATGGATCCCGTTGGTCAGCCACGAAGGTGAACTTAAACCCCGCGTCATCTCGATCAGGATGTCGACGTAAGGAGCGGTCGAAGGAATCTGTTTCGGAATGTCGATAACCGGCGTGTTCGTCACCGCAAAGATCGTAATCAGCGGCGCGTTCGTCTCGAGGTTCGGCCCGAAGGCATAGTCGAAACCGTTCTGCACGCCGTCCGAATTGCGATCTAAAAGAAAAACCGTTTCCTTCGGAACTCCCGGATAATAGGCCTGCGCCCACTCCGCAAAACTGCCCGGCGGCGCATCGTCATCCGTGATCACCGCCGTTACCTGCTGCGTGCCAGCCTCTTCGCCGTTCAGCACCGCAAGGATGTCCACAACAATCGTTTCATTCGTCTCGGCCATCGGATCCTGCACAGCCGTCAAAGTGAACGACCCGCTCAGATTGTAGGCCGGAATCACGATTGTGGGAGGGACTGCGGAAACCGTATAGTCGTTCGTTTCGATCGCGGTCCCCGAAAGTCCGCAGTACACAAAAACCGGCAGGGGTGAGAGCTGAGAAAGGGTGGCGGTCACCGTGGCCACGCCATTCGACTCGGACAGGGGGCTTCCTGAAAGGCTCAACGTGACGGAAGGCAGGATCACCGTGGTTTCCCCCGCCGGGCCATACCCTTGCCACGTCGCGTTCGCGAAAGCGCGAACGCGATAGGCGTAAACTCCGTTAGTCCGTGCCGAAACCGCATACGAGGTCCCTGTTACGTTGTTGGTCAGCGTCACCCAATTCGCGTAACCGTCAAAGCCCACACCAGTGATGGAAATATCGTCAACGGCAACGCCCACTTCAGGAAAACCGCTCCAGCCAAGCCCGTATTCGGCGTTCATGACGAACCGTATCACACACGAGTCGCCGCTGGTGATGCCGTTCGCGTTCAGCGCAGCGTAATTGTACGAATAGTACGTCCACGTGTTGATATACCCGTTGTAGGTCCCGAGTGTGTACCATGTTCCGCCGTTGTTTTTTGAGATCTCGCATTTGACCGTTCCGGCATCCGCCCAAAGGTGTGACACCAGATAGAAGGAAATTCCTGTGCCGGAAGTCACCGTGAACGGTTTCTTCAAGGTCAGCGCCTGAACATTCGGATACCACCTGTTTGCACTGTAACTATAAAGCTGTACGAGATAACTGTAGGTGCCGGTGCGAGACCCGGCGGCCGTTCTCCGCGCACCACCCGACAGATCCCACTTGTCGTACATGGCTTCCTCGTCTTCGGCCCCGTCAAAGAAGCTGCCCAACGTAGCGCGGGAGCCCTCTTGAATCTCGTACTGGGAAGCCTGCGAGCACGCCGCCCAAGACACGTTGTACCCTGATGAATAGACGGTCTGGTTGCCCGGCGTCGTCCTCAGCGATTGAATGTTGCAGCTCATGACATTCGCGGCGGCCGAGAAGTTGGTCACGCGCAGGTACGAGTAGTAACTGGAGTTATCGCTGCGGTTGTAATAGGCCGACTGGTACAACATGGCGTTGGCGCTCTGGTTCCCCGTCTGATCGCGGAACCCGCCGGATAGCCCGCTGGTGCTGGTCCAGACATCGCCGGTTTCGGACTGCACGGGAGTTGGCGATTCAATCGTGCCGAGCGAGTTGTCTCCGTCCGCCTCTTCGATCTTCACCAGCGGGTGTGGCCACGTGTTCAAGTCATTGTTGGCGCTTTTGCTGTCCACATGATAAATCAGCATGCCTGGAAAAATCGAAGAGGTGTCGTTATCAAAGCCCGTGTTCGCGCGGTTTTCCAACAGGTAATACTCACCGTTCGACATCCCGTCGCGCAAGAGAAGAACCGAGGCGTTATCCTCCACACGTGACAAGGTCAACCCTGTTTGGGAATGCGCGACCACCGGCTTCACAAAGCCCAACATGTACTTGGAGTGGGCGCAGAAATGCGCGGGACGTTTCCCGTCCGAACCATTCCAAGAACCATAACCCATCAGGCCCCATTTGCCGACCCCGTCTGTCAGATTGCTGTAATCGTAGAGGTCGGATAGCCCGAAGGAGTGCCCCATCTCATGGCAAATCACACCGATCCGGATGATACTGGTGCTCGTGGTCGCCCCCCGCAGGGCGGGCTCGGTGTGGCACCGTTTCATCTTTACACCGTCTTTCGTCATGACAGAATTCAGCTCTCCCTGCTTGGACCAGATACAAGTCGCGGGGTTACCCGAGAGCTCCTGCCCATGGCCGGAATGGATCACCGTCAGGCAGTCGACCCAGCCATCGCCGTCGGAATCCCCTTGCGAAAAGTCGAAGCCCGCAGCGTCGACGGCATCGACGGCATTGCTGATCATCTGTTGCCAGTTGGTGTCCTTACTCGTTCCATCCGTTCCATAATACGCTTCGTTCTGCGGTAATCGCACCCAAATCGAAACCACAGACTCGACTGTCAGGTTATTGTAGGAGACTTCCTTGTAGTAGTCCCGCACCGATCCGACCGCGCCGTCGGTGGTATGGTTGACCTGATTGAAGAGGTTCGAGTATTCACTCACCGCCACGCGGCCATACGAAGCACTGACCGTGGCTCCACCCGCATTCCAGTGATTGGAGAAACAGGCGAGAATCACGATGTTCCGGATCGTCTTCGTTCCGGATACGGGGATCGGCGACGGCGGCTGAACCGGCGGCTCCTCCGGGTCCGGCACCTGTAGCGCGCCGGGGACGCTTCCGGGGACCGGCAATGCGGCAGGCACGTCTCGAAGTTCGTCTCTCCGTATCCGATACTCCTCACGCATAATCTTTGCGTCAGGCAAGATGCCTTTTATCACGCCAAAGTCGAGTGGGTTGGATGAGCCGACCCGCGCCTCCGGAACAATCACGTATGTGGCCCGGTTTGCCGCCGGGCGGGCATACTTCCAGAAACCGTCCGCTGTATCGAGGAGAACCGCGCATCCCTCCGCCGTTTCGTTCCACGAGAAGAACTCGTCGCCACGCACATGCAGACGAAAGACGCTTCCGTCGGGTTGAGTCACCTCCAGCCCGTCAGGCGCGGCTGGCACTGCTCCTGCCGGGTCCGGCATACAGAACGCAAACGTTAGCGCGATCAAGCAAGCGGGTAGGGGCGGCTTCCCTAATCCCAGCAGGACCTTTTTCCCAGACCACGAGCACATAGTCAGCAGGCTAGTCATATCGACCTCCTTGTTTTCACATCCCGTCGTCAGGACATTTTCTAACCTTCGATATTTTTCGTATGGGATTCGTTGTTTTAATTATCCTCTCAATAAACAATCCGAGTCAACTTTTTTCCTCCCTCGGCGCGGGTACGCCTTTGCGCGAAATCTCTCCCGACTTTCATCCGGCCTCAGCCTTCTCCCTTCTCCGCATTGCTCGTTGCCCATTGCCGGTTACCTACTGCTCTTCCCCGAAAAATGTTGAAAAAGTGTCCTAGAGTAAAGGCACTCATCAATCCGTATTCCCATAAGGAGGCACACCATGTTCCAACCAGGCATCAGTGGCAACACCCGCGGCCGCCCCAGTGGCAG
>JAEAMG010000346.1_pt1 | contig 59608 bp, 62 predicted proteins | sample 8958741 | NCBI WGS metagenome assembly JAEAMG01 (sample SAMN16933256, study PRJNA681125) | bioreactor sludge metagenome | isolation source: anaerobic bioreactor treating anionic surfactant - SDBS | place: India: Bengaluru | collected 2019-02-28 | reverse complement strand
GAGCAACGATGTCCTTCACTCGCTTTGCATCGTCTGGCTGTCCGTCCGTGAGGATGAAAACCATTCGACGCTCCACTTGCTTGAGACCGAGGACCTCGGAAGCAGCCCACCACAGAGCCTCAGCTATCGGGGTACCCCCTTTAGCCACTGGAACAAATGCGGTTTTGTCGATTCGCTGATTGAAGAGCTTCATCGGCCTGACGACTGGCGTGTACAACCTGCGGTCCTCATCAAGCACCGAGCTGAACCCTGCAATAGAGAGCTTCACCCCGGGGATGCCGTTGAGAGCCATTGCCAGTGCAATCGATGTTTTGGTTGCTTCCCGATGCCGGTTCGAGCCGGAATCGGACATCGAGGACGATTGATCAACCAGCAATAAAGCAGCTGTGTTGACCCCTACCTTCATTTCGCTGCTTTTGAAGACACGAGTGTCCAAAGTGCGGAGCTTGTGTAGGGAACGAGTGTCGATCCGGCTACCTACCCGGCGGGGAGGTGAGCGCTTCAGCTTGCTGGCCTGAACCATGCCGTTGAGCCGAGTCCTTAGCGCGTTGGTCTCCCGTGCCGCTTCGGAAGGATCGATGTATGAACCGCGAATCGGATCCAGCACCATCGGGAATGTCCCGCTGTTCTGGCCGTTCATCTTCGCGGCGTAGTTCAGGTCGCCAAGGATCTTGCTTACCTTGTCGCCAAGGTCACTTCCTTCGACTTCATCGTCCATGCTCTGCAGAAGAGCCTGGCGATTTTGCTCCTGATCTTCACACGTGCCACCGTCAGCACCCTCAGACCCTTCGCCTTGATCGCTCTCATTGGACTCGGCTTCGGAATCGTCATCCACGTCGCCGGCGTTGCCGCCTTTGCCTTCGGAATCGGTACCCTTGCCTTCGTCACCCTGGTCACCAGCATCGCTGCCGTTGCCCTGATCGCTCTCGCTGGTTTCGTCTTCGGAATCGTCATCCTCATCGCCGGCGTTGCCGCCTTTGCCTTCGGAATCGGTACCCTTGCCTTCGCCACCCTGGTCACCAGCATCGCTGCCGTTGCCCTGATCGCTCTCATTGGACTGATCGTCCGAGTCGGTGTCCTCGTCGCCGGCATTGCTGCCATTGCCTTCGGAGTCCTCGCCTTCGTCCGGGCTACCGGAGTTTCCGCCCTGGCCGTTCTGATCCTCGTCGTCAGCATCACTGCTGTCTTCTTCAGATGGTTGACCTTCCTGACCGCGATCGTCTTTCGGATCTTGGTCATCTTCGGGCTGTTGCGGTTGCGCCTCCTGAATAGCCTTCAGAATGCGATCGCTGAGATCGCAAACGTGAGCGGTGTCTCGCAGAGAGGCAGCTTCTTCAAGCAGCTCGTCGACCTTCTGGACCATCGCGGGTGGGAACACTTTCGTGAAAACCCGCTTGGCGTTGGCCGCAAGCTCACTGGTGCATTGGTTGTCGAGGACCTCTACTCGCAGGCAGTGGTGAATACGTGCGGTCAGGATGTTGGCCGGGTGGCTTTTCTCTGTGACCGGGGTGTAAACGTTGCCATCGACGAACGCCTTCTCAAGCGCTTCGAGGTTGATCCGACATCCTGGCAACTCTCGACCAAGCAGTTGCTCGATACGAATGTCCTCCATGATGTTGACCAGCGCTTTGCGAAGTCCCTTACCCATCCCCAGCGTGAAGTTGGTGTAACGGATGTGTGCGGATTCGTGGTCAATATAACCACGCGCCAGCACCAGGGCTTCGTCTGTGTCCGGAAGAACCGGCAGGTAGATCATTTTTCCATCGGTCGCAGCTGTATCAATGTCCGAGCGGATAGCTACTTTGATGCCGTGCTTCTTGCCCAGCGCCGAAGCGACGATAGGAAGAGCGTTGATCATATTTTTGGTGCGCATGTTGCCTCCTGACGACATGCCCCCCGTCCGGGGCATGTCTGCTGTGAAACAGACGAAGCCCCAAGACGGTGGGGAATGGTTAGAACCAGGAGGGAGCAGCAGCTGGTGCGGATGCTGGCTTCTGAACAACAACCTCCGGAATGGAAGCGAGCGGTTCATCGGCTGCATTCAGAAGATCACCGGTGCTGCCCTTCTCGGCATCATCAGTGTCTTCCTGCTCGATCTCATCTAGCCCGGAGAGCGCGATGAGTTCGCCGTCGGTGATGCACTTGCCGTCCAGGAGATCCTGTCCGTACTGCGATACCTTGGCGGGGCTGGAGAGCACGATCAGCAGGCCAAACAGCTTGTTGAGATGTTCTCCTTCGATGCTGCCCACTTTGGGGAGGGCATTGAGGGTATCGTCGAGGAAGTCCGACAGCGCCGCTGCGCGTCCATCCAGAAACGACAGGCCCTTGAGCTTCTCCTGAATAGACCGGATCGGTCGCAGCGCACGCTGGCCGACTTTGGTTTTCATCAGGAACGATTCTTCGAAGACCCGAGCAGCTTCTCGCGAGATTTCATCGAAAAGCTTCCCGGCCATGCCGCTTATTTCGTGTTCAAGCCCGCTGTCATCCAGACCAGTGGGTTGAACGCCGAAGACCTGCCAGCCGAAGCTGAGCTGATCGCGGATGTCGCCAACCGGAGTTATCGCAGAGCGAATGATGTCGCCCCACTCCTCCTGCTCAGCGATCCACGCCTCTACGGAGGCGTGATAACCGGCAAGGAAGCTGGCCTTCTTGTCTTCAAACTCGCGTTTGATCTCGTTAAGGCCATCGATGAGTTCTTTGACCTTGTCGAGCGGGACCGCATAGGTGCGCATTACACGAATCCCCACCGAGCCAAGCAGTCGCTCGGCCTGACGTTTCATGGATTCAAATACCGCGACTTTTTTGGGGTCGACGATGCGCTTGGATCCAAGAGAAGCCAGTTTCTTCGGCGGAATATCGCCCTTGATATCCTCAGGACGCAGTTTCTTGCGGCCCGACCAGGTATGCACATCGAGGTTGATCAGAACGACCTTTTCGAGTACCTGAGCATTGGTTTGTTGCATGGCTGTCGCCTCCAAAGAAGCCCGACAGCTCTCCCCAACCGGGAAGAGCCCCGGGCGGGGTTGCATTGACGAACGCGGGGAATCCGCATTTGGTTTGGTTGCTGTTTATTTACGTAGCCAGCTACTACGCCGAACGTCTCGATGAGACATATCGGGGTGAAAACTCAACAAAGCCAGCCCTGACGGGCTTTGGTGAACTTTCGCCTTATGCGTTGAGAGCGGCCGGCGCAAATGCGCCGGACTCTCGTTGGGGTTGAACAGCTGGTCAGAACCAGTTGTTGACTTTGATGGAATCCAGACTAGCTGGTCCGGCTTGTTGTGGCTGGGCGGAAGAGGTGGCCGGCTGGCCACGCTCCACGTCCACATAACCTTCGTTGCGCTTGGCCTCAGCACGCTTGAGCGCCTCGTCCATAGCGTTCCCGTTCTCGCAGGCAGAAAGAGGGATGGTTTGGGTCCGTAGCCTTCTGCCAATGGACCCGTAGCGGATGGTGACGCCCGAAGACGTCACCTCCACTTCCCACGCTTTCGCCCCCGATCGACCTTGAGCAATCAGCGAGATTTTCATTCATGTCACTCCGATTTACTTGCCAAAGTGGCGCTGCACGATTTCATGCAAAGCCGCCTTGGTTTCAGGGTTAGCCCGGTTGGCCAGAGCGCGGTCAAGCGCATGGTTCACCGGTTTGATGCCTTGTTTAGCCTTACCCTGGAAGAACCAGGTCATGTGTGCCCAACGCAGCAGCGCGCGGGTCGACATGGTCACGTCAATGGCGCCAGGGTTGCCGTCTTCACCCATGAACAATTTGCGAATCTCGTTCGCTACTTTGATCATGGTGTCGAGGATGGCTTGCGGGATGTTGGGGCATGCCTTGTAGAGGATTGCCTGCTCCATCTCGACAGTCGGATAACCGACTTCCACAACCCACATGCGGTCCATCAAGGCTACGTTCTGTTGCAACGTGCCTTGATAGAGTCCCATTCGGTCACCGCCTCCGTTTGTGTTGCCCGTAGCGATGAAACGAAAGTCCGGGTGCGGCATGATCAGCTCGCCACCGTTTTCAGCGATCACCAGAGGCGCTCCTTCAACGATGCCGTTCAGGCCAGCAGCAGTACCGGGGTCGAGCAGGTCGAACTCATCCATAAGGAAAAGGTGACCATCGCGCATGGCGATAGTCAGTGGCCCGTCCTGCCAAACAAGATCGCCGTCGATTACGACGTGGTGTCCGATCAACTCGGGCATTTCGAGCCGGCTGTGCGCCGTCAGACGCTGCACCGGCCAGTTCATGCGAGCAGCAATCTGGCAGATGACCGAGCTTTTGCCAGAGCCGGTAGGCCCTGTCAGATACAGCCCGTCGTTGAGATCACCGCTCAGTTTCCACCAGGCCAGGATGTCGGAAAGAACCTCCGGTCTGAACTGATAGTTGTCGTCGCGCTTCGGGGTGAAGTGAGACGGCACGTTGTATACGTCGACCACTGCTTCGTCAGGTGCTTGGATATCAAACACTTCGGAGATGCGTTTTTCGATTTTGGTTGCCTTGCTCATGTTGCCTCCAGGAGAGGCACGCCTCCCCTGACGGGGAAGGTGCCCCAGTCAGGGTGAGTTGAGTTTGAGATGTTGCGGTACGGGCTCAAGCGGGGCTTTGGGCCATCACTTGTGATTCGGATGAATGCGGCGGAACTTCATTTCCTCATGAAGGTGTTCGCGTAGTTCTTCCGGGTCGTATCCCGAGAATTGGCAGCACGCGTCAAACGAGAAGGCGCCAGCCTGTCCCTTGTACGGTGTCACCTGATCGACCCAGTCCAGAACCTCCAAGCGTGTTGCCTTGGACGAGCGTGGGTTGAGTGCCTGAACCATGGATTGTTCGAGGAGGAATTGATGCAGTTGCACCAGTTCATCATCGGTCCATTCTTCAAGTTGCGGCTGGTCCTGTCTGACACCTTCGACGAGGGCTGGATCTGCGCTATGCAGAACCTCCTCATTGAAATCCAGATCGATCAGCAGCGGGAGCAGCATTTGACGTGGATCTTCAAACAGACCCGTCTCGCGACGTTTAGCCAGTCCCATGATTCACCCCCTTAAATCAGCGGCAAAGCGGTTGCAGAAGACTGCAGCGCGATGGGCTGTTGAGGTTCATCGGGGAAAATGAGGCCGCTCTTGTCGCCCTTGAGGCAATAGAAACGGAACTCACACAGCTGGCACGGCGTGTTGTAGGCCATGCGCGGACGCTTCGGGAAACGACCGCGGCGCATGTCCTCGGCCATCCACTTGAGCTTCTGCTTGCGTTCGGCGATACGCTCCGGGGAGCGCTTCGGTCCGATCAGCGGCGCCAGAAATTCAGGTCCTTTTCCACGGGCGGTCTTTGGGACCTTCCGCTTGATGCCTTCGAAGAAGCCAACCGCATTGACCCCTTCTTCACCAAGACCAAGCTGGTCACCGTTCTCCTCGACGAGGATCTGGTAATCAGTCAGCTGGTCAGACGCGAGGAGGAATTCCTCCTCATACGCTGCAGCTGAAGTCTTGATGTCGAGCGGGATAACATTCGCATCCTGGTCGATGGCAACCACGTCCGGCTGACCCGTGAGGATCAAGCCTTCTTCGATCACCGCCTGGAAACGACGCTCAACGATTGGACCTTGTTCGTCGACCAGAGGAGCGTAGCCAGTGGCACGCCATTCAGCCGGGAACAGATTCGCCAGGCGAAGCCCGGTTTCTCGAAGATCATCAGGACCCCAGAGACTGGAGAAGTCCAAGGGCTGCGTTTCCACAGCCTCGGCCCACTTGTCGCGGAATACCTGGACAGGGTCGAACGACGTGTCACCGGAAGCCTCCGCGAGGATGAAACCGGTGCAAGCCTCATGTACAGCTGTTCCGAACGGAAGGTTCGCAGGGATTACTTCTTGCTTGACCCCAAGAACGTACTTGAGATAAGCCGCGAATCCGCATTCGTCGTAGCTCAAGGCAAACGACGGTCGGACGTAGAGGATGGTGCTTTTCATCGGTGCCTCCAGGCACCCCGGGCCGTGAAACCAGGGAGTTAAGGTTTAACCCCGTCGATCACGGATAGAGAATCCCCTTGTCGGAGAAACTCCCCGACGGGGTTTGCTGATTTGTTAATGTGGCCAGCTACCACACCGCAAAGCTCACAGAATGAGCGGCGCGATGAAGATGGGTTGCAGGCTTATTTTAAGCGCGGATTAACCGATCATGGGGTCGCGTAAACGCATATTTTGCGCAGTTACGCTGACCATGATTGGCTATGTTTTAGTCAGAACCAGACGGGCACGTTCGTGACAACCCGCGACTCCTTTTCTGCCACGTTCATCTCTCCTGGTTCTGGCGGGCGGATGGCTCGCGGCAGTGCCAGGTCTGGAAGCTCAAGGAGCTCCTGCAGGTGCTTGAGTGCTGGCATCCAGTCGCCGGTATGACCGTCCGAGGAAACCTCGTAGCAGTCAGGGGCGAACTTTTCAGCGAGTATCAAAGCCGCGCAGACTGCAAAGTCATACGGCCTGCGATCGGTCTTGCAGTACATCGTTGGGCCTTCGTCATCGCGGGGTACGCGAGGCACCCAAAATGTCTCATACCCGTAGTCCCATGCGCCGTTAAACCGAATTTGCTCTTCATCAATTTGAAGCGGCGACGGATCGTCATATTCGTACTGGAGATCGATCGGCCATCCAGGATAGTGGCCTCCGGCGGTCTCTGATGCGGCGGGCAAGTTATCAACGACTTTTTTGAAAGCAGTCGTCAACTCGGCCCATTGCTCCGGCGTTGGCTCTTTGAATTGCTTGAATGAGTGGGCGTATCCCATTTGGTTTCTCCTTGGGCCTCGCTCCGCACGAGGCATATCAGAACAATCCCTGATGCGGATTGACGCCGGCTCGATAGAGCGGCTCATATCAGGGGTTTGGAGTGGTGTCAGGAACGGACGTTTATTGCTGCCTGTTTAACGCGGCCAGCTACCACGCTCTACCGGGGAGGTAGAGAGGGATCCTTTTTCAAAAACGGCGATGCTTTTGAAAAAGGCCTGGAATCCAGGCCTCCCACATTTTCAAAGGAACACGGTTACCACAGAGACGACCCCGCATACCGCGCCGAACACGCCGAGATAGATACCCCAGAGCGCAAGGCGCATGGATACGCGGATACTCATATCCGGGTGATCAAGGTAGTGACGTAGCACGTCCAGCCTTGTAGCTGGCCGCACTTCCAGTTGCACTTGCTGAGCGAAGCGAACGCCCAGGGTGTCAACTGCGTCATAGTCCAATGAAACTTCGTCCTTCCTGACACCACCTCTGGCGGCGCCCATCACGAAGCGGAGCGTTTCCGCGCCCGACTCCTTGTTGATGATCAGTACCGGCTGACGACGTCGAAAACGACTTGGATCCTTGCGGTTGCGATCGATGCGCGCCGGGTAGAGCCGGACAATCGAATGCTGCAGCCCCTGGTCGTGCATCGGGAGCTCGACGACCCTTTGTGCGGTGAAGGTGGGAATGCGTTTCATAGAGCCTCCTGATTAAGGCCCTGAAGGGGTTCCCCTGAGAGGGAAGCCCTTTCAGGGGATTAGTACTTGCGGCGTCTGGCGCCGCGTTTCGTTTTAGCCGTAGTGCTGCTGAGCATCTTCGTGCGACACCCAGCAAGCGTCATGGCCTAGTGACGCCGGCAAGCTGAGAAGCTCGCTCTCGCTTTTCGTATAAAGCGATGCAGAACTCAGCTCAGTCCAGCCTTCCACGATGGACCAGAACCCTGCCCCTTCACAGGTAGCCGATTCGTTCGACGAGTAGATGACGAACTCCTGAACTTCGACTGACAGCTTCTGAGAATTTGGATAGGCGTTCGCGGCCTGGGCGCTGGCGTGCTCACTGCTGGCCGCCAGGCAGCTGAAGAGGCAGTACCCCTTCTCGCTGCATTGGACTGCCACCAGGAATGGTTTCATTTCAGTGACGTCGTGCAGGTCAACCGTGCGCGGCTCTTGATTGGTTTCCATGGGAAATCCCAATGAGGCCGCCGTAGAGGTGCTCTGCTACCGCAGGGCGAAACCCTCGCGGCGGGCGTGGACAGAAGGTGCGGCGCCTGAGCGCCGCGATTGGATTCAGCGTTAGAGCTGGTTGACTACCGCCTTATGGGCATGCAGGGCTCGATTCAACTTGCCACCGAATCGCTCGATGAACACGTTTACCCGAGCAATGTCTGGAGCATCCAGTGTGCCCGTACGTTCGACGCTGGCTAGCAGGTCCTTCAGTGCCTCGGAGGGGTGGAAGGTGTAGACCTCGCCCTCCTGCTCCCAATGGATCTGATCGGGTTCAGCATCCCCCACTTCCTCGGATTCGAGGTCGTCGATTTCCTCCGAGAAGTTGGAAAGCGTTTCCTCCAGCCAGAGACGGCGAGCATTGAAGCTCTCGTCGTCACTATCTTCGAGCACATCGTACAGGCGCTCCAGAACTACGGAGTTCGGCAATACGCCGGCCTCTTCATTGCTCACGTAGATCCAGCCCAAGACGTAGGCGCCTTCTTCGTCGCCGCGGGAGACGACCGACGGGTCATCCACCTCGACTGATCCTTCATCGTTTTTCACCAGCTTACGCGCTGCTTTGACGAAGGGGCTGGACTCCTCGGTTTCGGCGTAGCCGGAGAGAAGTTCCCGGAACTCGAAGCCGTTGGCTTTGAGAGCCTCGACCACCATCCGCTTGGCCGGGGCTGTCTGATTGATCGACTCACAGAGCGCATCGATCTGGTCACCCGTAAGCGGAGCGAACTCACCGCCATTGCTTGCGATATTCTCGATATCCGCCCCAATGGACGACTCACCGAGCTGCTGATACAAGCGCAGCGCAGCCAAAATAGCAGCGTGCTGAGCACCATCAACGATCAGAATGTTGGATTTGCACATGGTTTTCTCCTCGATTGAAAACAATCGCGGAGCTTGCCCGCATACGCGGGAAGCTTTCCCGCGTTGGGGTTGGGGGTTGGTGCCGGAACCGGCATTTTGAGTGCTGAGTATTTGACATGGCCAGCTGCCATGCTCTGCCGAAACAGAGGGTGAAACATGAAGAGCCTTTTCACAGCGCCGATCACTCGACGCTCTGAAAAGGCCCCGCTTTCGCAGGACCTAAGTTTGCTGCCCTTACAGCTTTATAGGCAAGTTGATTGTGTCATCACGACACAGTTGCTCGACTGCCATTTCCGTCAGGCTGGGACGGATTGCTGCTCGTGTAGCATTTTTTCGTGCAACTGTTCGCGAGTGATGAAGCCATCGAAGCTGTCATCACCGTAGAAGTAGCTGCGCTCCCCTGCGAGCGCATTCGCGCACTCGCTGAGGATCTCCCGGTACGTATCGAACATGCCGATCGACAGCAACACAGTGCCTTTTTGAGGAAGGACTGCCTGATCTGCAGGGTCGATGATGATCTGCAGGCGCCGTTTCTCGTAGCGCCCCAGGGAGAAGTCAGTGTAGAGGACTCGGCATCCAGCCGAGACTGGTCTGATGACAGTCTCCGCTTTTTCGAGCTTCTCGCGCTTCATGGTGAGATACAGCGGCTCGCTGTCTACCTGGCATTTCCTTGTTTTTCACGAACGAGGGCGTTGATTGCTTTCTCGACGCGGCCGACGAGGTCGAACACATCGATGCTGCTGCCATCCTGGGTGAGGTTGATCAGCACTTTGGCTTGCATTGACATAATGAGCAGTCCTTTATCCAGCAACCTGTTCAGCCAGGCGCGCGACGATGGTGCCGACGAAGCGGCGAAACTCTGGGTCGGACAGAGACGGGTTGTTGAGATTGGCTTTCAGTGTATCCACCGTGTAACCGACCTCGCGCATAACCGTCGCCTTCCCGTTCTGCACACCCGCATCGAATACGCTGGCTACCGAATCCTTCATGCCTTGGGAGAAAACGCCCATGACCTGTTCGATTTCGGCTTGTACTTGTTCACGCGAAAATTTCTCGCACATAAAACCCCCTGTGCCAGGGCCGCGACAGCGGCGACCTGGCGTTCATTTTGATTATTGAGATTTACGCCGCTTGAAGCGCTGAAAGCACCGCGCGGGCCTGATTGACCGCTTCGCTGATAAGCTCCGCGCGGCAACCGCCGAACGACAAATCAGTTACTCCGGTCGTCTCTGTCAGCCCGCTATGACAAGCAGTCCCGAGAACGAAACCCTGTCCCTTTGCGGCGATGCTGACCTTGAGGTCGAAGAAGCGCTGCTTGCCTTCGAGGAAATCACTCACGAGCGCTTTGCCCTCATCGGGCTCTACGAAGTGAATGTCGAAGAACTCGCTTCTTTCCTTGGTTAGGTTGATCGTGAACCGGCGTGTCGAAAACGAGCGCAGTTCCACTTCGTCATCTTCGACATAGCCTGCTTCGATGAGGCGATAACCCTCTGCCTGTAACTCTTGGCAGAGCGCTTTCGCATCTTCAGCGACTGCCTCCATGAAAGCCGCGAACACACCGATTTCGTACTCGGTGAGCCCGGACCCCCAGTTGGTACGCTGAACAACCATCAATTCTGGCGCGTAGCTGTGGCGGCCAATGACCAGCCTGGCTTCCTTGGCGATAGCTCGTTTCACACCCGCCTTTTCGCTCGCCATCATCAGCCGGTCAGCCAGCTTGACGAGATCGGGTCGTCCGAAGAAGACCACGTTGTCGCGCTGGTTGAAATTGAACCGATAAAGCGCTTCACAGGATCCATAACCCGCGTCTTTCAGACGGTTTGAGAAATGGAAATCAAGAAGTTGCTCGCACATGCGTGCCTCCAGATAACAGGGGCCAGGCCGGCAACAAAGCTGTCGAGTTCTGGCATTAAGGTAGGGTGGCCTCCAGAGAGGCCGGAAAGTGCTTTAGGGATGGGGCTGCCCTTGTGGGGCGGCCGTTGACAGATGCCTCGGAGGAGGCAATTTGATGGAGTCAGGCCAATGCCCACACGCCGCGCTCTTTCTGCTCGAAGCAGGGAGTGAGCTGCAGGACTTGACGGACTTTGGCTTGCCAGTTGGCGTTGGTTTGGATCCGATCGCCAGCTACCCCGGCCACCTTCGAGTAGAGGGCTTGGAGGGTTGCTTGACCGCCGAGGGCGACCATGGCTTGCCGTACGATCGAGCGCCAAGTGGAACGCAGTCGCTGTTGGGCTTGGCTGGCGAGGTTGCGCAATGTCACCAGGATGGAGACAGGGGCTTCCGGACGCTGCCAGACCAGCAGGTACTCGTGGGTGATGCGCGGTAGTCCCGAGGCAATATTACCGCGGTACATCGTGCGGTCACTCACACAGTTGTGCTGCGCTTTGACGATGACGGCTTTCAACTCATCAGCCGGCATGCGGGCGATGTATTCCGCCTGGTAGGAGTAGTACTTCCCAGCCTTGCGGTGATCGCCGATCAGGGTTGCGTAATGACCGCCCGGACGGGTGGCATCACGCTGGTTGAGCAACGCCTGCTGCGACTTCTCAAGGAAGTCCTCGACCGATGCGCAACGAGACAGGTCATCCGCGTAGATTTCCGGATACATGTTCCCGCTGTACACGATCATGTCCCCATAGGGGAAGTGACTGACCACCAAGTCCGCCGGCTTGCCGGCGACCTCAAGGATCGAATCACGCAGAAGGTTGAAGCCCGAGTGAAGATCGAGACCGAGAGCCTCGATACCCATCTCTTGGGCTACCTCGATGCTAGTCCCACTGCCCATGCAGGGGTCGATGATGAAGCGTGGTTTCAGTGCCTGAAAGAGGTCCTGATAGAGGTGGCCGGACGAGTTGCCCCGATAGCTCGACTTCCCCCAGTGACCGCGCTCAGGATAGGACCAGATGCTCATGTGTTGCCTCCTAGACGCACCTCCCCTGCCCGGGAGATGCAAAATCAACCCAGGGCAGTGGGAATGGTGACGCCTCGCAGAGGCGATGGTGTTTGAGCCCGAGAGCTCCTTCCTTTGCTGCTGCTTAACGCTGCCAGCTACAGCGTCCGTACGCGACGGAGGAAGACTGGGCTTCCCGATGGGCGCTCAATGAACGCACATGGGGAAACCTTGGGTACCTTGCGGCACCCAAAATCTCCTTTACATCAACCGCATTTGCTTGCACCGCAGCCGGTGCAGGTTTCACAGCCGTCCATCAGGACGGTGTCACTACCGCAAGTGCCGCAGGTGCCGACGACCTTGCCCTTAAGGGCAGGCCCAGGCGCCTCATCAGCTTCGTATACCGCGCTCGAAAGCACAGGCAGTTCCGCGTCGTCGTCGGTGGCGAACCACTGAAAACGTTTGGCGTACTTGCGAGCGGCTACCATGGCCGGGACCTGGTTGCCGTCGGCATCGACGAAGCCACGCTTGTAGAGGATCTGCTGAATCGACCAGGCGATAGCGGCGACCTCAGAGTCGTGGTAGAGCGGCTTGCCGTACTCGTTCTGACCGCAACGCACCGGCCCCTTGTCCCAGACCACCTTGCGAAGATCCGCAAGAGCCTGGGTTACATACCCCCCGCGAGCAGCGAGCGAGAGGTTGCGCATGGTGGCGGTGATCCACTGGTGTTCACTGGACTGCTGTCCGACCGGGAAGAAGAACTCAATCGGGCGTTCGACCGTGATCGAAGCGCCATCGATGATTCCGTCCACCGGAATGAATGAAACCAGCACGTAGACCTTCTTGCGCCCTTCGGATGTCGAGTAGCAGATCTTTTCAGATACCGCTTCCAGAGTGCCGTCAGGGCGGTTTTCGATACGAATCCAAAGAGGATTCACATCAGCCGGCTTCTGTACAACCGAGGTAGTTGCAGCCGCAGGTTCGCCTGCCTTTTTGATGCTGACTCCAACGATTTTGGAGCTAATAGTTACGGACATGGGATTTCTCCTTTAACCAGAGCAGAGATGAGGAAGAGCCAACCCTGACGGGTTGACTCCCCGTCAGGGTTTGAGGATCAGCGCCTAGCAAGCGGGTTAGTACTTGCCGTAGGTGCCTTCTTTAAGCGCATCGAAGAGGTTCGCAGCGGTGTGTTCTTCACCGTCGTAAACCACCTTTTCGTCGCCCTTGAGCTCCATCACTTCACCGTTCTCCAGCTGGAAAACGTAGGTAGTGCTCTTCAGGTCATCCTCGCGAACGAGAACCCCCTGGAAAGCTTCAGGGTTGAAACGGAAGGTTGTGCAGCCCTTGAGTCCCTTGGCATACGCTTCGAGGTACAAGCCCTCGAATTGCTGATAGGGGAAGTTGGTGGGCACGTTGACCGTCTTGGAGATTGCCGAATCGATCCACTTCTGCGCCGCGGCCTGGACTTCTACGTGCTGGCTCGGCGAAACCGAATCCGAGGTCATGAAGTAGTCAGGCAGGTTTGCTTCGGTAGCCATCGGATCGATGAACGCCCGGTAAGCGGCCAGCTCAAAGCTGACGACTTCCATTTGATCCTTCGTTTTCTTGCCCTGACGAATCACGTTCCGGAAGTACCGGTGCGAAAAGGAGGGTTCGATTCCGTTGGACGCGTTGTTACCCAGCGAAAGACTGATAGTCCCCGTTGGCGCGATCGATGAGTGGTGGGTGAAGCGGCAACCAAACTCAGCCATCTCTTCAACCAGCTTCGGATTTACCTCGGCAATCTTCTGCATGTAGCGGCTGTAGCGCGCGTGCAGAATGCGACCAGGAACCTTGTCGCCGACTTTGTACCCATCAGCTGCCATTTCTGGCCGCAGACGCAACATCTTCGGTGTGATCTCGAACTCTTCAGCCAGAATCGGGGCCATGCCCTTTTCCTTGGCCAGTTCAAGACCCGTTTCCCAGCCTGTGACCGCCAGCTCGCGGCTGACCTCATCGGTAAACTGCACCGACTCAGGCGAACCGTAGGGAATTCTCAGCATGGTCATTGTCGAACCCAGACCGAGAAAGCCCATGCCATGACGGCGTTTTGATTCGATCTCTCGACGCTGCCCTTCCAGGGGAAGACCGGCGATATCTACGACGTTATCCAGCATGCGCGTGAAGACGCGAACCACCTTCTTGAAGCGTGCCCAGTCGAACTTGGCATGCTCTGTAAAGGGGTCATCCACGAACTTGGTGAGATTTACGGAACCGAGCAAGCAAGCGCCTTCCGGAGGAAGTGGCTGCTCTCCACCATTCTGTTACTTCACGGCCGGCTGGACCGCTACTGACCAGGTAATCCCTGGCGGGGTGGCGCTTCGGCGCACCCTCTTCCCTTTCTACACTGCGTTATGGGGAAGTTCTGACTGTCGCATCTCCTCGGTATTGCCGAGGGCCTACTCACTCAGTCGATCAGGCTGCCCAAAAGGCTTGCCCCCTGTCGGCCCCGCCGGGCCTTCCAAGTCAATCAGAGTAGGTGTTTCCGCACGAGCTCGCGCTCATGGGCCGCATGGAGTTTACGGGTTGGTGGCTCGGATCTGCTCGCAGAACCAGTTGTTGTTCATCTCGTTGACCTTGTCGATCAGGATGAATCCTGGCTCAGCGAAATCGTAGGTCGATTCCATGATCTTGTCCCACAGGGCTTTCGCCTTGACGCGTGCGTAGACGCGGCACGCAACGCGACCTTCATCGTCAAGGGTGTAGCCCTCTTCGATTACCGGCCAGTCGCGATAGACGATTTCCTCGGGTGAAACGTCGTTCTTTTCACTCGGCAGAACCGGGAACGCCAAGGGCCAATCAGCTTGGCCTATGACCGCTTCCATGAACTCATCGGTGATCAGCAGCGAAAGGTTGAATTGGCGCAGGCGGCCATTCTCGCGCTTTGCTGCAATGAACTCTTCAACGTCTGGGTGACCAATGTCAAAGGTTCCCATCTGTGCACCGCGACGGCCGCCGGCCGAAGATACGGTGAAGCACATCTTGTCGAAGATATCCATGAATGCCAGGGGGCCGTTCGTACTGGCGCCAGCACCAGCAACAAACGCGCCCTTCGGGCGAAGGGTCGACCACTCGTAGCCGATACCGCAGCCGGCCTTGAGCGTCATCCCTGCGTCCATGTTGGCTCTCAGGATTTCGAGCATGGAATCTCGGATAGTCTGAGATACGGTGCAGTTGATCAGCGATACGGCTGGCTTGTGCTCAGCGGCACCGGCGTTGGATGTGATGCGACCGGCAGGAATTGCGCCATTATCCATGGCCCAACGAAATTCGGCCGCCCACGCCTCGCGGTCATTCGGCTCAACTTCGGCGACTGCCACGGCAACCCGGTCATACGTGCCTTCCATCGATTCGTCGATGGGGTTGTCGTGCTTGTCCTTCAGTTGGTATTTCGAGCCCCAGATATCCACCGATGCTGGCTGGAAAGGGACGTCTTTGCTTGCATTGGAAGTGGTGATTGCCATCGTGATTGCCTCAGTTTTGGGTTCAGTAAGACCGGAGTCGAGGTCTTCTTGAACGCCCCGCCGCGGAGGCGCTCAAGAAGACCCCGCGACGGAACGCAACCCGCTGTAGGCACACCATCCCATCAGGGAGGTGAGCCCCGACGGGTTATTTGATTGCTGATATTTATCGTGACCAGCTATCACGCCTTGTCCGTAGAGGACGTCGGGGTGATGGTGAGAGGGCTGTAAACCCTTCCCGGTGAGCACTGATTGATGATCGCTGGGAAATGTTCACGCCAGGTTGCGGATCGACTGCTGTTTCGAAAGCGGCCAGCTACCGTGAGGACTAAGGTGACTATACGGAAGCAAAACGTTCCGTGCGGCCATCGAATTCCCGAATTTATGCAATAACCCGTGATTCATCCCTCCTTAAGAGGGATGACACGAGTCTCGACCTGAAGTCACTTAAATGTGGTGTCGGTCGAGGTTTCGGAAATACCTACGGCCGTAGCAGCGGGCTAGGATTCGCCAGCTCTGGCCGCAACGAAAGCAGCTGAGAGCGAATTTTGTCGCGCGCGACCTGAAGCTTCTCCTCGAATTGCTCCAGATTGCCGTTTCGCTCGGCGCTCTTGCGTGCGATTTCCAGGCCAAGAATCCCCAACGGGAATGCGTCGTACAGGGCCATTTCTGTGGCCATGTCGAGATCACCTTGCCAGATTTCCTTGATAACCGATCCCGGCGTGCCGGGCTCGATGTCGTTCGTTGCGTAGCGCATGAGCTGCCTCCTGTGCCGATGTTCTACCGGCGTAAAGTGAAAAGGCCTCCCCAGCAGAGCTGGAGGAGGCCTAGGTATTGCTGGGTTACGACCGCTTATCGAGTCATCAGGTCCTTGAGTACCTGCTTGGCCTCTTTCACGGTGCTGTACGGGGGAATATCCACCACACCCTTCAGTCTCGCCTGATGCTGGATCTGGCGAATGATTCGCGGGGGAATTTCCTCGGCTGGGCTGGCCTCGTTCGAGGAGCCAGTTCCTGTAGCGGGGGCCGGCGTTGCGTCGGTATCCGCCGTAGCGGTAGCCGGTGCAGTGTCGGTGCTCGCAGTGGCGATGTTGCTCTTCGAGTCGTCCGACGGAACAGTGTCAGGCTCAGTCTTCGACGCGGTCGGCGCAACCGCCTTCACATCAGTGGCTTTCTGCTTTTCGGTTTTCGGTGCAGCTTTCTGTGTGTCTGGAGACGTCGAGGCGGCTGCGCTCTGCGCTTGCTGAGCTTCGCTACTCGTCGTCAGTCCCTGGTCTTTCATATCCGATTTTTCATCGGAATCGAAGCAATCTCCGCCGAAGCCCAAAGCCGCCGCGAGGCGCTGCCGGGCTGCGGTTTCACCCTTCTCCCAGTCCTTGTAGACGGTAATGACACGAAGCGCCGAAGCGGATTCGAGCACTCGGCCCTCCGGGTCCAGGAGCGACGCGGTGAAGATCACGGTGTTGCCTGGAGCAATGACAGGAAGGCCGATCTCGGTCGGATTAATTCCGGCCGTGATCGCTGCCTCATAGAGCTTCAGCAAGCCTGGTTTGTGAGACATGGGATCTGTCGACTCAATCCTGACCTGATAGCCCTTTTCCTTCGGGAAGGCCTGCAGGAACGCAGGCAGACGCGCAGAAAACAGCGTGTACTGCTTCACGTCACCTTCAGGGGTGAACATCTCGATTGTGCTTTTGCTCATGTGAGCCTCCAAATAAGAAGCCCGGGGTTTGCCCGGGCGATTTTAAGGAAAAGTCGTTTAAATTCAATGACTTAGCAGTTCGCTAGAACGGAATATCGTCATCGAAGCTGTCGTAGTCCGGCGCCGGTTGCTGCTGCGGTCGCGGCTGGTTTCCATTGCCGCGAGGCGCCTGGTTGCCATTACCGCGCGACTGGTTGTTGCCGCCGCCGCTGTTGCTACCGCCGTTGCCACGCGATTGGTTGCTGCCACCACCGTTACCACCGTTGTTGTTGCCGCGGTGCTGTTGGTTGTTGCCGCCGCCCTGGTTGCCACCACCCTGGTTATTGTCAGAGCCGCCGCGACCGCCCAAGAGCTGCATCGAGCCGTTCATGTCAACGATGACCTCAGTGGTGTAACGCTTGACGCCATCCTTCTCCCACTCACGAGTCTGCAGGCGGCCCTCGATGTAGCACTGAGAGCCTTTGCGCAGGTACTCGCCAGCGATCTCGGCGACCTTTCCGAACAGCACTACACGGTGCCACTCGGTACGCTCCTGCAGCTGACCCGTTTGCTTGTCTTTCCAGCTGTCGGTCGTTGCGAGAGTGATATTGGTAACCGCATTGCCATTCGGCAAATAACGGGTTTCCGGATCACCGCCGACGTTGCCGATCAGGATGACTTTGTTAACGCCTTTAGCCATTTTGTTTCTCCAAATATTTGCAGTTTCTCTAACCCGATAGAGATAATAAAAAGTCTACTACAGGACGGGATAGCTGCGAAACCCCAAAAGGGCGTTAACAGCCCCTGTAGGGATTGGAATTTATTGGCGCTTAGTGAGATACAGAGCGCCAAGCCCAATGGCAATAGCCACAAGAGCAATAGCAGTGCATCCGATTACAAGTGATACGGTAGTCATTACCGTTTCCTCTTCGTCGTTCCATTTGGCTCCGAGAAGGGGTTTATCCCGTCTCGAAATACTTTCAACCTTCGTATGCGAGCAGCATTACTGCTACAGACTGAACAGATAGAAATAGGACTATCCCGTAGAGGAATAACCAGATATTTCCAGTAGTCCAGCCCTGGGCGACAATAAAGCCCCCTGCCGCTAACGATATGGGTGTAAGCACCGCCTTGGCGAGATGATCTCGCACTTTCTTTGATATGTTGAACATACGCATTTTCTCCAGGGCGTCCCCTATTATTTTTATTATGCGAACACGTCTGTTCGCGGCCCTAAAAGGCAATCCCCAGAAAACTGGAGGAATTCTTTTGCTGTTTGGTTTATCGCAGCCAGCTACAGCGTTCCGCGCAAGCACGGAGAGAAACCTTTTTACGTGCTGTCATTCAATGGTGAATGACTGACGAGGTGCCGCGTGAATCTTGTCCATCTCGGATACCTCTTAACGTAAAAGGCATCTGAGATGGACAAGCCAGAAGGCTTGTCCATTGGGGTATTACCGATGAGCCAAGAAGGACTCCACACCGCGAGCGATGGGGCGACCAATCAGGAGGGCTACCGGAGTCAGGCCCAGAATGATCAAAAACTCCATAGGGAGGTGCTGAATACCAGCGACGATCAAAACTGCGGCAATGAGCATCTTTTTCATGGTTTTCTCCTAATCCAGCAAAACTGGATATGTTGTGGGCGCCCAAGGGCAATTTAGACTTCGACAAAACCTGGCTTTTGGCTGCGGTTTTTGGAGTTCTGGCGGAACTCCTCCATCTGCTGCTGCGGAGTTTGGCGAGTTTTTTTCACGGCCGCGGGTGCGGTCGCTGTTTCAGCTGCGGGTGTGGATGCCTGCTTGCTTTGTGCAGGCTTAGCATCTACGGGTGCTTCTGCTTTTTGCGTGTTGCGCTTACGAGCGGGCTTTGCCTTCTTGCGCAGGAACGCCGGCTGCTCAAATTGAGACCAGTCGGTTTGCTCTGCAAAAGCTGGTGCCAAAGTTCGTACAGCCATGGGTGTCGCTTGCTCATGACCTACGATGCCCTTTTTCGCTACTTGCTTATCATCTGAGGCCTTACCTTTACCTTTGCGAGTCCCAATCATTGAGATAGCAATGATGCAGATAATTACGATCAGAGCGACGTGCAGGATGGTGATTTGCATGATATTCCCCTCCCAAGGGGTGAGTAGTTACCCGCGAGTGGGAATGGAGGAAAGAAACCGCCCGCGTCCGGGAAGCTCTAACACCTCCCTCGACGGGTGATTTTCTGAGTTGCTGCGATTGCAGCGATTGATTGCTGATTGATAAGCCATTCAGCTTTGGCTGTTGACGTCGACCATTAGGGTCTCGGTCGTTACCTTGAAGATCAACTTCAAGGCCCAGCCTGCAGGGTTGATATCATCTCTCAAGAGAATGAATACAACGTCTACAGGAAGGAGCCGGAGTGGGCGGATAGTGATTCCGCCGCTTACTGTCGTCGACGGATGTCAACAACGAGAAGAATTCTTAGCCTCTCAGCAGCAACACTATGGCGCTGCCGGGCTCGGGTCTTTGGCTGCTTCACGAGGAAGCACTTTCAGTGGAGCAACTATAGCGCCGTGAGAATCGCTCGACCACCTGTCTTAACCCCGTTTTCTTGCAATTAGGCAACCGTACACCGAACCTCGCCGACATAGGATGCCCTTGGGGTTAATGCCATCAAATGGATGGCGCTCAATGAAATCACCGCTATGCGGCCACCAGAAAATGAGGATTCACAATGTCTGAGAAGCAAACGGTCACCGCGCCGACCAGCAACGGCGTATCTGTTCCAGCTTTCGAGCAGAAGCTCAAGCTCAACACTCTGCAGGCCCAAAAGGTCATGCGCCGCGTTTACTCGCGCACCGCTGGCTCGCTGTACCGCACGGACGTAATTCTCCGCATTATCGGCGGTGATGAGGATGCCGAACGCGTTGAGCTGATCATCAACCAGATGCTGAGCGAGGTGGAAACCGCGCTGCAAGAAGCACACAAGGAAATGGCCCAGCGCCTGGAGGAAAATGGCGTTGACTCGCTGCCGGTGTACGACGCTCCGACCGAGGAGCTGATCCGCATCACCTCGCCGCACGTCGCCCGCTTCGTATCGCTGGTGCGCAAACTCGATACTCTGATCATCCAGATCGACGCCCTGTGGCTGTCGGGCCTGATGAACAACAAGGAGCGCAACGACGCCGTGTATCGCTGGCAGCAGCGCGTTATCGGCCTGGGTAGCCGCATCATCGGTCTGGAGCGCCGCGCTCGCCAGGCTGCCCAGCGTAAGGGCAAGGGTGAGCAGGTGGAGGCCGAAGCGCCGATGGATGAGAAGGATGTCGGTGACGACCTCGTCGACGATGTCCCGGAACTTGCAGTTGCCAACGGCTAAGTCTGCGCCATCCAGAAAAAGCGCCCGTAAGGGCGCTTTTTTTTGGGCCGAGCTTTGATGTGACGCCCTACCCGCCTAGTTTTCCGGGGCCACAGCATTGCCAAAAGAAAAGGCCCCGGTACAGACGGGGCCTTTGTAGTGGACAGCGGGTTCACTGTCCGCGCCAAAGCTCCTCGGCGGCGTCCTGATTGATCTGCTGCAGGTCGGTGCCTTCGAGGCGTTCCTTGTTGCGATCAGCAGTGTTCAGGCGGGTTTCACCTTGCGAGGCTTGGTTCTGACCGAGCCACGACCCATTGCCAGTGAGGTTCTCGATGTCGAGATCCTGCATGCCGGGCATGTTGTCAGTGATCTTCAGCAGATCCATCCATTCGGTCAGGTCAATCCGGTTCCAATCCAGGCGCTCCAGCTCCGCCAGGGTGATACCGCTGCAGTCAGGGGCTTTCGGTGTGCCCCAGCCCCGGCCTAGTTGCGGCCGCGCCTGTTCGTTGATGATTCGGGCCAGCGGCGCACTGAAGACGCAGTAAGACTTTCGTTTCTCGGTACAGCCAAAGATCGATTTCTTCGCACAGTAACTGCCGACGAAGTGCGTCTTGTGCAGCTCGATATCTACGCCGAGTGCAAGCTCATCCTCGGAGCACTTCCAGATGATGTTCACCAGGATCTTGGCGATCGAGTAGATCGTGTAGATCAGGCCAATCACCGACAGTGCTGCCGCGAACGGGCCGGCCAGGCCGACGGCACCGTCGATACCGACCTCGAAGAACATCGATGCGACTTCCTGGCCGAAGGTGTTGGTTAAGAACTCATTCGCGCCCGACATCATCGCCTGCTTGAATCCCTCCATCGCGACGTTCACGGCATCGATCGCCCCGCCGGCGCCGGTCCCGCCCTCTCCGAAGATTGCACCGGAGAGGTTGTCCAGCTGTTCAGTGAATGCCTTCTGCGCGTACTGAACGGTGTCTACGACCGGATCACGCAGCGCGGAATAGCTGCCACGGATGGGCTGCATGACTGACGTGCTGGTGAGATAGTTGTCCATCCGGGCTGTAGCTTTAAGCATCGTGATGTAGTCGGCGATTGACACACCGCCAGGCGACTCACAGCAATCGACGTAACTGCCCAGCGCCATCTTGCAGGTGGATGCCTCGCCGGAGAACACGCGGCAGTTCGACATGTCCCCATGTACGGTCACATCGCAAGTGACGTCCTGGCCGATCTGCTGCACTGCCTGCAGCATGGCCGCCGCTTTCCCAAAGTCCGAGCTGGCCTGTCGATTGGGCGTCATGCACTCGGTGCCCATGCACCGCACGATGCCCTCACAGGTGTACTTCGGGGCAAGCTCGGTGGTGGTCACTTCCTTGGACGACTGAACGCAGGTGTACCGGTGCTCCCAGATGTACTGGAAGCCAGTGGAGCCAGCTCCGTCCTCGACCGGGAATCGACCGTCGTAGCGGCAGTCGCCGGCTGCGGTGCGTTGCTGAAGCGACGCACAGGTGTTGCTTCCCGGCTTGACGCTGTTTGACGAGTCAAGTGTTTCGCACTGCTGCTGCCCTTGCAGGTTTGTCCAGCAGAACTGGCCCTCACCATATGCCTTGGTCCGGTACGTGGCCTTACCTTGGATGCAGGTGGCTGGTGCACCTGGGTACATCGGCCCCAGCGCCGCCGCCAGGGCGTCAGCCGTGAAGCTCACGCCGTCTACGGTCAACGGCGTGCTGCGCTCGCAGACCCAGGTGGTATCCGTCCAGTTATCCGTGTCTCGCAAGCAAGGGGCGTTTCCTTTCTCGGCTGGACTCTCCGTCTGGACGACCTCCATGGCGTAACCCTGCGCTCGCACGGTGACCGAGACGTTGCCGCCCGAGGGGCACTGCGTTGTGGCGTTGAACTTGACGCGTGCGGTCCACTTATTGGCCACTGAAGGCTGCTGGGTGACTTGAACAGAGGTCTGCCCGGCCGGCGAGAGTGAGATGCTCCCGGAGATTGCCTTGTCCGCCCATGGCAAGCGATACGCCACCTCCTCCGTGACGGAGCAGCTGCGCGTAAGGGTTGTTTCGCTACTGCGAGCGATCGGCGTCAGGTCGCGCTCTACTCGGCACTCGGTGAGCTTCAGGGCCTCCTCGCAAGTCTCAACCTTCTCGATCTTGACGGTCTGGGTGACCTTGGTCGGGACGAGTTCTTCGACGCAGTCGGCGAATTCATCTTTGAAGAGGTCCTGGACGGCGCAAGCCCCGGAGTTCGACGACTCTTTGTAGCCGCAGTCGTAGGTTTCCTGGAATGTTTTGCACGAGAACTCATTGATGAGCTTCTCATCGTTGACGTTCGCTACCCGGAAGAACTCAGCTCGAATGGCGTCATACTCCTCTCCGCTCTTCAGCCGTCCAGCCCAATACGCGACTTCACCAGCGCTCGGCTCTCGTCCCAGGCCAAAGGTATAGAGATTTCTGACCATTTCCTCAGGTGTGCCATCGATGCACGTGGAGGTAATGAAGCCGCACGACGGATTGGCTTCCAGCTGGAGGCATGACCCGGTATTTCCGGTGTAGCTGCAGGTGACCTGCGAAACCGCGACCGTCTTTGCCAGCCGCGGGATGCCACTTACGGGCGACTCGGAAATCTGCCTCCAGATGACGTCGCCTGGACAAACTTCCAGACCGCCGACGGTAAGGCATTGGGCATCGTTGCTTGCCCCGCTAGAAACTCTCACCGAGCGAGTGCATGAGTCTCCAAGCTCGACGTTGGCCGCCGTAATGCATTTCGCCGGGCCCCATTTATCTTCAACGTCGACAAGGTTCTTCAGCATATTCAGCATGCCGACGACGGAAAAACCGTTCCCCAGATCGTTACCGAGGGCCTTCTGCGCGCCGTTGTCATGGAACACGTAGATCTGCACGTCCATGGCTGCAGCACGGGCTTTCAGCGCTGCGCCATCGCCGTTCGGGTTGTCCTGGTTACCAATAATGACGATCAGGCGCTCGACATCAGGGTCGGTACGCCATGTGAAGTTGCTCAGCACCCAGTTCGCGGCATTGACGCTATAGGTCTGCGCGCCTTTGGTGTAGACGCTATTGATCCACTGCTGGAAATTATGCGGAGATGACAGGTTGACGTTGTTGAAGGTGTAGTCACCTTCCCGAATCACAGCTCCACCGAGCCGAAGATCCTGCTGATCGTCCTGAGAAAGGATGGTGACCAGATTGCTGACGGAATTGCGCAGCGAGACGATCACGCTGTCCATTGAGGCGGAGTTATCAACCAGAAAAACGATGTCGGCTGGCCTTGGCTTGATCTTGATGTCGTGGACGATTTCACACCCATTGGTATCGACGTTCAGCCGGTTGCACTGACGGTAATCCGGGGTGTGTTTATCAGGCGCGGTGCAGTTGACCGGCTTGCCGGCAATGAAATCGAAGACTGCGTCCGTAGATCCCCAGATCGGGTCTTTCTTGAGGTCTGGCTTTGAGAGATAAGCCGACTCGCGCAGCGTCCGGTAGGCGTCGCCCTCTGGCGTTTTTTCCGTTTGCAAACGGAACCGGGCGTCGACCCCACGCTGCTCGAATTCATCGTCTTCGAGTCCATACATCCCTTTGAACGAGTCATCCTGAGATCCCGCCTGGAATAGCTCGTTGACCGGAACCTGCTCGCCGTCCGCCATGCGGAAGACCTTCCCGCCCTGGGTGTCTGGAAACGCGAGGCCGCCTTGCAGCTCTCCCCAAAGCGAACGGCCTTCTTGTGCACCCTGCTCGACAGACAGTTGCGCAGCCATGACGTAACTGATGGAGGGGACAAGTGGTTGAAGTGGGATGAGCAGCGTTAACAGGGCTACAAGAACTCTGTTAATGGCCGTTCGGGATCGAAGAAACTGAATGAGTTGACCGCGAAACATTCCAGGCTGCCTCAGCTGTGCGATGGATAAACAGCTAAGAATTATAAGAATGTCGGCTATATTGGATGGGCGTGAAATTGGTGTTTTCGCGCGTATTCACGAACTTACAAGATTACAGTTACAAAAAAGCCCGGCGAACCGGGCTTGACCTACTTGCTGCTCACCACCGCATGCAGCAGTCGTTCCAGCGGAAGATCGTATACACCGCATCTTCGCCCGCGGCCGGTATCATTCGGCCGGCGCCCCATGTCAGGACCGTTTCGCCCAGCACATGGCTATCCTGGGCCTCGGCGACCGGGAAGAACATGTTGAACTTGTATTGGCTCTTCTTGAGCATTGGCTCGATCACCGACTCGCACATCGCGTCGTCGCCCATCGTGCGTTGAGCCAGACCGCGGCGATGAAGTGCGCCAATCGCCTTAGCGGAGAGCAGGCTGGTCATGTTCGCAAAGCCGGTGGTCATCGTCTTGCCAGAAAGCGGATACAGACCGCCCCATGCACCAGCACACCACCAGAGAGCCTCGGACGCCTCCCCGGCCGCCGCCATCGCCGCATCCGCTATGCAAGCCGATTGGGCGGGTAGATTCGCAACCGCGGCAGCCTCGGGGTTGGTGAAGAACGCGAGCTGGTCATTGTTCCAGGTCGGATCAAGCTCCGATAGGTACATGATGTCGAAGTCCATCATGCCGTCGCTGAAGCAGCCTCCCGATACGAACAGGTCAAGCATGAGGAGCAAGGGAAACGCGTAGTAGTGATACTGGTAAAACCCTAGATCCGACGAGTCGTTCTCGTCGGCGCCGGGAGTGCCCTGCATGCGTCGGCTGGATCCTGGGAGAGACATACCGCCAAGCGAAGGCGCGCATCCGGCTTCGCGCACAATTTCTACCAGTCTGGCCGGCTCCCAATAGCCGATACCCATGCCGGGCTCCGGAATGCCCGCATTATCGACGCAAGCGCACAGTGCTCTATCGGATGCTCCGCTTGGAGCGTCACCCCCGCCAAGTTTCGCTCCCATAAGGCGGATAGGAAACAAGCAGCCCCAGCAGATGTCGGTGATCAACTTAGGACCGAACAGCTTGGCGTCGGGACACGTCCGGGACTTGGACGGTAGATCAGCCGCCTGCACGAAGCTCGGTACCGAAAGAACCGTTAGCACGGCCAGCAGAATCGTAAGATGGCTCAAGTATCGGGATGCGATCTTTTTCATGGGCATCGTCCTTTAGACCGCGGCCAACAGAGGGGCGCCACTGCAGGCGAAGCTCTGCAGTCGCTCCTTTGGTTGTCGCGCGTTGATCTGCAGTGGTGCCGGCATGCCCATCTCAAACGACTGCAGGCCGGCCATGTGGTGGATGACCGGTCCCACTTCGGGCTGGCCAGGCGAATAGCGTTCGCCGATGAGTAGAGCGCTTGGGCAGAAGCGGCTGATTTCCTGAATGACACCAGAAAGATCATGCCCCGCTGCGTTGCACGCGGAACGACAGATCTTGATGTAGTCCCACCGATAGGCGGTCAGGTACTGGGGATCGAGGTTGCCACCCGGGTAATCGTCGAGGGCCAGCAGGGCACCTTCCGCGGCGATCGCCCTGACCGCTGCGATCATTCGCGGCGTGTAAGGGATGTGCTCCGGGATTTCGACAACCACCTGGCCGGGGCCGCGGCGCTGGCATAGCTCCGATACCGCGGCGAGCCAGGCGTTGAATGCATGCGGCAGCATTAGGGTTTCGGGGCACACATTGATGAACAGTTTCTCGCCGATATCGCGGGTATCTCCCACCATCAGGATTCCCATAACGGTCGCGTCCATGAACCAGGCCATTTGCGTCCCTCGCATGGCTTCCAGATAAGACTGCGGAGAGACGACCCCGCTTTGACCGTTACTGCCAATACGGAAAAGCACCTCGGTCCCGATCAGGGATCCGTCCAGCGATGCGCTGACAATCGGCTGCCCGAAAAGCTCAATGTGCGTCATGGGAAGAGCCTCGCTCGGGAACGAATTCCTCGACGATGAAATGCCGCTTATCGGCGGTCACGACAGATGGGGTGCTACGAAGCTCGAAGCGTTGGCGAATGTCGGGCTGCAGCAGGTAGACGGGTGCGTCGAGCGCGTTCTCAATCGACTCCAGCTGCTTCCAGCCATCGGCGCGGTCCAGGGCTGTAATCAGGTACATGTCCTCGATGCCAGGGGCCGGCGCAAGCCGCTTGACCCAGTCGACCTCCGCTTTACGAGTTGGGTTGAACACGACTACACGTAGCGTAAAAGCACGCATATCGAGCGGATTGAACTTCGTGCCGGCGGGAACGATGACGTTGCCTTTCGGATCCTTCATCGCCCTAGCAATGACGACCGTTGGGTCGATAACTCGCCGCGAAGGCTTTCCGGCGGCAGCCAGCTCAGTGAAGGTGGCTCGCTCCCAGTAGGTCTTGACCGTCTGCTCCTTGCGGCTCTCCAGGTCAAGGCCTGCCGCACGTTCTTGCATGACCTCGATGAGATCACGCTCGGCAATCTCCATGACCGGGCCTCGCGCGCCCAGATCGCCGCGCTCGCCGCGCGCCACGGCATCGGCGAGCCATTGCGGGTTACTCAGGCCGCGAACACTCGCCAGAGCCTTTCCATCCTTCATGTAGATCATATGGGGAACAGCGGTAACGCCCTGCTCCCGGTAGACGTTGGGGTCCAGGATTGCTGCTGGCGGCTTTTCCAAGCCCTGCGTCCATCGGCCGTAGTCAGCGAGGGAGTCGTTGATCCTCTGCCCCTCGGCGATACCGCGGAACACGAAGCGGACAGGGACTTTCGAGCCTTCGAGGTCGCGAATGGTTTGGATGAGTTCCTCGCCCAGTGATCGAGAAACGAAAATGTCGACCCACTCACCGGAGCGAGAAACGGCGTCCGGCTGTGGCATTTCTACGCCAAACCGCCTACCGACCTCGGGCAGGCCTTGCTTGGCGGACTGGTGGGAGCTGTTCATCACCTCTTCAGCCAGCCGAACAACCTCGTCAGATGGTACCGGGCGTGAGTCCATGGCCTTGAGATAGGTGCTGGTGCTCTTCTTGATCTGGTCAGCCTGCGCGGCAATGCTCTCTACATCCTCGCGCGCCGAGGCAGCGAGCGAGGCCAGCGCGAGGCTGCACATGAGCAAGGCTTTCGGTGTACTTCTCAGCATTTGTGAGGCCCGTTGAGTATCTGAGAGCGGCATGGGTGACATCCGAGAGCGATGCACGCAGCCTGATTAACCGCTAGCGGCGCCCCAAATATCCGTTAATTGCTGATAATGATATACCACGGGCGTGGCTATGGAAGTGCCGCGTTGCGCGTTAGGCTCGGCGTCGACGCGCAACGCTCAGGGCGCTCAGAGGAAAGGCGTGGCCCTACCTACGATCTGATCGGCGCTGATATACCCCCAGTAGCGGCCGTCGTAGCTCTCTGGCGCTGGTGCCATCAGGAAGTACTTGCCCTGGGGGATTAACTCATCTCGGTACAGGCTCTCCTCCGGGATCTGCAGTCGGCTTAGAAGCGGAAAGCCGTCAGCGTGTCGAACCCCGTTGACGAAGACGCCCTCTGCGTTGATCAGCAGATGATCACCCGGCATCCCTTTAATGACCTTCCCCATGAGCGTGCCGTCCTGGAAGAACGGGGCCAGCCCCTGCGCTCGATAAGCGACGATAGCGCCCCGCTGAGCTTCAGGATGTTTGAGGTCGACGAGAAAGAATTTGTGATCGGGGAAGCAGCGGATCACCTGCGAGTCAATACCGATGCGGAATCGACCTTCGATCCAGACGAACAGCACGGCGATCGCTACGACGAGGATTGACACCTTGACCAAGAATTTTGGCCACGGCTCTTTTTGCCTCACGAGGCTCATTTTTCGTCGACCCCTGCAGGCTCAAACATGCCCGGGACGAGCCTGGCTTGAGATGGCGAGGCGATGACATTGGTTTCGTTGATGACAACGTAGCCGGCTCTCGCCGCCGCCTGTGCAGCCTGACGCCCTTTTGCGAAGACCAGGTCCATCTCTTCCTGCGTGGCGCCCGGGGGAATTTGCTTCATCCACTCATCGAGCGAAAAGACGAGAATCGGGCTTGCTACCTGAGCTGTTGGCGCCTCGGCGCGGAAGAACTTGTCGAATGCCACCGAGCAACCGACCGCAACAATCGCCGACACCAAGACGGGAATGATCGTCGAGAGCAGGCTGTCCTCTTGTTTCTTGTCGAGCACTTCGACCGTTGATTCGCTCATCTTCTTGGGTTCCTAAAAGTTTGAATCTCGCGCCTGACTGGAATCGTTGGGATGAGGCCTTTCCAGCGGCATGGACAATTGCATTGTTCATCAACGAACAAGGCCGGTTACCCGGCCAAGCTGCGTTTTTCCTTCATTACACGGGAGTGACTCAGCCATCGCCTCGCTGACGGAGGAGGGTCTCGATCGCTTCGGAAACGCTCAGCCCCTGGCGACGCAGGTTTTGAATCGCCTGGACATCGTTCGGGTGGGTCGAGTAGAGAAGCTGGTGGTACTTGTCCACGATCAGTCGGCCGATCCCGCCGCCATAGCCGGTCATGAAGAAGATTTCGGAGTAGGCCCCCACCTCGGTGTGCACCGTCTTGAGCATTGAGTAGCCGCCACGACCGATTGGCAGGCGCTCATCCTTCTCAAGCGTCGCAATGGCCTCAGGCTTCTGGCCGAGCAGGTACATGTTTGCCGAGTTTTCTGCGATGGCCCGTCCGGTTGGGGTGTCGTAGAGGTCGGTAACGGACTGGGTGATCACCACGGCAGCGCCACCGTACTTACGGAAGCGACGGTAGCCGTGCTCGATGAACTTGCCGACATCACCTTCGGTAAGCAGCGACCACGCCTCATCGATGATCACAATCTTGGGTCGGTCCCGATCCCCCAGGTACATGTCCTGCTGGATCTGGTAGATCAGCTGCAGGAGCACAACCTGCTGCAGGTGCTTACGTCCCTTGAGCTCCTCCAGCTCCAGCACCGAGAAGTCGCGCTGGAAGTTCACGTTGTTCTCGCCGTGGAAGTACTTGCCGTATTCCCCATCGCGCGTGAACGGATACAGCTGAACGCCGATGTCCTTGATCCGCTGGTCGTCCGATTCCGAGAGCTTTTCTGCGAGGTCGTCGATCAGCATCGACTGCTTCTTGATGTCCCAGATCTCACGGAAGACGCGCTTGAGGGAGGCTGTCTGGAAGTCCGTCAGCGGCTGGGTTGGCGCCGCCATCGCGCTGACCAGACCGATGATCATGTCCTCCTCTTCCGCGTAGTCACGAATGAGCGGGAAGGGGTTGAGGCAGATCCTCGATTCCTTGTTGAACTCGATGAAATCGCCGCTATTGGTTTCGCACAGGTCCTTGTATGAGCGTCCGACGTCGATGACCCAGACCTTGCCTCCCATCCCGAGATAAGCGTTGATCATCTCGTTGGCGAGGAATGACTTGCCCGAACCGGATTGCGCTGCGATGCAGCAGTTGTAGTTCGATGGGCTGTCGAACAGGCTCACCGACATGAGCTGGCCGTTTCGCGAGATGAAGTTCATCACCGGTGTGCCAGTGCCCCGCCAGTCGGCAAACAACGGGAGCATGGGGATGGCGTGACGGGTGGCCATCGTTTTGTAGCGGAAGGTGTCGCGCATAGCCTCCCGGTCAGCACCGAACGGCAGGCGGTTCAGGAACAGCGGGAGGTTGAAGAACTTGTCCTCCATGATTCCGAAGCCAAGCTCACCCCAATAGCTGCGCGCGTTGGAAACGGCGATCGTCGCGGCGTCCTTTGATCGGGTGAACAGCGTCATGCCCAAGTGCAGGCGAACGATGCGATCGCCATCGTCGATCGCTTTGAACAAGACGTCGTAGCCATGCTTCTTCGCAGCCAGCGCCGGAACGAACTTCAGCATCGGTCCGTAGGCTTGGTTAACCGCCCACTGCCGCTTCGTCTCCATCTTGCTTTTGGCTTTCTGGGGCGGTGGAAAGTGAATCGTTGCGGAGATCAGGCAGTTGTCGCGGATACCACGGCTGCCCATCATCAGGTCGCCCAGGTAGGCAGCTGCGTTGCCGAAGTCAAATACACGCGGGAAACGCTTCACAGAGAGGTTCGTGACCCGCATGGCATCGTCGGTTTCCGGCTCGCCAAGCCAGAGGCCGCCAGCGTCGACATTGATCGAGTGGTCGAAATCCATGATCTGCTCGCGCAGCGGCTTGTCGTCATCGGCAAAGAGGTGGTTGCCGCCACGCCACGAGGCGCCCTGCCCCCAGTTGAGCAGGCTGTTCAGCAGGTGGACGTATTCATGGCGACCCAGCGGACTGGAGGTCAGGCCGACCGTGCTAAGCGATTGACCGAAACCATTGCGCAGGTCCCTGGCGCGCATCAGCTCTTTGTCAGAAGGCATCGCGTCATAGATCGGGATCTTCACGGTCACGATCAGCAGGAAATTGCGCACCCGAACGCCGGAGTTGCGTTCGACCGGCTGCTCGGTACCGTTGACGAAAAAACTACGGCGGCGGCGGATGTTGTGTGCCGACAGCTCGGTGCCCTTTCCGCGGCGAATGTCGATCATGCGGTTGACGATCGGATGGATGTCCTGCCCGCCGTAAAGGCCGAATTGCATCAGGGTGTCATCGGGCCAATCGCCGTTAAGCAGCACGTTGATGCGGTCGCTGGCGCGCTGATCGCTGCCTTCCAGCGGGAAGCAGAGAAAGCCGAAACACAGGGACTGATCATCCGTCAGGAAAATCTTGTCTTCGTCCGAATAGGCGAGAACCGAGAAGAGCTCGGAAGCCTTCTCCCCCGCGAACCGGCGGTTATCTGAAGCACTCATTTCATGTTCTCCATGAGGAATTTCTGCCAGCCGTCAGCCCGGTCGCCGATCGATAGGCGACTCGACGGAGCGATAACGGTGGGGAGGTCGTAGAAGCCGAGCAGCCGGAACGAGAGCATCCGGTTGTTGAGCATTTGGAGATCGCAACCGCGTGCGAACTGAAGGCTGTTGAACCCTTTGCCGGTTAGGAGCGCATCAATTGCGCGCGATTTGTCAGCGACGCATGAGAACGCGGTAGCCCACTTGGTAGGGGTGCTGTTAGCGGGCACCACCACTAACTCAAATTGGAACTGTTCTTTGAGTGCAGGCAGCTGGTTGAGGAAGCGACGGCTTCCGGGGTCGTCAGGCGAGAGAAAGACCAGGACTTTCTGCTCGGGGTTATCGCCATAGATCAGCGGAGCGAGGACTTCGCTCTTCAAACCGATGTTCTCCATCGGCAGGTGGCCGGCAGAAAAAACGGCGTCTTCGTAGGAGTTGATCTCCGTCTTTGTCCAGGTGTCGATAATCGGCGCCTGGAAGCGGTACCGGCCGTTGTCCGATGTGATGATCGTTTTATTTTTTCGCTGACTAACGATTAGTCGACCAAGGGGCAGGACTTGGTTTTTGACGTCCTTTGTCTCGACCTGGAACTTCTTGATTGCGTCGTCAGGAATTACCTTTTCTGCGGCTACGGACCCACCGGATGCAGCGAGCATTGATGCGGCAATAATTGGTGGTAGATATCGCTTAACGAGGGAGTTGACTGCGGTGCGCAGCATGAGCATCTCCAGCCTTAGAAAAGAACGATCGTCATGTTCTTACAAGCTGAACTCAGCCCGCCCGGGCTAATTAGAGTGTTCCGTCAATAACTCAAGAACGAGGTTGAATAGACCCAGATGTGGGTGGCGTAGGAAGAAAAAGCCCGGGCGATCCCGGGCTTTGGAAAGAGGGCTCAGCATGCGTGCCGTTGGCACGATGACGCTGCAGGAGATCAACAGTATGGGCAGGCGGACGGGGACTTCTGGAAACCAACGGTTCTGTCGAGGATTCTTCGGCCCAGCCCATGAGGAGTGAGTTCAGATGCCTTGACGCTTCCGCTGCGCACAAGGCCCGCAGCTGGCCTCCAGTCGTCAATGTGCGCCTTCCGCTAAGTTGATCTCCGCGGTGCCGACTTACATCAGCACCGGCAGCGTGGCGCCCATGATTTCCTCGATGATGGCCGGGGTGTTGTACAGCCCCATGCCGCCGCCGATACCGATCGCGAATGCAATCAGGGATTGGCGAACGATGCCGGCGACGATGCCGACGACCACGATTGCCGCCGCGATGATGCGGCCCAGGGTGCCTTCGATCCAGTCCTGGAGCGTGCCCCAAATCTGCTCGAACTCGGTGCCGCCGGTACCGGCCAGGGCCAGCATGGGAAGCATCAGCGCAGCCACAACGACCGCGGTTTTGGTGTACTTGCTCTTCATCAATGGTGTCTCCTCATGTGACGTGGGTTTGTGATGGATAACGATCACGAGAGAGACGATAAGGGCGCGCAAAAGCTTTTTGTCCTGACTAATTGTCGTTTTTACGCGAAAAGGCAATAACGTATAAACAAGACAACAAAATACCGTCTATGTCTGCGACGTTAGAGTTTGATCTTGTCAAAAGCGCGGGTCCTGGCGCTTGAGGGGAGAATGTTTGGCTTGCCTTCGGAATCGACCGGAATCAGCCACATCCCTCTGTTACGACCAATCTTCTTGGCGCCAACAATGCGCTTCTGAGCTATTAACGCGTGAACCCGCGGGATGGACACGCCAAGCGCTTTAGCCACGTCTGCGGTGGTTGCAATGTCTGTCATGAATGATTCCTTCGCGCACAAAAAAGCCGGCCGAAGCAAATCGCTGCGGCCGGCTCCAGATGGTGTTACTTAGCTTCGGGCGGCAATGCACGGGTCTGTAGAGGGGTCAGACTTGGCGCCTCGACGTCTTCCTGGGCGCCAACGCTCCAACGGCGACCTTCCAGCTCAGTGAAGACCAGCCCTGATACGTTCAAATCGCCGTTGATCGATTCCCAGGGCGCTACCCAGATCCGCAGAATCTTGGCGCGTGAACGGATCGGAATCGGGTCATTGTTGATCGGCGAGGCCGCCAGCGGATGAGTGTTGTTCGCCGACGGATCAACCTCTTGTGAGGACTTAGATGCTTTGTCCTCTTCGTTGTCTGAGCCGCTCTTCTTCTCTTCCTTGGCTTCCTCAGGCTGTTCGGAGCTGGCCTCGACGCCGTAAATGTCTACCGGCCCCGGGCGCTCAGTCATCTCGTAGACCTTGCGCGCGGACATGCACTTCACGCCGCCCTGGTCGGTCTTTTCGGGCAGGCCCGAGCAGGCGTACTCCGGGTTACCCATGCCCAGGTTGCCGCAACCAGTCAGGATGCTGGAACCGGCGATCAGTACGGCGAGGCTCAGCTTGCGGATTTGGATATTCATTGGTGATTCCTCGTTACTTCAGCGCGAGCTTGCCGCCGCGGATCAGGACAATTTCGACTTCACGGCCAGCATCGATCTCGATGACTGGGAACATGCCTTCGGCTTGGTCAATGTAGAACTGAGCGAGACGATCCAGAGCTTTACCCACGCCGGCGACCGCACCGCTTTGCATAGCGTCCTGAGAGAACGCCTGCTGATAGAGCTGTTGCTCAGGGGCTTCCAGCGACAGGGTCGGAACAGGCACGCGATCAAACGCTTCGGCGAACCCTTCGATCACGCCGGCCGTGAGGGCCTTGTTGAGCATCTGTCCCTGCTTACTGACCAGGCGGCCACGTACGCCAGCCTTACCGTCTTCGCCCACGGTGAAGCTCTCCAGGCTGCTCTCAACAACCTTCCCGTCCTTGCGTACGCAACTGATTGTCTCGCCGCGCAGGTAAGCACGTTCAGAGGAGAGGTCACCGTAGCCACCCAGCAGCGCGAAGCACTCACGTACGTCGGCACGGAAACGGTTCGGAAGAATCGCTTCGTGCTTGATACGCAGCAGCACAGGGTGCGGCTCCTGGCGGGCCTGCTTGCCAGTGGGCGCGTCGAGACCCGTGATCAGCGTACCGGTGACGATCGAGCCGGCCGGAATGTAGATCCCCTCCTCGGCCTTCTTCGCCTCAGCATCCTCTTCGCTCACTTCAGCTTTAGGCGCTTCGATCACGCGAATGGCTGTCTGGGTCGCGACGTTTTCTTCGCCTTTCTTGCCACGCGACTGCTCGACTGGCACAGGCTCGGGGGTCGGCTGATCCCACATCTGGACCTGGGTGGGTGCGCTTGGCTCTTTCACAACCGGCGGTGCAGCTTCAGCCTTCGGCTCTTCAGCCGCCTTCTTCTCGCCGCCAATTACCACATGCCCTTCCTTATCGCTTGCCGGCGGCGCGCCGAGATCGACGGCACGTTCCATCTCGGCAATCTTCTCCTGCATGGTCTGCAGTTCACGGGTAAGGCTAGGGCCGATTTCGCCCGCTTCGAGTCGCTCCATGTCGCGGCGGATGCGCTCGTTTTCCTTGGAGAGTTCCTGGTAGTCCTTGCGCATGTTTTCGAGCTGCGCCATGAGCCGCTCGAAGCGTGCGCCGCTGTTGTCGCGGTCAGTCAGGATTGCGTGCACGGCAGGCTCCTCCTTGACATTGCGCTCGCGCTCCTCGCCCTCAGGCAACATCGCAACGATCGACGAGAACGCAACGACTACCGCGCCGATGACGACAAGCCGACGATTCTTGGGGCTGATTTTCTGCCAGACTTTCATTCGGCTCACTCCTGCAGCAACGAACGGCGGGCGTTATGCGGCGCCTGCTCGGGCGTTTCGATGCCGCGCACCACATACACTTCAGACTTTTCGCCGGGTTGCAGGAGGGGATTCGGCCAGGCAGCGACCGCGCGGATATCGGCGTCAGAGCAGGCGGGTTCGCGGAACTCTACGAGCTGACTGGAGCGGTTCTCCACGACGCCAATGTTGACGCGCAGGCGATGGCCTTCGAGCACCTGTCCTTCCCGGAAATCGAAAACCAGACCGGATTGGCGGCAACCGTCGAACATCTGAGCGGTGGAGGGGCGATCGTTCAGGCTGTAGCCCTGCGGGGTCTTGCCGATCGCAACCTCACGCAGCAGCTCGCGCAGGGTTTCAACGTAGGGCTGGGATTCCTCCCACGCCTTGGCTTTCTGGCTGGGCCGATATGCGACAGGACGCCCGTCTCCGTCCACTTCCAGCTCGACCTCCATGGGCGGCATGCGCTTGGGGACGAAAGTCAGAGACAAGGCGAGATCAGGGTTGCTCGCGTCACTCACGAATGCAGTGACCGGGCGGCCTTCGTCGTTGGAGGTGATGTAAACGGAGCGCCCGTCGACTTCAAAACCAGCATTGCTCGTCGTGCGGATACGCGGGCTGTCGAACGGCATCAGAATGCGGTTGGTATGCCCAACAGCAACTGTGATGATTTCGTTCACGCCTGGTTTCACCTTGATGTTTTGGCGGGTCTGAACATCCTGCGTGATGGCCGCTGACACCGGCGAAAGACTCGGCGTTGCGGCCTGTGCTTCGCGATCTGCGGCCTTGACGGCCGAGACAGGAAGCACCGGGAGTTCGCTCAGATCAGCGGGAGCTTCGTCGGCCAGCGCGGCAAACGGCAAAGCACAAATGAGTGTCGCGGCAGCGATGCGTCGCATGGTCATGTCCGTTAGTCCTTTTTCTCTTCTTGCTTCTGCTTGACCCGAGGCGCGCCCTCATAGGTGTTCAGGTGCTGCAGACGCGGCATGTAGTTCTCGAACTCCCAGCGAAACTCGTAGGTTCGGTTGACGCGATCAGCCTTGCCGATGCCCTGGTGGGTGTAGTGGCGGCCGACGACGTACGAGGTGCCCGTTTTGTCGTCGAAGATCACTTCGCGCGGTTCGAAGGAGAAGGTGACGCGGTCGCGCTTGATGTCATCGATCTGCTGGTCCAGCAGTCGCAGCGCATCGTTGTAGATCGTCGGCCCCAGCAGCGGCTCGATGGTGGTTCGCACGAAGCTCGCGGTGTCTGGCGTTACGTTGCCGAGGGTTTCCGCCATGAAAAGACTCCAGGCGGAATGAATTCCGGCTTGAGCCTTGTTGTGATGCACCTCTGCCTCTTCCTTCAGGTTCGGCGGCATCAGAACGATGACCGGCTTACGGAAGAAGGCGATGGCGGCGAGCAGCAGAATGACGACGAGGCCCAGTGCAATGATCAGCCGACCCCAGCTGTTCTCGGCCTGCATCACCCTGAAGTTCTTTCGGAAAGCGCCAAGGTTCACGGTAGGTATCTCCGCTCATAGGGGTTCGGAATGGTTTTGGAGCCGGACGGGATGAAGCCCAGCCAGTAGAGGGCATGAAGCAGATAGCCGTCGGAGTGGCCATCGCTGAAGCGGCGGTAAACCTTGGCGATGGCCAGACCCAGAATGGTCAGCACCATCGCCTCACCGATCAGCATCCCGATGGCGAGCCCCATGGCGACCGGGGCCAGCTCCTCCGCGCTCCACAGGAGCACGTGAGGAGGTTCATCCACGTGGCGAGGGATTTCGCACGGCTCACTCACCAGAAACCTCCTGGACCATGCGTGCGATTTGATCGGCCTGAATGAAGCCCGGGATCATCGCGCCCTTCTCAGTCTTGTTATTGCGGAAGAGCGAGGCAGGCGTGCCGGTAACATTCATCTCGCGACCGTCGGCAAGCGACTTGTCGATACGCTCGGCGTAAGTGTTGTCCTTGACGCAGGCTGCGACTTTTTCCGGCTCTTTCAGCTCGGAGTACTTCAGTGCGGTGACCCAGTTCTTGGTCGCATACGCCTGTTCAGCGAAGCGCCAGAACGCGTCGGGACCTTCAATCTGAGCAACGCACTCGCCCGCAGCCGCAAGCTGTACGGAAGCCTCGCCGAGCACCGGATAAGGCTTGTAGATCCAGTTGACCTGACCTTTGGCGTCGTTTACGAACTGCTGCAGCGTGGGGTGGTAGCGCTCACAGAAGGTGCAACGGAAGTCTTCGAAGGTGTAAACGGTAATCGGGGCATCCGGATTACCGTAAACGACCTGGCCGTCCTTGTTCATGGACAGCATGCCGTCAGAGCTGAGGTTCAGATTCGCCCGCGCCTCGCGCTGAGCTTTTTCCATATCCGCCTGACGCCGAGCCACGATCGATTCCAGGGCATCTTCCACGCGCTTCTCAAAGCCGGCGTCGAACTCTTTCTGCGATTCGGCCATCTGGGCGGCCACTTGGGCGGTGAGTTTGGAATCTGCCTGGGCGATCTTCTCCACCACTACATCGGTGGTCGGGAGCTCCTTGGTCTGGACGGTGTTGAACACCGAGAGAACGAGCGCCGCAGCGGCAAGACCGAGGGTGGCGACTGACAGGGCGACGTTCGCCGGCTTGGTTTTTTCGGACATGGTGGGGAGTGGCTCCAGGTTGTTCTGCGTGCAAACGATTATCCGCAAAACAGGGATTCACCATGTCCGGTCTAATTGGTGTTATCGAACAATTAGTCCTGCTTCAAAGGCGCTTAGGCATGTTCCCGACAACGACCAACCCCATCACCGCAACTGCCGTCATGATTCCAAAGGGCAGCAGCACAGGGGGAATGGGTAGAGGTGAGAACAAGCAGATGCTCAGAAGAAGCGAAATGCCAATGAACGCGTGCAGCCCGTACCGGTAGATGAAAGGGCTGGGGTATTTGAACGTGTACTGCTTGATCTTCCGTTCCATCAGGCCATCGAAGAAGGCAGGGATAGCAATTAGCACAATGAGAGGAATCCAGAGCATTACGGAGCCTAACCGCATCAGAAAGGTTCTCAACATGTCGTCCAGTGCTTTCCCGCGGCTCTCCAGGTAGGGAAACCAGAGGCGATCTCCGAGCCTGGACATGCCACCCTGCTTCGCGCGCGCCGTTTCCGGCGGGAAGAACATCCAGCTCATCCAGTCGGCCAGGCCTGTCTCGCGCGTCAGTGTGTAATGCACCGCGTCAGTCTTCTCGTGCAGCCAGCGGAGGCTGTCGTCGGAGTAGGTGCTCTCCATCCATCCGTTTTCGATGTTGTTGATCCTGTCCAGGAACGAGCTGGGCACCAGCACGGCGATCAGAAGCGCCTCCAGCAGAAGCGTCATCAGTGCCCAGATGACGGGCTTATTCGAGGACATTGCGCTCCTCCTTGAGCCGGATCGGCAGCTGGTGCTCTAGGTAATCGAATACAGCGCGGCGGATGCGCTCTCCCTCGTCGGCCGCGGGGCGTTCTTTACGCACCTCGCACTTCTGTTCGCGGGCGATCCAGAACTGAAGCGGCTGACCACAGAAAGGCGTCCAGGTCGCGCCGCGCTCGCTCACAACGCGGGTGCCGAGAAGCTCCAGGGAGAGTGTCGACGCTGCAGCGTCCAAAAATCCGCACATGCGCTGCCAGTCAGGTTTCTGGCCCAGGGTCTTCTCATACGCGAGCGCGCCTCGGTCGATCGCGCGCAGCACCAGCGCATGACGGCCGTCCTTGATCGCCAGGCTCACATATTCGACAAGCATGGTGCGCAGCAGGGCCGCCTGCGGCCAATCGGTGTCCATGAGGCGAATAGCGCTGGCGCGCCGGCGATTTGCGTAGAGAAAGTCGCGGAGCGTTTCAGATACGCCGTCGGACATGGCCAAAGAGGTGTCGATGATTCCGGCGTGCATGATTACTCCTTTGTCAGAATCGGGATGCGGCCCTTCATTAGGCGGCCATCCACCAAGCGGGCGAAAAATTCGAGGTCGGGAAGCAGTCCCAGCATGGCGGGAGGAATCATGTCCACCTCCTCCTCCATCAGGCGCTCACCGATGTTCCCTGAGTGAGCGGTACCAACCGCGGACGCTGAGTTGGTGCCCTGGGTTTGCATCACATACTTCACGCGCGTCTTCGGGATGGAGTTGCAGATGTATTCCTGCGTCTCTGCGTCCGTGACGCGCAGTGAGATGATGTTGTTGAGGTTGCCGAGTACCTGCCGCGCCTTGTTTTCGTCGCCCAGTGCCGCAGCGAAGTCGGCAAAGGTCTGTGTCGCGAGGTAGGCGCAATAGCCAGCGCCGCGACCCTTGTTCAGGGTCTGGATGAGCGGGAGGTTGACCACCTCTGCGGTTTCGTCGACGAACAGGTTTACCCGGTTGTTGTTCAGGCTGTAGTTGTATCGGTCGCCCGCAACGGCAGTGAGGTCGCTCAGGACGATTGATCCAATTGCTGAGCCGACCATCGAGTCCGACAGCGAGTCGAGGCCGATGTACAGGACCTGGTTGTTACGGATGATCCGTGCCGAGTCGGTGATCGGGCGTTCGTCTTCCACGTCGTCGGAGTTCGGCGATAGCAGTGGCCCCAGGTCGCCGGACGTGAGCATCGTCATGATCGGCAACAAGGACGCGATCATCTTCTGGAAGTGCTCGCGGTTGTGCTCGAACATCGAGAACAGGCCTTCCAGGTCGGGCGACTTGAGCGGCACCTTTTCCCGATAGAACTTGATGAGCGCGTGCGCCTTCTTCTCGTCGGTCGAGGCCTTGGCGAGGTACGGGCCGGCAAGGTACTCCCAGTTCGGTACGTGCTTATCGCAATAGCCTGCAATTGCTCTGGCCACCAGAGAGTCAGTGCCACCTTCCAGATAGCTGCGAACCTTGACCAGGTTCGGACGCTCGCCGGCGAGCAGCAGCCCCTGGCAGACGTTGTTGAGCGCCATCTGGCCGAAGGCCTGGAAGGGGTTGCCCTGTTCGCTGGCCATCAGCACCGCAATTCGGCTGGCCAGTTCGGTTGCACGACTGAAGTTGCGCAACGGATCCAGGCGAACGCTGTCCTCCGGGAACGCGGGATGGAAGTAGCAGAAGCGGGACGCATCACCGGAAGCAATGCAAGCGGCCCGGGCGTTATCGCGCAGCTCACGGTCACCCTTCGGGTCGACGATGATCACGGCTTCATCGCCGCGCATGATCGCCTGGGTGATCAGGTGGTCGAACAGGCGGGTTTTACCGGAACCGGTTGTGCCCACGATCAACACGTGGCCAGCGGTGTGTGAAAGCGGCTGCTCAATCTCGCTCTCGGTCGGGTTAAGACCGTGAAGCCAGCCGGCGCCCTTCTTGTTGGGGTTGCGATCGAAACTGAGGATTTCGTCTTTTGACCGCTTGGAGAACTCGTACGCGAGCTGCGCGTGCCTGTTCTCCCACTCCCAGCCATAGCCGAGCCAGAGCGTGTCCCGCTCTTTGTAGCGTGCAATGATTGGCCGGACCTTCTCCAGGCTGATGAAAGTCAGGTCGGTGCCTTTCAGCCGGCGCTTGGTGCGCAGCAGCCGCAATCCTTGTGGCAGACGGCGCAGCGCCATGCCGACGGAAACTGCGGTGAAGCTCAGGTACGGTTCCTGGGGGATATCGAGCACGATCGGCGCGATAGCAGACAGGCCGCCCGCAGCAAGCCAGCCGGCGGCGGCAAAGAACTCGAAGTTCGGCCGGAACGTGACGTCATATTCGCGAATGCTCATTCGGATTTCACCCAAATGTGTTTGTCTTCGAAGAAGCAGTCCTTCCGGCGCTCACAGGCGGAGCGGAGCAGGCCGGGCGAGTGTTCCTTGGCGAAGCGGGACAGCTGGCTAATTCCGATCACCGTGTAATTCACGTCACCGCGGGTTCTGGTTGCGGAGGCTTTGATCTCTCCCGCTCGCACCGCAACGATGAATGCATCGGCTTTCTGGATAACTTCCTCCGGGATCTGCCGAGCCTGTGCAGGCGGTCGGCCGGTCTCATCTGGCTCTGGCGCTTTCGGCCGCTCGCGTACAGGGGCGACTGCTGGCGCTGCCGGCTTCGGCGCCACCGGCTTCGGAGCCACCGGCGGAGTGACGGGCTGGGGAGAAGCTTCCTTGGCCGGGGGTTGTGGTGCTGGCTTTGGCTGAGTGGCAGCAGCTGATTTCGGTCGCGCAGGTGCAAGGGTGTGGCGGAGCAGCAACCGAATGCGTTCACTGATCTCAACGTCCATTACCAGCCCGCGCCCATCACTCATCTCCCGTGCTTTGCGCATCGGGTTCTCAGGGTCCGGCACGATCCAACCTGCCTTCGATAGAATCTGCGAGACATCCGATGGCTTACCGTACGGGCGGACTGCGTCGGGGTACTTCAAGTAGACGGCGCCGCCCTCTTCGCCGAAGAGTTCGCTGGCGGTCTTAATGCCCAGCCGGATCTCGCTGAGCATCTTCACCAGCAGGTCACCCGCGTCGGCGTCCCGCTTCCTGAGCCAGGCCTCGGCTGTTGCGGCATCGTCTTCGGCGGGACTTGGTGCGGCCGGTTTGGGCGCTGGAGAGGCAGTAACTGGCTTTGGCGCAGACGGCGGTGTGGCCGGGCGTTCCGAAGCGGCAGCAGTGGGCTCCGGAGAACCTGCCTGCTCGCTCGGTGAAGGTGCCGCAGCGCCGGGCATACGCATGCCGGCCGGCTTTTGTCCGGCCTGGTCTGCTGCAGGTGGTTTCTGTTGAACCGGCTTGGCTTGCTTCTCGGCTTCCGGCTCCGCTTGCGCTTGAGCAGCCTCGTTTTCCGCTTCGGCAGGCTCAGTTGACGGGTCGCCCTCGACCGTCATCTCTTCGCCGCCCGCTGTCTTGATCAGCACCTTAATCGGTGCCGGCGGCTCGGAACTGAACAGAAGCTCGACGTCAGCAAGCTTCAGGCACTGCAGCCATAGCGGTCCATTGCGGCTGTCGAGCACCGCAGGCGAGATTGACCAGTACCGTTTCGGGTGATCGGGATCTTCGCTCGTGTTGGAGAGTGCTAGGCCGCGTTCGAGCAGCAGGTCGGCCAGCGTATCCTTGTCGCGCGGAATGCCGGGTACTCGGTCCTCTGCCAATAGCGAAACGATCTCTTCAGCTGCAGCTTTCCATACGATGAAAACGCCTTCGCGAGTGATCCAGACGCGGCTGCCTTTCTTGTTGGCAGTCCACGTTCCGTTGTTGAGCAATCGCCGGGATGCGTCGAGCAGATGACGCTCGACGGGTACGCCGACCGAAACTTCGGTGCCTAGGGTCCGATTGGTTTTGAGATCGCGCTCGACGCTCGTGGAGTCTGCGCGCACCACCAGCTGGGTAAGCACATGCTCACCGCGGCAAGTGGAGGCCTCCAGCATCGAGCGAATGATGTCTGGCTCATATTCGCCGAGCCAGCCTTTCAGGGAGACGGGCAGAACCTGGTTGGCGAGCAGCAGGCCTGATTGCTCGTGGTTTTTGTGGCGGTTTTCCCGCCAGCGCACAAAGTATCGGTCGATCTTGTGTTTCTGGCCCCATTCCCAGAGGCTTTCGAGGTACGGAACCCACTCAACGCTACCGTCGGCTGAAACGACGGCCATATCGGTCGCGGCTTTGCCAATGTCGTGGAGGAACGCTGCCGCGAATGTCGCGACGATCCAGCGGGGCTCTTCCTTTTTTCGTTCCTGTGGCGTCTTGCCGAACGTGAAGATGCGCCCCTCCGCGAACTGTGCGGCCCAAGCCCCTACCTCCAGGCTGTGACGGAATAGCCCGCCGGCGCCGCGGTGATGGTGGAATTCACTGGCAGGCAGGAGGTGCACGAACGCTGCGCCGTTTTCAATCAGCGGCTTGATGAGCGTGTCGTACTCTTCAGGGGTCAAGCCAAGCGTGCGTCGGATACGAGCAATCACTTCGCTTTGCGTGTCGAGGATCTGGCGCGGCGAGCACATTGGGAGGCCGCGCACGAAAGGCGGATACCGAGGAATTTCCTCGCCTTCAAGCGTGGCCATCTCCTGACGATCGAAGTAGGCGGACGACGAAGCTGGCTTGGCGTTTTCGTCACCTCCTCCAAAGATTCGCTTCAGGACTTTCAGCATCACAATCTTCACCGTGGATTTTTGAATGGGTGAAAGATTGCCTACCCTGCTTCCTTTCTTGTCTCGGCAAATCGCTCTAAAAGCGAGCTTTGACGCAGAGCCTTCATCTTGGTGTCACGTAGGATCACTATCCGAAACGAACCCTATAGTGCGGTTAATTGCATCCTCCTCTGTCGAGGGTAGACTGCGCGTGACGAGAACTTTTGATAGCGAGCGATAACACATGAAAGGAAACGTCCTTTTCCTCTCCGTGGCGGCGCTGGCGGCGCTGACAGGCTGTTCCACGAAGTCTGAGCCGGCAGCCGAGTCCATCACCGTCAACCCTGTACAGCAAGAACGCTGCTACAGCATGGATAACGTGAGCCAGGAGACCGCCGGGCGGGCCTATTTGGCTGAAGGCCGGCAGTTCTACTTTCATGTGGATTGTGAAAAGCATCTCGCATTGCAGGATGTAGCCGAGGCAATGGCCGTGAAGGATGAGGCGAAACTGACCTCGGATACGCAGTCGGCGGAAGGCGCCGGCTCAGCGGTAAATCCCGGCGACCCGAACGCCTTGAAAGCGGCGACCGGCCCGGGCTTGCCTGCAGGAGGGTCACAGGCTGAAGGTTCAGAAGCGTCTGCAGAGCCAAAATGCTACTCTGACAAAATGACAGCCGGTCGCGGCGATCTGCCTCCTTGCGAATGGGACGAGGAGAAGCAGGAGTACATCAAGAAGTAGGAGCGCCAATGCTGGACAGAATGCTTAACGCAGCCATCATCCTGATTCTTGCTGATTTCATTTGGGCGCCATTGATGCAGCTTGGCGAGATCGAAGGGTGGCCTTTCAACCCCGTTAATGTCGTCATGGCTATCGGGGTTTGGTTTTTGCTTGAGGACATTGCTGATTTTCAGCGTACTCCTCGGCCGCGCTCGGTGTTTTTCGGTGCAATCCTGTCGCCTTTCTGGTTGCTCCTTCGTCCACTCCTCCGCAAATAAAAAAGGGGCTTATGAGCCCCTTTCCTTTTTTCAGCTGGCACTACTTCTTGAACGGCCTCGCCACGCGCACTGATTCAGCATGAAGCTCATCTAGCACGGCGTTCATCTTGGCCATGTCGATGTTCTGGCGTTCGGCTAGCTTCCCCTCGTATATGCGAATGCGGTCAACGAGATCGTCCAGGCGCCCGTAGAACACCGGCACGGAGGGCGCCTCTCGCTCGATCAATTGTGCGCCAGCGTTTGAGAATGCGACCGTGGGCTGAATGATAGGGTGAAGCCCTTTTTCCGCTAACCGCTGGCGAAGGACCCTTGCCTGCACCTTGACCTGGCGAACGGGGTTGCGCATCGAGCTGGTGCGTTTCGTACCGTCCGGAAGTGTGGCGGTCACCGGCCATTCCCTCGCTTTCTCGAAAACCTCAATCTCGCCTGCGTTGTTCTTCGTCTCCACCAGATAGAGCGCTTTCTGGCCGACCAGGATGAAGTCCGCCTCGGTGTGCCCAGTCCGCGATCGCGGGTTCGGCAGCAGCACCTGATTGCGCACAGTAAAACGCGGATCGACACCCGACAGCAGCTGGTAGATGAGGGTTTCGCCGGCCAGGCCCGAAGCGAGCTTCTGGTACTTCTCTTGTCGAGCCGCTTTGCCTGACTCACCAAAAAGGCACAGCGTCGACCATACGGCGGCAGCGAAAGCCGCTTTGTCCATCATGTCGAAGGCAACACCCAGGCTCAGCGCGGCAGTGCTCCCGGCCGCGGCCACAACGACGGCGCGCTGGAACCACCGGCGCTCGATCCTTTTCATCTCAAGCGCGAGGTTGTTGGCTTTCATCGCCGCCCAGGCTGGACTTCTGCTAGATGGCATAACTCGTGTCCATTACGTTTTGCGCCGGTTCGACCGCGCGGATCATGAGCTGCATTTTTGCCCGACCGTTCCACCAGTTCAGTTCCGGGGTGAATGCCACTCGGTACATGCCGCTCATTGAGAGGGGGCATGTTTCACCAGCATTGAACCAGACGGCCTCGAAGATGCCACCCTCTGCTCCGATGAGCTTGAATCGCCAGTGGACCTTGGCCTGCTGCCCCATTGGCTTGCCTGACAGCATCTTGAAATGGCTGACGAGGAGCGGCGCTTCAAACTCCCGGCCAAAAGGCTCCAGGCGCTGGAAGGCATCGATCATCTCCTCGCTGATCAGATTTGTTTCGATGAGGCCATCTGTGATGATCAGCGGTTCGAGCTTCCGCTCTCCGATTTGCGCACTGATGACGTCCTCGAACAACCGCTCGAATGCTGGGAAGTCATCTTCCTTTAGGGTCAGACCGCCGGCGCCTTCGTGGCCACCGAATTTCATGAGCAGGCCGGGCTGTAGATCTTCTACGCGTTGCATAGCGTCGCGGATGTGCATGCCCTCGACGCCACGCGCAGACCCAGTCAAAACCCCTGGCTCGCCGAGCTTGGCGGAGAAGCAGACCGCCGGGTGGCCGAAGGCTTCGACCAGGCGACTTGCGACGATGCCGTGGACGCCGGCGTGCCCTTCAGTAAGGCAAACCTGGATGATGGTCTTGCCTGCCTCCACCTGAAGCTCGCCTACCAGCATGGCCTCCTCCTTGAGATCGGATTCGATTTCCCGGCGAAGCACGTTGCCCTTGTTCAGCTCCTCCACCCACTGTGCGGCCTCCTGGTCCGTCTCTGACAGCAGAAACTTCACGCCGACCATCGCGTCATCCAGCCGGCCGACGGCATTGATTCTTGGCCCAATTCCGAATGCCAGGTCCTGACTGCTGACCGGCTTGGTGATATCGCCGAGAGATGGTCGGATGGCTCGCCAGCATGGTCTGGCGCCCTGGTTGATCGGTGCAAGACCAGCGCGGATCACCGCGCGGTTGTTCCGGCTGCGCACGAGGCTGACGCAGTCCGCCACGGTGCCGAGTGCCACGTAATCGAGTAGGCCCGTCAGGCGCTGTGCGTCGGGCGCCAGCAACTGCCGCTCGATCAGGTGCTGGCGCACTGTGCACATGAGCAGAAAGCTCACCATCACGCCGGCGATCAGTGGGTCCGGAAACGCGCTGTCGGGCCGGGCAGGACTCACGCAGGCGACTGCTGCGGCCGGCGGCCCCTCCTCCGGCATGCCATGGTGGTCGGAGACGACCGTATCGATGCCCTGGGCGCGCAAGCGCTGAATGCGAGGCGCATCCGACGAGCCGTTGTCGGCAGTGATGATCAGTGTTGGTCGAACCGTGTCGGCGAGGATCCGGTCGCAGAGTGCATCCGAGAGACCGTAACCCTCATTTAGCCGGTGACCAATGTAGGAGCGGATATTCTCCGTGGGATGACCGAAGTAGTCGTGCAGCGCGCGAAAGAGGACGGCGTGGGAGGTCACGCCGTCGACGTCGTGGTCGGTCTCAAGGCCGATGACCTCTCCATCGACGATGGCCTGCGCAATGCGCGATGCAGCAACGTCGATATCGGGAAGCGTGGCAGGAGAGTCCAGATCGCGCAGCCCGCAGTCGATGATGGATGCGGGATCCGTTGCGTATTTGCTGGCGCGACCGGCGAGCACGCGTTGCGCGACCGGATGAAGGTCGAGCTGCAGCGTGGTTGCGAGAATCTCATCGTTAATCTCGCGTTCAACAATTCGTGCGGGCACAGGTTACGCTCCTGGAAATGGTCTGAGTTCCATTATCCAGATGCCTGAAAAGATGCAATGCCGACCCGCGTTTAGCTATTTCTCGCGCCCGCTACCATGGACATAGTCGCCCTTGACCTTTAAGCCCGCGGCGATGCACACGGCCTTAAACTTTCTCGAACCGAAAATCTCCTCTCGCTGCTCTGCAGACCGCAATTCAGGGATCAGTTCAATCAAAGTATTGGCAAGTGCGCCAATCAATAGAGGGCGCGTTGGAGCCCTTGCCATCATTCGTTCAGCCACCTCGCGAACAGCACCGCCGATACCGGAGTCATTGCTTAGCAGGCTGCGGACAACATCTTGCGACAGGGCAGATGCATATCGGGCATCGGGTACGCCGAGCCCCTTGAGCTGCTCGACAAGCGCCTGGAAACCTTCGCGTCGGCTGATCACCAGCCACTTACATTCCTTCATGGCGGTGTCGGAAAGGCAGCACGAAATCGCGCGTGCCGCGAGTGCTACTGTGGTCTCATCGCTGCGCCCGGCCGTACGAATGATTTCGATGTCATCCATCGAGTCCCAGTGACGGCGCAGTCGCATGAGCCAGCCATCGAGCGCTCCGCGCGCACCGGAGATAAGGACTCTGCGTACGTCGGCCACCTCCAGCAAATGCGCCAGGGTTAGGGATGTGTCCAGACGCTGGCCGTTGATATCAACGACGACGATCAGCCCCATGCTTTCCTCTCTTTCTCGATAGCTTCTTCCAGCCTGTCCGGGGTGAGTGGACGGCCGAAAAGGATGGTTTCATCAGCGCCGGTCTGCTGCTTACTGTCGGCACTTAGGTTGCCGCATCCGCGTAACATCAAGTCCTCACGGGCGACATCGAATCCGTTTTGGGTTCGCTCCAGGACCCTGAGTCGGTCCATGCTTTTTTCCTTTGGCGGATCTGGGCAGTACAGATCGCAGTACCCAATGCCACCGGTACGCGCGGCGCGGCCCCGAATCTGGTGGAGCGTACTGAGTCCGAACCGATGCGGGTGAACAACGACGACACGGCGGCAGCGCGGCAGGTTTACGCCGACCTCAACCACCGTTGTGGCAATGAGGACCATTGCGCGACCCTCACGCATATCGCGCAAGGCGGCCTCGTTCTCCTCCTCGCGCCGCCCGCTATGAGCGATTCGCACCTGGCCGGGACAAATCTTCTCCCACGCCAGCGCGGCGGCCTCAACATCATGAATGCCCTGCTCTTCGGTTTCCTTCTTGCCCTTGGCTCCTGCTTTGCGCGGGTATACCACCAGCACCTGATCGCCGGCGTCCAGTGTGCTTTGCACGTCGGCAAAGAGCTGGCGCCGGTCCTCGGCGTAACGGATGACGGTTTTGATCGTCCGGGGAACGGGGGGCTCATCCAGCAACGTCGCAGCAAAGCCGCCGAATTGCACAAGGGCCTGCGAGCGCGGAATGCAGGTTGCGGTCGCCTCCAGCAGGTGGGTGTGCGACTTTAGCAGATGCTCTCGCTGCTCGCGTGAGAACTTCTGCTGCTCGTCGACCACAACCAAGTGGAATTCCCCAACCTCGCGGAAGAGCAACGCGGTGGTGCCGATCAGCCACTGAGCGCTGGTGGCGTCAACTGTTTCATCCGTGGAACCGGTGATGAGTTGAATGGAATCACCAAGCTGCGGCCAGAACCCCTTGATCTCGCGGAAAGCCTGTTCGGCCAGAGTTTCGTTGGGGAGCAGGACGGCGATTCGGCCGCCGGCCTCGTACATAGACGCACATGCCACTGCAAACACGGCAGTTTTTCCGTACCCAACGTCGCCGCTGAGGAGGCGGCGCATAGGCTGACCGCCGCGCAGATCACTGACGATTTCATCGATCGCCGAACGCTGTTTAGGGCTCAGCTGGAATGGCAGCTTGCCCGCCCAGTCCCGCCAGTCGCCAATTGGGCGCGGGGTCTTCACTCCGCCCGGGATGGGCTTCGGCGCTTGTTCGCGAGCAATCGTAATGGCCCGCAGCGCAGCCATGTGTTCCAGGGCGCGCTGTGCAGCCGCACCCTGTTCGATACTGCGTGGCAGGTGAGCGTGGAGAATCAATCGATCGACGCTCGGGATTCCTTGCACGTCGGCAAAGCGCAGCAGGTCGTCGGCGTCGCGGCCGAGTTCCTTAACGATGGCCTGGCTGGCAATTGGGATGGCCTCGCGCAGGAGGCCAACCACGCGGTCACGGACCGTCTCGGGCGCGATCACACGAGGCTTGCCTGCGTAACGCGGGCGAAGCCGGCCGATCCAGCGGGGGTCGACCAACTCGATGTTCTTGAGATACGTACGGTTGTTGTAGAGGGAAATCTGTCCGTAGAGGATCAGGTCCTTTGCGTTCTGCTCGATCTCTGCCTGCAGTTCGCGTGTGTCGCCAAACATAGAGAAACCGATCCTGTACCCGGCATTGTCCTCGATCGTGCCGCGCATTATCGGTGTGCCGCTGCCGAAGGACGTTTGAATGGAGCCGGATAGTTGCCCGCGCAGGAGCACAAGATCACCGTCCGCAAACTCTCCATTGAAGTCGGTGATCACGAGTCGAAGATCGTCCCAGCCGGCGGGCAACAGAAGAGCAGCCTGCCAAGGCTCCTTGGGGCCAAGTGACGTCACCTTTCCTAGCGGTGACTTCTGCTTCTTTACTGCTGCCGCTGCCGTCATGCTCTAATCCCTTTTAACATTCCGAGCCCATTACACGCTATGTTGCAATAGTTGCAAGCCCGAAAACATGTTATTTGGTGCGTTTCTGAATGACTCGGGTGAGAACGCTCATTGGAATATCCATTTTCTGCGCGGCCCGCTTTGTGCCAATTGCTTGCGCCAGTTCAACCGCGATATCCCACTCTTCCTTTGTCAGCTCTTTTTCGTAGGCACCGATGGCTTTTCGATACTTTCTGACCTTTCGGAAGAGCCGGTCTCCACGGTCACCGTTCTTGAAACGGTCGATGATGACGTTGTAGGGGATACCCTCTTCTTTCGCGGCATCAAAGAGTGGTTTTTGCTGGCCGTTGTGCTCGACCATGTAGAGGCTGCGTTCCCGTAGCCAGGTGCTGCGTTTTACGGCATGTTCCTTGGTGTAGCGAGGCCAGGCGACCTGATGCTGGTCGATCCACTTGAGCAAAGTGTTTTTGGTAATACCTAGTTTCTTTGCAGCGGTTTCTTTGTTGAGGCCTTCGTTAACCAAACTGCTGAGTACATCTTTGATCGGCGCCGCGTAACGGCTTTCTACTGCGGCGAGGACATGCTGTCGTGCCATTCGTTTTGAATCCCCTGGTATTAACTGCAACTTGGGAGGATGCAAACGATAGAAGACTGGAATTATCTTCGGCTCCGTCTAAATGCCTGAATTCCGAGCTTCGCCAGCTTAAGCGACGGCAAACACGATAAATGCTCCCGCCCAGCACGTTAACGTCAGGGCTGCTTCTGGAAGGAAAGCGCCTGAGCGATACACTTTCAGCGAGCGTTTGCGATCGAAGGGATGCAGGAGGGGAATGCCAGTTGGCGTCATGATGTCCATGACAAGGTGCAGCAAGGCGGCAACGAAGAACCCAACCGCTGCTTCACGGTATGGGTTATCCAGGTACGCCAGAGACGCAGCGAGCCCGATCAACCAGCTCCCCGGCCAGTGCGTCGGCCCGCGGTGCGGGATCAGGGAGTAGCGCCTCTCGTTATACCAGCGCGCGAACTCAGCCCAATCCGGCGCTCGGGCGCCGAGCATGACTCCCGCTGCAACCATTGCGGCTTCGAGATACAGCTGCGCCCGAAAGAGAGGTAGCGCCAAGGCGAAGGCCAGCGCCGCCGCCGTGAATTTGTGACCGGTAGGACTCATAGAATCCCCTTGGTCATTTGCAGCATCGGCAGGATCACCATGCCGAAGATAAGCCCACCACCGATCGTCATGAATAGCGCCGACATCATCTGCAGCACCGGTACGACCTGTTGCACGCGCTGTGCGTAGGCCTCCTTGTGCTGCAGCGCAACTGCATCGAGCGAGTCACCCACCTGCACGCGATCCTGTGATGTACCGAGCGCAGCGCGATCAGTCGGGTGCAGGTGTTTCATGGACATGGGCCACGCCTGTCCGTGTCGTACCGCCTGAAGGGCACGGCGCAGGTCCTCTGCAACCTCACCGGCCGGCGCGGTTTCCTGAGACAGGCGCAGGGTGTCTTCCATCCGCACGCCGGACTTCACCAACAGGCCCATGCCGTAGAAAACCGTGTAGTGGTTCTGGGCAAGCACCAGGTCGCGATAGACGGGGATTCGCAGAATTACCCTATCAGCGAACAGCGGAAAGATCGGCTTGATGACATAGCCAAGCGCCAGTAGCCCGACAAATGCCAGGTTCACGAAGAGCATGAAGTAAGCGACGATATCGGCGAGCGTGAACACCCAGCTTACGTCTACCGAGTCCCCGGCGGCCCTGATCAGGTCCGACTCCATCACGTACGGTCCAAGGAAGAACGAGGTGCCGATGATGGTCAGCGCCGCGATCAAGAACGAGCCGACTGCCGACCAGATGCCGCGACTAGAGTCGCGTCGGATGCGATCCATCTCGCTTTCGAACTTGGCTGCATCATCGAGCGCGCTATGAAGGTCGCCGCTGCGAATGCCCGCCCGGATCAACGCGGCGGTCGTCTTCGGGAAGTCCTTGCGCATGTTCATCAGCGCATCCCCGAAGTCCGCACCCGACTCGACCTGCTTGAGCAGTTCATCGGCTACGCGTGCTACCGGTCCTTTGAACGCCGTGCGCATGATTTTGAGCGATTCGCCCATCCCTACTCGCGACCGCACCATCGTGGAAAGCCGCCGCAGGAAAATGATGCGCTCGGCACTGTTCATTCCGCGCGCGAACAGGTTGGCAAAGCGGGCCGTTCGCTTGAGCGTAATGACTCGTCCATGCCGTTTGGCCATGACCATCGCTTCCGCGTGATTCTCGGCAAGAACGCTGATTTCCTGCAGCTTGTGGCCGTGCTTGATCTTTGCCAGAAACTCAGCCATCGACTGCCAACTCCTTCACGGCATAGCCTGCCTTCACCAGCGCATGTCGACCCTCTTCGCCAAAGACCCGGATGAGTTCCTGAGGTGAGGTGATGCCTTCTTTCACCTTCGTGATCGCATCGTCGACCATGGTCGGCCACCAGATCTCGCCGGCGATCATCCGGTCGACTTCATCGGGAGAACTGAAGTACTCCACTTCGGAGATCACGCTTCGCCCGCCGAAGCCGGTGTGGTGGCAGCGTTCGCAGCCCTCTCCTTTGCAGACAAGGCAGAACGTCCGGATCAGACGCTGAACCAGAATCGAGCGAAGCAGGTATCGCAAGTCGCCGGCCGAGACACCGATATCCCGTAGGCGATCAATCGATCCGCGGATTGAGCCGCTGTGCAGCGTACCGAGAACCAGGTGGCCGGTTTCGGATGCCTTGATGGCGTTCTGGGCCGTCTCCGGGTCGCGGATTTCGCCACAGACGATGATTTCGGGGTCTGCCCGCATGAAGGCTCGTACGCCACGCGCGAAGTCGAGGCCCACAACAGGGTTGACGTTCACCTGGGCAATGTAGGGCACCCGATATTCGACCGGATCCTCCAAGGTGTTGATCGACTTAGCGAAGCGATTCATCTCACGGATTGTGCCGTTGAGAGTTGTGGTCTTCCCTGAGCCGGTTGGCCCGCAGATCAGGCACAGACCGTCTGCGCTGGAAAAACCGGCACGCCACTTGTTGATGCGGCTGACGCCCAGCTTGTCGAGCTTCGGGTTCACCCTGTCGGGGTCGAGCAGTCGAATGACGACCTTTTCTCCGTCAACGGTCGGAACGGTTGCAACACGCATGTCGACCATTCGGCCGTTGTGCTCTACCTGGAAGGAACCATCCTGCGGAATGCGCCGTTCGGCAATGTCGATCCTGGAGCGGTCCTTGATCTGCGCGACCAGAGAGCTGTACTCCTCAAGGTCGCCCTCATACGAATGGCGCAAAACCCCGAGGTAGCGAGAGAAGATGCTGTAGGTATGGCTGCGTGGCGTGATGTGCACGTCGGTAACCGAGTCGCGCAATGCCTCACGAAGGAGGCGGTCAACCAGTGCGCCGTCGTTACGCAGAACCCGCTCAAGACTGTCGAGGTACTCGTCGAGCAGCTCCATGTTCACCGGCTTGAAAACGAGCGTCTCGTACGGATAGAAGGGCTTGAGCTTAGCCATCACCACGTCTTCATCGGACAGGGTGGACAGATACACGGCCGCGTCGGTCTCCGCGAAAATAATCGTCCGCGTTTCCAGCAGGAGCTCCCCCGGGCAACGGGTAACGATTGCTCGCTCGCTCGACAACTGGTCCATGTCGACACGATGGATGGCCTCAATGAGATCCTTTTGGGAAATGAAGCTGTTATGCACGAGGATTTTGCCGAGCCTGCTACCTGTGACTCTTTGCTCGGCTAGTGCGACATCAAGCATCTCCTGAGCGATCAGGCCTTCCTCGACCAGATGACGCCCCAGGTGCACTGCGGTCTGCTCCGGCACAGTGCCGGCTTGTTCAATACTCACCTTCACACCTCTTCAACTCAAACCAGTTCGGGGCGGTAGCGGGCTACGTCGTCGGCCATCCGGCCATCGCTGCTGGGCGCGCGCTTGGCGCGATCACAGTTGGGGTTGCCTTTTCCATTGCAGTGCTTGCCGCCACCGCCACCGTTGCCGTTGCCGTTGCCGTTGCCGTTGCCGTTGCAGTCGGGGTTGCCCTTTCCGTTGCAGTTCTTGCCCCCGCCATTGCCGCCGTCATTGCCGGATTCACCGGGAACCTCGTTCCAATCGCCGGGCACTTCGTTCCAGTTACCTTTTCTCTCGTAGAAGCTGAGCTTCGCGACGTAAGCTGGAGGCGCTCCCTGGGGAAGAATCATCATTGCGAACGCGTCTGGCCCGGGGGCGTCTCGTTTCACCCAGTAGGTAACCTTCACCGAGGCCAGATTGAGCGACTCGTCAGGGGCGTCGGCCACAACGCCGCAGGTGTTCGAGACCACGAGGGTTTCGAGCGGGAAGCGCAGCTGCGCCCGGCGGATGCCCTTGAGCTGGGCGTCGTTGATGGTTCCTTCGGCGCAGAAATACCAACCGGCACTGTTGGTGCCGTAGGACCAATCCATCCCTTTGGGTGGGCGCGGCATGAACGCGTATTGCGGAATTAGCGCACTGGTCCAGCCGGTGACCGGGAGATAACCGGGATCAGAAAGAGCCTGCTTGCAGCTTTCGTAGGTGCCGGCATCGGTAGTTAGCGTGTCGCACACCCACTCGAAGGTCTGGTGCTCTGCGCGGAACGCGTCCCATCCCATTTGCAAGGACTGGAAGCCGCGCTCGATCTGCTCCTGCGTCTCCTGCTGTAGAGGCAAGGTGGGGTTGGTGTATTTCATGGTGATGAGCGTGGTCGCACCAGCCAGCGCGATCGCCAAAACGGTCGTGATGAGTTGAAACACGGCGTCCTCCTCAGCGAGCCGGACGCTTGCGGAACATTTTGCGCTCCAGCAGACGAGTCAGGCCCTTGCCCGGGTTAAGCCAGGCGACGGCACCGCTGACAGCTGCCGACAATGCGGCGAAGCCGGCGTGTGTCGTCTGTCCTGCGATCAGCAAGCCAACCGCGGCTGCTGCCAGGACGACGCAGACTACCCAATCAAGCTTGTTGATTTTGGCGATCATTTTGTTCGCATTAACAGCCATACAAGGCTCCAGAGTGATTCATTTATCGCCATACATTAGCGATTAATGCGAGAGTGTCCTTTCGCGTAACTTTGCCTTTTTTCGAATTTCACGCAGGCAAAAAAAAGGCCCCTTTCGGGGCCTTCTCACACCTGTCTTGCAGGTAATCGATATCGATTACTTGAAGAAGAAGGTGCCGGCAGCGTCAGCAGCGCCGAAGCAGGAGAACTGCGCAACGGAGCCAGCGGCGGTAACCGCGTCAGCCGGGCGAGCGTCCAGACCGGCCTGCTCGTTGACCGCGTCACACACTGCGGTGGGCACGCCGTCCAGGGTGATCGAGCCGGTGTTGACGTCCAGGGCGTAGTCGCTTTCGCTGATGTTGCCCGGGTTCGGTGCGGAGGCCAGATACTCACCGGTTACCAGGGCGGCAACGTCGGTGGCATAGACCTGCTCATCCAGGAAGTGCAGGGTGTTGGCACCGTTGATCTGCTGAGCCTGGTTCACGACGGTCGCGGCGGCGGCCTTAGCGGAACCCTGGTTGAAGGCATCACCGCCGAAGTACAGGGTGGCCAGTGCCAGGGCTGCAACGAGGGCGATGGAGATGATGGTGATGATGAGAGAAAACATGCTTTGAGATACTCCGTTGTGTAGGTGTGGTGACTGAAGTCGAGGCAAATGTTAGGTAGCTCTTTTCAGTTACACAACGCAGTGAAAGCGTGTTTAGGTGTTAATCGGTGCGCAATTACGGCAACTGGAAACGTCAGTTTTGCTGGCGCTCATGGCTTTTAATCTTCCGGGTTTAGCTAAAAAAAAGTTGTTTTTTGTCGAAATCTTAGCCGTGCCGTGTAGTTACAGCTTGACTGCTGCCCGAGCAAAGCAGCCTTCCGTTGTGGCGGCGCCAGCTTGGGAAAGGCCGTGCATTCCGCTTCCTCTCTCTATATGTGTGTGTGTGCGATTACTCGTTAAAGTGCGCATATTCTGAGTTTACTCCGGCAAGGTAGTGGCGGGTTTTGCGTAGCATCCCAAAGCCGTACTACCCCATCGAACCGGAGCACGCATGTTCTCGATCATCACAGTTGTCATCTCCATCGCCCTCGTCGCCGCGCTTGCGCTGGCGACGTTCTATTTCGGCGGCGCGAGCTTTCTGCAGGGCAAGCCCGAAGCGGATGCGGCCCGCTACATCAACGAAGGCCAGCAGGTTTCGGCTGCCATTCGCCTTTACCAAGCTGAAAACCAGGGCGAGCTACCTAGCGATCTGCGCAACGATCTGGTCGGCCGCTATCTCAAGGATATGCCTGAGTTCGGCTCGAATTGGAGCATTACCTCCGATGCGATCGTGAAGTCGGTGGACAACTCCGAGACCTGCGCAACCGTCAACAAGCGAGCTGGCTGGACCAACCCGAACTGGGTCGAAGGCTCCACTACGGTCGGTCAGCACGAGCCAATTGCCTGTGACGATCCAGCGCTGACTGGTGAGAACTATTACTGCTGCACCACCCCTTCCGCCAACTGATCCAGATAAGGAGTAGGCAGGCATGCGAGCCAGCTTTTTGAGACTTCTGCTGGTCGCAGGGATGGTGGCTCCGGCCATCTCTCTCGCCGCCGGCAACAACCCATTTGTCCCTTCCGCCCCCGCCAATCTGGTTGCTGATCAGATCGAAGACCGGATTCGCGCGCTGGAAGATCGCGCACTGAAAGCGGAGGAGCATTTGCGCGAACTGATTATGGAGAACCTGCCGACTGTGCCTGGAGAACTGCTCAAGGGCTCGCCTGCAGCGCAAGGCGATGACGTGGCCGACGGGGTCGAGGTAATCGGCATGATCAACGGCAAGTGCCTCGTTAAGCGCATGGACAGGCTTGAGGAAGAAGCCACGAATGGACCCTGCGTCAGCCAGAAGTCGGCCGTAGCCGAGCCGGCCCCGAACCACTGAATTAGCGTCCGAACGAGACAAGGCTACGAATGAAAAGTCCTCTGAAATTTCTGCCCACCCTTCTCTGCGTAGCAGTGATGGCTGGCTGCACCAGCATCCCCGAATCCAGCGAGCGCACTTCCCTTTCCGACCTCAGCGAGAATGCTGTATCGGGCTGGGAGTCGACTCCGGCCAAGGTCTATCGCACCCATAGGCAAGGCTCGCAGCTGCTTGAGCCTGATGCGCTGCCTGCAAAGCTCTACGAAACGCCGGTTGAGCTTGGCCTTTCTCGTCGCGTTTCCGTCGAGGAGCTGGCCAGCATCATCCAGCTTGCGGGGGTGCCGACGATGCTGGCCACCGATGAACTCGCAGAGGTGAGCGTATTCGTCCCCAGTTACAACGGTCCGATCGGTGTGTTGCTCGACTCGCTGGGGGCGGCCAGCTCGCTCAGCTTTAGCTGGAACCGCGGGGTGCTGATCATCGACAAGAATCGTCCCTATCTGTTGCGCATCCCGCAGAACAGTGAGATTTCCGAGGCCATCAGTGCGGCTCTGACCTCAATGGGCGCAGAAGAGGTTCAGGCATCTAAGGAGGCTGGGCTGATTTCCTTCCGCGCCTCTACGCAAGATCAGGCTCGAATCACTTCTTACCTCGATCGACTCGCAGTCAACACCTCGATGGTGAATCTGCAGATGGCTGTTATGAACGTCTCGCTGAACGAGGAAAGCAGTCGAGGACTTGATTGGTCGACCCTAGCGCTCAAGGCCGGTGATATCGGTTTGCTGAAAAGTGCCGTGGACGTGGCAACGGATACTGCTGGCGCGGTGGGCAATGGCGTTAAGGATGTTGTCACGGCACCGGTGGAGGAAATCGTCACGAGCGGGGCAGCAGCTGGGATTGAAGGTGGTGGCATTACGCTTGCCGCCAAGAATAGCAAGCTGAGCCTGAATGCCGTGCTCAACATGCTCTCGACCTACGGCGAATCCCGCACGGTGCAGAACCTCACGCTGAAAACGCTGTCTGGCGTCCCGGTCAAGCTGCGTTCCGGCGAGAGCATTCCTTACGTTGAAGATATGAGCTTGAACGTAAACGAATACAGCGCGACTTCGGGCGTGACCACGACGACCGTTGATATCGGTTTCGAGGTCGAGGCCAGCCCCTTTTACGACGCTGAAGACAACCTCGTGACGGTTGAGCTGGACCTAAGCATGAAAAGCCTTGTCGGGTTCCGCGAGCTTTCCACTGGAAATGCTGATGGGGGCACCATCAGTCGACCACAGGTGCAGGATCAGGCCATCAAAAACATCGCTCGCCTTGAGGCAGGTGAGACGGCCCTGATCGGCGGCCTGATCTACGAGTCCGTTTCGGACAACAGGAACACCCTCACGGGCCTTGAGCGCCTACCGGTCGGCAGCAAGAAACTCAAAACCACACGCAACGCTCTGTTCGTGCTGCTCCGACCGACCGTGGTGGTTTACGGGCAACGTCCGGTGGCCTCCGAGCAGCGTGCTGTCGAGGTGTCCGAATGAAGCTGCCAAAGCCCCTATTCAGGCAGAAGCTCGGCCCCGCCCGCGTCAAGGATCTGCCCACTCGCATCCTGATCGGCACCAGCCTGGGCACGAAGAGTGATGCCGAGTCGCTCGCGCGTTCGCAGATCGCGCGCTACTTCGATACTCCCGATCGTTCTTGGTTGTTCGTACAAGAGGAGGCGGATGTCGGCGTCCATTACGAGATCCACGAAGGAGGCGAGGGATATCCGTTGCTGCCAGCGTTGCTGAGCACGAGCCGGGACACCGAAACAGGCCTAATTCTGAAACTTGCTTCGCCGCACGCGATTGAGGTGTTCACCCGGCAGAACGGCACGCTGCATAGCCTTGTGCTGCCGGAGGATCAGAGTCGCCAGGCGGTAATGGATCCGCGTCTGCACTTCAGCCGCCGCCGGATGCGTCCGTTCTCTACAACAGGTTCGGAGTGGATCAAGGTCGGGCTGTCTGCACTAAGCATGGGTGTGCTGATGATCAGCGTGGCAGGGGTGATTCACAAGTCGTTCTCCCTGGTGGTGCAGGGTTACGACGAGATCGCCGAAACCCTGCCGACAGTCCGTCTCCTGGAGCTTTCTGACAAGGCCCGAACGTCCGGCGATGCTTTGCCTTCGGTGGAAAACCTGCCAGTGCGGCAATGGCAAAAACTGCTTGAGCATCCCCTCAAAGATGGGGAGTCGGTATCCCAGCTCTCCTTCGAGCAGGGCAAGTGGGAGATCAAGGTTAGAAAGGCTGCGGTTACTGCAACGACGCCGGCTGCTGCACCGCCGGCCGCACCTGCGGTGCTTGATAAACCGGTCCCCAAAAACGACGCGCGGCCTTCGAGAGGCGTGAAGTCCGGCCAACAAGATCTGGCAGCCAGGCAACCGCGTGAAAGCCAGCATGAGATGAGTCACCTGAGAGGGACGACCAATTGATTTCTGCATACATCCGTCGCCAGCGCCTGGTAAATGGCCTGCTTACTGGCCTGATGATCGCCGGCGGTCTCGCCATGATGACGTACGCCTCCATCAACATCGTCAGCGATGTCAGTGTTGAGCCGGAGCAGAAGAAAATCTTCGCCGCGGCGCTGGAGAAGCGCTGCCAGCAAGAACTGACCACGCTTGGCTTTACCGCAGTGAAGGTGGGCAATGAGCTGATCAGGGTGCGCGGGCAGTCGATGGACAGCCCGCTGGAGCAGCTGGCGAACGCCTCTGTCGGCATCCAACAATGCGCAGGCTATACGTTCACTTCCTTCTGCATGGGCCCTGGATGCGGTAATGGATTCGTCAACTTTGAACTCAGGCCTGTGGAGGGCTCGAAACGATGAAAAGCACTTCGATTAAGGTCGCGATGAGCGCCTTGGGCCTGCTTGCTGCGGCGGTCCTTAGCATGTCGGCGCACGCCTCAGATGCGAGCACCCCGGCTCTGGAAAAGCTTCGCGAGGAGAGTGCGCCCTGGATGCTGTCGAACATCCCCGAGCACATCCAGTCGTCGGTGCAGTATGACTCCCAGCCGCAGACACGCGCGTTTGCCGCGAGTCGACTGGTGGAGCGCCTGGCGTACCCGTCCAATCAGGTTGCGCGCGCTGATCGTCAGCATGTCGACTTTGCTGCCGGACAGGCGGGTGTCCAGGAGAGTGACAGGACCAAGCTCAGGCAGCTGGCGGCCGGCCTCGATGAGCACGATCAGGTGATCGTCACCGGTTACGCCGGCAAGGAAATCTCGGCCAAGAAAGGACTTGAGCTGGCGTTGCGACGTGGCATGGCCGTAGTAACCATCATCAAGGCGGCCAATGAGAATGTACCGGTTCGTCTGGATGCTACGCCGCACTGGGCTGGCGATGCGGACGAGTCACAGCGAGCGGAAGTATTTGTCATCCACAGCTTGAAGCGTTAGATGGCGCGTCGCAGTCATCATTCTAATGAAAGACCCCGCCGAAGCGGGGTCTTTTCGTTTCTGCCTGAATCAGCTCGACGATTGCGTCGCGCGGATCATGCTCATCAGCGCGGTTGCATCGAGCCACGGACTACCCTTGAGCAACTGGCGCATGAACAGAGACGCAACATAGAAGACATCTGCCGGCATAACCGGAATGGCGCGAACCGGCTGGTCCTTGCCACAT
>JAEAMG010000345.1_pt1 | contig 59627 bp, 50 predicted proteins | sample 8958741 | NCBI WGS metagenome assembly JAEAMG01 (sample SAMN16933256, study PRJNA681125) | bioreactor sludge metagenome | isolation source: anaerobic bioreactor treating anionic surfactant - SDBS | place: India: Bengaluru | collected 2019-02-28 | reverse complement strand
CTGCCGCGCCGCGAAGCGCTGTTCGGCGCGTCGAACGTCAAGCTCTGGACCTGCCTGAATCGCCGCATGAATGAAGAGAGCACGGCTGAAGAGTCGGTCCGTGTCGAGTGGACCTTCGCTCAGGCGGCGCAGATCGCGGAGCACCTCAAAACGGATTTGGAAATCGACCGCGTCCTGTTCATCCTCGGCGGCTGGACCAGCGGAGGTTACGATTGCAGACATCCGGACATCATGCCCGCCGCTCCCGAGTGCGGCGGCACGGCGGCGCTGGCTGACTGCGCCCGGCGCGTAGAGAAACTGGGCTACACGCTTGGTCTTCATGACAATTATCAGGACATGTACCGCGATGCGCCCTCGTGGGGCGAGCAATGGCTCATGAAGGATCGCGCCGGCAAGCCGCGTGTGGGAGGCCGCTGGCTCGGCGGAAGGGCCTATCTGACCTGTTCGCAAAAGGCCCTTGAGCTCGCCCGCCGCCCGCAGAATCTTCCCGAAGTCGCACGGGCCGTCGCGCCCGGCGCCTATTTCATCGACACGACGTATGCTGTCGGACTTCAGGAGTGTTTTGATCCGAACCATCCGCTAACGCGGGCCGACGATCTGCATTGGAAGGTCGAGCTCTCGGACTACTCCCGCAAGCAGTTCGGCATGTTCGGCTCCGAGTGCGGGCGCGAATGGGCGATTCCCTGCTCCGACTTCTTCGAAGGGCTCTCGGGGGTCAGCGGCGGCTTTTATCATAACGCGGAGCTCCTCGACAAACTGGGTGCTACGCCGGTTCCAGTCTTTGAGATGATCTACCATGACTGCATCCAGATCTACGGCAAATACGGCTACCGGCCTGAAAAGGCCGCCGCCTATGTGCTGAACCACCTGCTGGTCGGCCGGCCGCTGAACTATCACCAGTTTCCTCAGGGCCTTTACTGGCACAACACGGCGGGAGAAGAAACACTCCATGCCCGGCCGGCCGTGGCCCGCTTCGAGCCCCTTGACGCGCGCCGTTTCCGGATTACCTACCGCTGGAAAGTGGAAAAGACGCTGGCCGGACCATGGACAGCCTTCGTCCACTTCACCAACCCCAACGGTCGGATTCTCTTTCAGAGCGATTATTCGCCTCAGCCTCCCGTGGCGCAGTGGCAGGCGGGAGAGGTTACGGCAGGGCCTTTCGAGGTCACGGTGCCGCAGCTCAAGCCCGGCTTGGTGGACATCCGCGTGGGGCTCTTCCGTCCCAAGGAAGATCTGCGGGCCAAGCTGGACGTACCGGACGACGGCGAGCGGCGTTATGTGATCGGGCGCCTGCACGTCAAGCCTGACGGGATCGCCTTCGAGGAGGCGCCTCCGCCCCGTGCGGACGCCGCCGAAGGCCTCTTTGTCCGCGCCGACAACGGCTGGGCCGAGGGCTTGCATCCGCTCGACCGCTTCATAAAAAACACGCACGAGATACTCTCGCCGCTGAACCGCCTAACCGCTCAAATGCCGCTCTCGGAATATGAGCTGCTCACGCCGGACGGCTCGGTCCGCCGTTCCGTTTTCGGCGATGGCCAAATCGAGGTGGTGGCGAATCTCGGCTCCGGCGATTACACGGTTCTCTCGAAGCGCTGGGGCGAGGTGGTGCTTCCGACCAACGGCTTCCTCGCCCAAGCTCCCGGCTTTCTCGCCTTTTCGGCCAAGCGCTTCCACGGGCTCACCTATGAGTGCGTGCCGCTGTTCACGCTTCAAAGCCTCGATCAGAAGCCGCTTGAAAAATCGCGCCGTGTGCGTGTGTACCACGGGTTCGGCGATTCTCGGCTTGTCTGGAAGGAACAGTCGGTGGACGTGCCGCGGCAAACCGTTCTCGAAACAAGTTGGCTCAAGGGGATATTGAAATAATGAAAAACAGGAAGATGTGTGCGCAGGTGGCGGTGTGCGCAGGCTTAGCGATAGCGATGGGATGGGCAATGGAGGCGGGCGCGCAGGAGGCCAAGCCCCGCATGAAAATCGGTGCCTACTACTTCGCGGGGTGGTCCGGCAAGAGTCCTTATGACGACGGCTCAGTGTCGAACGCCTGGGCCAAGGGCATGCCGACGCATTTCACGAAAAAGCTGGCGACTGAGTTCGCGGGGCGCACGCCGGTGTGGGGCTGGCGCGATGACACGCCCGAGCTGATGGAGCGGCAGATCAATCTTGCGGCCGACAGCGGGGTCGCCTACTTTTCGTTCTGCTGGTACTGGCATGACAACAAGAAGCCGCTGAACGCCAAGGCCATCGAGGACGATTCGAAGCATCTGCCGATGCGCCTCTTCATGCGGGCAAAGAACAACAGCCGCATGGAGTACTGCCTGCTGGTGGCGAATCACGGAGGTGCGGAAATTGTTGGTCTGGAAGCTTGGAAACAGGCGGCGGACTTTTGGATCGAAAACTACTTCAAGCATCCCCGCTACCTGCGCTCCGAGGGCAAGCCGGTCATCATGATCTTCTTGCCGAAGGGTGCCGACAAGGTCGGGTTGGCCTATTTGCAGGAGGCCGCCAAGCGGGCGGGATTCCCCGGCGTTCTTGTTGCCGGCTGCGGCAGCGGGACTCCCGAAGAGGGGTATCAGATCCGGACCGCCTACAACACCAAGCCGAACCAAGGCCTCGGGATGGAAGAGATCTATCCGTACAAGCTGTTGGTTGACTGGAACGTTTCCGTGTGGAACCGCACAGACCGTCCCGACATGCCCTATATCCCGGTCGCCACCCAAGGCTGGGACCGCCGCCCGTGGGAAGCCAAGAACGGGGAAGGCCTGGGCAAAGGGTCCGGGGTCTCGCAGCATTTCGCGCGGGGCACGCCTGAAGAATTTGAGGGTTATCTGAAGCGCATGGCGGATTGGATGGACGCGAATCCGAAGCAGACGACGAAAGACCGTTTGGGACTGATCTACGCGTGGAACGAGATCGGCGAAGGTGGCTGGCTCGTACCGTGCCGTGACGATCCCGACGGCGCCTGGCTGAAAGCCATCCGCCGCGTCGTGTTCGGCAAATAGAGCCACGTACGGCGCGTCCTCACGCGCTCCTCTTTGCCTCCGCCGAGGAGGTTCAATAGTGGGGAGGCGTTTCGGCGGCCATTCCGGGCTCGAGGGTAGCCTCCTGTCGCTGTTGGAGCTCCTTCACGAGTTTGCGGTTCTGGAGCTCCACCGCGAGAACACGCTTCTGCAGGTCGGTAACGACCCCGTTGAGGGTGTCAACGAGGTGTTCGCAGTACGTGATGCGTTCTTCCAACTGTTGCCTGGATGCTTGAGAGTCTGTTCTCATGCGCTCAGTGTAGCACAAAGCCCGCTGTCCGTCGTGCGGACGCGGCCCCGCGCCAAACAGAACAGTCCGTCGCCACGCTGTCGGGGCGACTTACACCGACACGACGGCCCCTCTCGCCCCTATTCCCAGCGGGCGGCGGGCGGTGCCGTCAGCTGCCGGTAGTCGGCATCGGCGAAGGCGGCATCCTCTGCGCCGGGATGGATCACGTAGCTCATGCGCATACCGTCGCGCGCGGCGGCATCCAGTCCGATGCCGCCCCAACTGCCTCCTGCGTCCCAATAGGCGATGCCGTTGAACGGCGACAGCGCGATACAGGAGTGGGCCCAGCGCTCCGCGTATGCGGCGTACCAGAGCGGCTTGCGGTTTTTGCCGGTAACGCCCTCGTCATTGCCTTTCCCGTCGATGAGCGCCCGGGTGCCGACGTTGTCAGCGAACTGTCCGGACTGGGCGTAGTAGGCGCGGCTCAGCATTGAGAGCGGCTTATTGATCGAGGCGCACAGGTCGATTCGGCGGGGGTAAAAGGCATACTTTTTCTCGTAGGCGTAGCCCGCGCTAAGGGCCTTTCGGACGGTGACGACTGTGCGCACCGGCCCTGTGGTAATGACGTCACAGCGCTCGACGGTGCCCGGCTCGTCGGTCCAACCGGTCGCCTCTGAAGAGACCATGAGCTTAGAGAGGAAAGGCGCACCCGACTCGCCGCCGCTTCGGGCTGCCAGCTCAACCAACATGCCGGCATCGAGGCGCACCCGGTAGGTTTCGGCCTCGACAACAGAATGTTCCGGCTGCCAAAATCTGGGGCAGGATGACAAGACGCGGCCCCATTGACCGTCAGGCGCGAGGTCGTTCCAGAAGACCGCAAACCGCCGGACGGCTCCGGCGGGTGTTTTGCCGGCAAGCAGGAAACACAGCTCGGGCTTCTCCGCGAACCTGTCAAGCTGGGCGGGCACGGACGACAGAAGCTGTCCATCCGCACCGCACTCGACCAAACGCACGGAGGCCGGCTCTGCGTTCGTGGGGATTTCAGAAGCCAGAACGACGGGCTCGTCCTCGCGGGCCAGTGGCCCCGCCTCGACCGCAAGCGTGCGGCGGTGCTGCCAGTGCGCCGCATAGTCGGCAGGCACAACAACCGTGCGGCTGACCCGGTTGTTGGCCAAACAAAGCTCCTTGACACGGCTGTCGCCGTTGACTGCGACAATCAGCTCCCGCCGCCCGTCGATCGCAGCCGGGTCGAGCCGGAACGTGAGCGCCCGGATGTCTCGGCCGAACAGGCCGGACTTGCCTGCTGCTCGGAGCGAGACGCGCCGGCTATCCAACTTGCGGTCTGGCTGCACAAGATCCGCGTAGCAGGCCACTTCGATCTCGTCGGCCGCGACGCTACCCGCGTTGCGGATAGTGACGGTCACAGACAGCTCCGCCCCCGGGGTGGACCGGGCCGACTCGACCGAGAGAGTCTCCGCCACCACGTCCGGCAGGGCCGCCTGAGCGCCGCAGAGGGCTTCGAGGGCGGTCGCTTCGGGGAACGGCCCCACAGGGAACGCGCCGTCGACCATTTTCTTCTCCATCTGTTTAACGCGCTCGCCGCTGGTGCTGAGCTGATAAAGCCGCGTGGTCGGAACATTCCAGCCCGGAGCAAACTGCGCGAGCGGCAGGGACACGCAGCTCGGTGTGGGGCCGAGCTGGATGAGCACGCGCTCGTCGCCCTCGCGCCGCAGGGTCAGCGAGGCACCCCCGGCGTCTGAGAAAAACGTGTCGGGGGAGCGGATCGTTGTGACCGCGCGGCCGCCTTCGAGGACGAGTGACTGCTCGATCTTCGGCCCCTTCGCGGCCCAGCCGTTCTGAGGCAAGCGGTAGGTCTTGCCGCCGACGGCCGCGTCATACGGCTGCTCGCCGAAGTTGACCACGACCTCGGTGCCGTCTGAGAAACGGGTCCGCTGCACCGCCCGGTCGGGCGTGAGCCACTCGTGGCTGAGCAGTTCCGCGCAGGCGACCGCCTCATGCAGCTTGCAGGTGTTGCGGTAGGTGCGGAGAAACACGTCGCGGTGCTTGGACCACGAGCCCTCGGCGTTGGCCCACAGCAGCGGGATCGTGCCATAGAGGATGTTGAAGGCATCTTTCTTGGGTGTGACTTCCGGAGCGGCTTGGAGCAGAAAGTCACTGGCGTCGCCCCAGTACCAGGTGCTGACGACGCAGTCGTGGAACACGAGTTCCCACAGGGGCACGCGCGACGCGTGGCCGATGCCCCACCGCTCGTAATTCTCCCACGGGCCGTATGCGTGACCTTCGGGACCGGTGAAGGCGTCTGTCTTGGTCTTGGGATGGAGCAAATGACCGGCCGGCCACGAAGCGTAGCCGCCGCTCATCATGCCTTCAATGTAGTCCTGCTGGGGCACGCCCCACCAGATGCCGTGCTCGCCGCCGACGACGAGGCTTTGTGACCGCATAAAGGCCAACAGGTCCACGCCGCACTGGCGCTTCTGCCCGCGCGTGAGCAGATGGTTCGGATCATAACACTCGTAGAGGTCCTCCGCCGTGGTCACGTCGACGAAACGGCCCAGATAGGGATGCGTGCCCAGAAGTTTGGGAACCACCTGCCTGGCCGAGTCGACCCACAGCGCCGGGCAGCGCTTCATATACTGCTGCTTCTTGTCGAAGGTGAGCCAAGCCGTCATGCGCTGGCCGTCGGCTTTGAGCACCACGCTTTCGGGGATGCGGTCACGGCTGGAGCTGGGCGTCGCGTTCGTGCCGAGCGGCAGGACATCGGTGTAGTTGTCGTATTCGCTGGTGAGGTAGCCCATGTCATTGATGGCCTTCATGTCATCGGGCGCGGCGCGTCCGTGAATGAGCATCTTATCGACACCGGCGGCCTTGGCTTCACGCGCAAAGCGGAGCGAGGCGTCGCCCCAGACGTCGGGCGCGCCGAACAGCCGCGCGAGATTCGGGTTCTTCCTGACCTTCTCGGAGAGCGGCACGAGCAGCCCCTGGCCGAGGGCGCAGGCGCGATAACGCTTGGCCAGAGCCACGTAGCCGCCGCGGGGCGCGAAGTGGTAAAGCAGCTTGCGCGGATAGGCGAACGTGCCTTTGCTCGGCCCCCAGTGGATCTCCGGGGCGGCAAAGTCGCGGCCGGCAACCTTGAAGCTGGGGCAGGCTAGCGAGCCGTCGTCGCTCGTCTCGACGATAATCATGTAGCCGGTACCGCGCGGCACATCGCAGACGCCGATCCAGGGCATGTCCATGCGAGAGAGAGAAAAATATGAACGCGCCGGCTTGTTGGTGTTGGCGGGATAGAGGTGCCCGTTGCTGTAGTCCGCGACAACGAGCGCGGCGTCGGCGCAGTCGGTCACCAGCGGATCGAGAAACACGAACGGCTTGAGCGCGGCGGTGCGGTCGGCCATATCAGCCTCAACGGCCAGGTCGCCCTCACCGGCGAGACGCATCGTGACGCGCACGGTGTTGGGGCGCTTGTCGGTCGAGCCAAAGTCGGCCTCGAAGCTGAGCGCCTCGCCCGACAGACGTCGCAGGTCGCGGAAGCGCGGCGCGCCGCCGGGCTTGCGCGTGTGCGCCGAGAACCAATGCTGGCCGCTCTGCCGCTCGAGCACGTCAAGCGTGCCAGCCTGCGGATCGACCGTGACGCGGAGGGACGGATTCTCCAGCGTCTGCGGCGCGGGCGTTTCGGCCCCGACGGCGGTTGAGAGAAACGCGGAATAAAGCGCGGCCGTCGCAAATGCGGCGGCGTGTGTTCGACTCTGGTTACGCATAGGCTTGCCCCCATCCCCTCTGGTTGTTGTCTTCCGAAAGCTGCGGCCCCTGCGCCGCCAAAAACGCTGGCGGCACACAGACCGAATAGCGGACAGTTTCCTCGTTCCTCGCCGGAATTGCAATCGGATTTCCGCCGAGTCGAGGGCCAAGGGTCGGAATGGAACAAAGCGGAACACGATGGAACACGTTTCCGATAAGCGCCGACCCTGGAAGAGGCGCGTCGTCACTTCAGCCACCCGCCCCAAGCCATCACGAGCAAGAAGTAGAAAACACCCAGCAACAGAATCGAAACATAGCGGCGGTGTCCCTTGTCGGGATCGGCCAGATGCGCTTCGCGCAACGACAACCAAATGCCGAGTGCAACCAGTAACATCGAGCAAACCGACAACGCCGCCGGTGTCAACCAAGCCGCAGGCTGTGACATTAGTTTCGCGTTCATTTTTATCGCTGATTGCAGGCCGGTCGGCTCGGCCCATGCATGCGGCAAGAAGCCGATCCACGAGGTGAATTTCTCCAACCCCTTCGCCATATGCCCGGCGGCGACCACCACCGCAGCTGGCAGCGCTAAACGCCGCCACGCTTCTCCGAGGTTGCTCGCGCCACCGGTCAACAGCGTAACGCCGCCCAACAGAAGCCACAGTAGCACCGGCCAGAAAAGAACCGTCCATGCTCCTTGCACCCATCCGCTTGTGCTGACCTGCGTCGGCGCCCAGAGAAACAGACTGCCGGCCGCCTTCCACACGCCGGTCAGTTCGTAGGTGACGAAACCTGACACGATGACGACGAATAGGGTCAACGGCCACGAGGGTAGCGTCTCGCGCGCGTCAGCATCGGAGTATAACGGGCGCACAACCAGTTCCATTTCGCCAGTTGCGGCAGCCTTGATGCAATCGCCGCAGAGCAGACAATCCCTGCTTGTGTTCAGTTGCGACGGATTCAGCCGCGATGGACACGCCTGCGCATTGACCCCGCAACCGGTCGGAGCAGGTCGCACAGCGAGTATCCCACCGCGCCCATAAACGTTCAGCAACAATGCGACCGGGCAGAAGCCGCGACAGAAGGCGCGGTCCTTGAAAAACACGCCGACCACAATGGCCGTCGTCACCGACGAGATAAGAAATAGCGACGTGTAATGCGGCACGCGATGAATCTGAATGCCGGGCACGAGCATTTGCAGCAGCGCAAACAATAGGATCACGAGACTGCCTCTTGCCAGCCAGCCACCCAGCGGGCGCTGCGCGAGATGCAACTTCGCTGCCAGCCCGCTCGCATGAGTTGAAAGCAGTTCCAGCGGGCACACCATGCACCACACACGCCCCAAGAAAAACGTCACCCAGACAACCATCGGCCACCATAGGCCCCAAATAACGAGATTCACGAGGTTGGTCTTGGCGTAAAGCTTGGCGTTGACGCCCTCCGGTGTGTAGTGCCCCCAGCCGAGCACGGCCAGCGCCACATAGACGCACAACACCATGACTTGAAAGATCCCTGGAAATCCTGTCCAGTGTATGAGCGCCGCGAACGGTCGGATCCGAAGAAGGTTGATTCGTTGAAGCACGTTGGGGTCTCCCTTCTGAAAACAGGCCTGCTATACCTCATTGCTGTGCCGCACAAAAGCCGATTGGCACCACCTACTTGCCAACTCCGTTTGAACGTTAGCACACTGGCCGAAATCGCATCAAGTCCTGGGGTCCTTACAAGTCGGCTTTCCAAGACTCCGGCTCTCTTCACCGTCACGAACTCCCGGCCGATTCATCAGAGCGACCGGCAGAAAGCAACAGGCTCTATAGCGATGTCGGGTGACATCCCTGCGGATTTAGGCGGTGAAGAATGAAGACTCACAAGGCGTGCCTCGACCGGACGAATGATAACTCAACAGCATTTGCCGGTGTCGCTTCCAGTTCTTGAACAAAACGATAGCACTGTGAAAAGTGTTTCTCAAGGGCGTCCAGCAGCGCATCGGGACCTCGCCAATATTTTCGCGCAAAAAGCGAAGCGAAACATTCCACCGGACCCTTGTTACCTTCTTGCAGGAAGTGTTTGAAGGTTTGGCGCATCTCCTTTGGAACCCGGCCAGCCTCGAAAACATATGCAGCCTGGAAAACGGGATTCTGGGAACCTTTGACGATCGAGTCATAGGCATGTCCGGCCTCGTGAAGTGTTATGATAGACAAACGGACAAGTTCTATGGGCTTCCCCCGGATCGTTTCAGGTACGACAACCCGACGGTATTTGGGTTGAAAACTGCAACCTCCCTCTTGATTGCCAACCTCGGCCTGAGTTGGCGTGATGACAAAATGGATTTGACGCTGCCGCAATTTCTCCTTGACGCCTTCCGGTATCATCGACAGACCGAAGCACACCCGTTCCAGCACCCCTTCCGTCTGTTCGGTTCGCCGCACAACCTGCACCAGTTCACGGTCAATTGGGCTTGGCGCAACAGGAGCAACAGGCAAGCGTTCTTGACTAGGGGAATATTCAGTAGGTTGACAAAAACCGGCAAGAAGACCCGATGCGATCACGATTGTCAGCGTATACTTCATTTTCTTCTCAAGCCGGACCGCAAGAGTCAGGCGGGAGCTTTAAGCGAGTCGCCTGCACTCGTTGGTTCGACATTCGCGGGGCACTCCAATCTCAAGATTCCGTCATTGTAGCTGGGGCTGATTGTCTGGCCAGGATTAATCACGATGAAATCTTCACAGTTCCATTCCCCGTTGGTCAGCCGCATCAGGACGTCTGTGCTTCCGGAGATTTCCTCGTACTCCCATCCGTTGGCGGCCGCTTGTTGGCGGGCGCTCGCTTTGTACTCCGGGAAGTCTCCCACGTGTGTGTCGATATAGGCGAGCTTTGTGTAGTGTTTCATCCCTTGGCCAAGTGTTTCCATCAAGTAATTGGCCGTTTCCTCCCCATATTCCTTCACATACTCTTCGTAGGAACGAAACCCCATGGCCGACACGGTGCTCTCTTCGTTGACGAGACTTGAGGTTCCGCGTTCTATCCATCCGCTCGACCAGAAATACGTTCCTGGATTTGCGTCGAAGTACTGACGGTACCGCTCCTTTGAGCCCATTAGGAGAGTGATACAGTCGTGGGCTCGCGGAATGACAATAGGAATGCGGGCCTTTAGCCCGATCGTTCCATTATTGCAGAGGCCATAGCCGAGTAGGATCGCTTCGTACCGACTACAGTCCACCGCATCAAGTTCGGCCTGCAACTTGGAGCACATCTTGGGTGCACCAATGTCATGGAGTCCCTTGTCGCAAAGCCGGATGTCGATGACATTCCTGCAAACAGCCGCACAATAATAGCATTCGCGATAGGTGACCGCGCAGGCGATCAAAAGGTAGCGTTTGGGTTCTGTCATCGAATACCCATTTCTGTCGAATAACGAGATCATGTGCCTAAATGGTTGCACGTGAACATTTGTTCTTTACCTCGGTCCGCGCATTCGTGTTTGGAGTAGGCTTTGTGAAACGCATCAGGTAGGTTTTGCGCAAACACCCCTACCGCAATCCGCAAAGGCGTGCATAAAGACTAGTTGAGGTGCGCTGCTTTACCCGTGCCGGGTACGTCATCCGCCATTCAAACCATACCGCAACGGTATCACATCCCCCGAGCGTCCTTCAAGCTCGCATCGAGGATCGTCATTTCGGCCACGGAGTTGGCAAAATGGTGAGGGCAAAAGGAGAGGAAGATGGAGAACGGCGGCAGTTCTTTTGAAAGACGTTTCCCGCTTCTTGCAGACAGCAGAGCGGCAATCTTGGTTCGTTTCTTGGACTTAATCGGGCTCATGGGTATGCCTGTGACCTTAAAAGTAAATGGGCAAGGACAACCGTACGCCAGCCGTGTTCTCACGCCTTTGACGTATGGGTTTAAATTTAACATTCCAGTACTCTTTGTGTTAGACGAAACAGCGGCAAACGCGTTTTGGGCTTACGCGTTTACTTGCCCAACAAACTACTTCGCCTTCTCCACGGCCACCCGCAGTTCCTCCACTCGTTCCGCGTGGTCGTGATGGACCGCCGTGGCGTCGTCGGTCCAGCCCCCAGCCGTTTAGTCAGATCGTCCGCCCCATCCCGCCTGTTATTCCTTGTTATTAATTGCCCTCTTCCCGCCTTCCTTCAGCCCAACAGCCTTCCGCCTTCACATCTTCTCTCCTTCGCGTCTTCTTACCTTTGAGCGAAATCTCTCCCGACTTTCACCCGGCGTCAGCTTTCCCCCGTCTTCCCATTGCCGATTGCCTGTTGCCTATTGCTCTCCACATCTCCGCTCTCCACTCTCAAATCTGTAATCTAGAATCCAAAATCTCAAATTCCCATCTCCCCCTCCCTTTCCCGGCCTTTCACCCTCGCCCATCCTCCCGAAGGCCTGTTATTTGTTGTTATTAATTCCTTTCGCCCTTAAAACGGTTTATTCGACGCTTCCTGCCCCGACCCTCGTTCACGCCGTCCCGGACCGCCTTTCCCGCGTCGTTTGCGCGGTGCGCGTTCCGGCAAAAAACGCCGCTTCGCGGTCCCCGGCCACGTCAGCCCGCGTCGGAAGAGCCTTGCTGCCTCCGGATGAACAACAGCTGTCCCGTTTCACTCTAACCCGCGTGTCCACTCAGAGGACTCGCAAACCCGTTTTTCCCTTGTTATTCGTTGTTATAAATTCCACTTCCACCCGGTACCGGCCATCAGCCGCCCGTCGGGCACCCACAGATTCTGCCGAAGTGCCGTCTTTTTCTATGACGAGACATGAATGAGGGTGGGTCGGAATAGCAATCCCGACTGGACCGTCTCGTGATCCTGTCCGGTCCAAATCGGTCCCCGCTCGTCGCCCTAAAGAAGGCGACGCTAAAGTCCGGACGGGAGTCCACCTCCCGGCCTCTCGCACACCCCGGCGTCAGCCCACCCTCTATGAGCAGAGCGCATGCGGGCTGGGTGGACTTTGATTTTTTAGCCGGTATTCCGGCGGCGGGGTCTCCCGCAAAAAAGCTCGTCCGCCACGCCCGCATGCCATAGCGGCCGCGCGGAACCGGACTTTTTCAGCGGAATCAGAATCCGGGAGTCGAAACGGTACAGTCGAGAGAAAGAGCGACTCTGTTGACGCCTTGCGGCGAGAAAAAGGCGAGCCTTCTTTACTTTTTGTTTTTGCGGTATTCCGTCTCGAAGGGCTTGACCCAGCAGGCTCCGCAGCGGCACTGAGTGGGGTTGCCGCAGGTGTAGTCGCTATCCTTGAAAGCAAGCGGTTTAAGTGAGGCGACAACGAGGTCGCGCATTTTCTTGAACCCGGCCTCGTCCTTGCTCTTCCAGCCAGCGACTTGGCCCCAACCACCAGCCTCAGCAGCCAACGGCGCGTTGAGGATGCGGCTTTCTTCGGGGCACCCGTTATTCACCAAGGCTTCGAAAGGCTGCACCGACAAGGCCTCGCCGAAGAGCTCCTTCACATACGCCCGCAACGCTTTTTCGCCCTCAGGGTCGGCCACTCGGTTCTCCCCGCGGTTGAAGCTGTAATTGCCGTAGAGCTGCGCATTGACGTCCAGCCACGTGATGACCCGCTCCCAGCTCGCAGGATCGAGTTCCGAGCCTTTCTCCTTGCCGTGCTTTTTCAGCCACGCGGGCAGGCCGCTCGCGGGCGAGAGATAATCCATGGGCTTTGAAGCAACGGTCTCACAGTTGCGGTCCATCATCTTGTAGTACTTGGGATTCCGCACCAGCGTGTCGTAAGACACGCCCATGCGCAGCTTGCCGTTCGGATAACGTTCGGTCTCGCGCTCAATATAGGTGCCGGTGAGGTTCACGCCGCCTTCGGTCTTCGCCAGCCCGTGGCAGCGGATGCAGTAGCGATCCCACACCGGTTGGACCGTGGCCACGTAGTTGAAACCGCGCGCCGTATCCGGTCCGGGAACGAGCGTCGGCACGTGCGGCTTGACGGCGGCGTAGTTCACCGGCGGCGGAGACTTCCTGCGGTCCTCGTGACAGCCCACACAGCTCACGCGCTCGCCGTCCTGCAGATAGATGAAGGAACGCATGTTCATCACGCACCTCTTGTCCGCATCGAGCAGTTGCAGTTGGACCGGGGTACACGAAGGAAGCGTAAAGGCAACCGAGCCGTCGGAATTCACCGGCACAGTGCCGAGCACGCCCTTGGCCACCTCGTCCATCACCCAGCCGCGGTGCGGTACGCGTGGCGTCGGCTGATTGAAGAGGACGTTCACGCGCAGATACCGCACGCTGTTTGACGCAATCGGGTGCAGGCTCTCGTACACGTTTTGCACATAGAAGGTACCTGTGCCAATGTTCGAGTCAGCCACGAGCGTAGAGGGCAACGCCGGCGGCAGGGAACGCGAGCGCACCGGGATCGGCGTAAAGCACGAGAATTTCTCTTTCGGCTTGTAGACCAGCTCGCGATACGCCTTACCGTCATAGTGGAACACGAGATAAACCGCATAGGCGTCCCAGCGCTGGCCACGTTTTTCCGCGTTGGCCTCAGACCACGGAGCATCTCCTTGGCTCACATGCGGATAGGGCGACCAGCCCGCGAAGAAAAGCCGTTCGGTCAGCGGATACGGCGACACGTAGGTGGTCGTGTCGAAACCTTCCGATTCGGGGTACTTGGCTTCGGGAGTGAGTTTGTAAACTGGCTCGGGACCGTCCACGCCTTTGAGCGGATCGAGAAGGATGATGCTCCCCGCCGTAAAGGAGTGATGCCCGCTCGCGGTGGCCATCACCTTGCCGCTGCCGGGAATCGCACGCGCCTCGGAGATCGACTGCGGGACCGGCGTGAGGTTGCCATAGAACGTCGCCGTGCCCGTGCCGTCGGGACGCATGGTCCAAAGCTTGTGGAACAGGCAGTCGTGACGGTTGACGTACTCCCAGCGATTATAGATGATGCGGCCGTCGTTCAACACCGCCGGGTCGAGTTCGTTAGCCTCGCCCCAGCTCAGCTCCCGGATGCGCGTACCGTCCAACTCGCCACGGTGGATCAGGAAAGCCGGAGCGTTGCGGCCCGCGTGGCACCTTCCAATGTCCTGACTGCGCGTGGAGGTGAAAACGAGGCCTCCGTCCGGCAGATAGTGCGGGTCGAAGTCCTCGATAATAACCGTGTAGGCACCGTTGCGTCGCGTCTGTTCCCACGGGTCCGCCGCCGTGCCGGTCACCTGCCGGATGGAACTGCCGTCCACCGCCGCCTCGTAGATCAGGAAACGCCGCTTGGATGGCTCTTTCTCCGTATGGTCGCAGAAGCCGAACAGCACGCGCTGACCGTCATAAGAGAGGTCGGGATGCTGCGTGGCGCCCTGCGGCAACTTGTTGCGGGTCAGCCAGCGCTCAGTGGGCGCGGCGCTCTTCCAATTTTCAAGCACCATGAGGCCGGGTGCGACACGGCTGTTCCTGCCGAGGTACTGGTCCACGTTGTGATAGGCGAGCGGAATATGCCGCACGTCGACGAGCAGGTCTTTGAAATCCGCCGCGGGATGGGTGAAGAGGATTTTGCGTCGCAGCGCCGCCAGCGAGTCGCCGTGTGCCCGCAAGGCCTGAAGGCCTTTTTTGCGCTCCGCCAGCGCACCTTGTTTGGCCGCGTCGACCTCGGCGCGGAACGCCTCGACGGAGACGCCTTCGGCGACCATGAACGCACACAGCGCGTCGAGCTGCGCGACCGCCGCGTCCAGCGCCGCGTATTCGCGCTTGGCCGCAAGCGCGTCGAAGTAGAGGCGCAGCCACTCCGGCTCGCCCCCCTCCTTCTTGGCCGCCATCAGAGCCGTCAGCCGCCGGGCCAGCTCAGGCTCCTCGCCGCACTGCGCCAGGAGATTGCGGACCGACTCGGCAATCACCTCCATGCCGGGCGTGCGGATCCACCGCGCCAGCTCAAGCGTACCGCCCTCGCCGGCCATCTGCCACTCGCGTCCGAGGTCACCTACGCTTTCGTTGTCCATGCTCCCTTTGAGGATAGCCTGGACCTGATTTTTATCGAAGCCGTCCAGCACGCTGAAAGATACCTGGGCCGTCTCTGAGCCGGTATCGGAAATGCCGGTCTTGGCCTCGAAGCGCACATACTTTTTGTCGAGGGGATAACTGAGATAGCTGTCGACGTGCGCAAAAAGGCCGAAGGCCATCCGCTGTTTGCCGATCGAGTAAAACGGACCGTTGCCCTTATTGACGCGCAGTTCGCTCCACCCCAGCACGACCACCTGCGGCTGCAGCTCCGTGAGCCGCGTGGCCTTGCCTGTTGCGTCGAACAACAGGGGCTCACCCCAATACGCATGCCCGCCCCCCATGGAGCCCTGCACCGTCAGACAGAGGTGCTCGAGCCCGGCCACGTCGACCGAGACCGCCACCGGCCCCTCGCCGCCCCGCACCTTCGCGCCCCGATACGGCTTGAACGAACCGGGAATACGCGCCGCATTATCGGAACATTGCGACAACCCCTGCTGGAACGACGCGCGTACGGCGGTCAGCGACCGGATCAGCGCGTCCGCCTGATCATCCGCCCGACCGCCGACCGCCCCCGCCAGGCAGAAAATAATGGCGATGAAACATACCCGTATCCGCATTCTTTGCCCCCATGATCGAGTCCAGCCCCCTAAAACAATTTAGAGGCATGGTAGCAAAAGAAACCCCACGTGCCAAGGTTTACGCCAAGGCAAGCGGGGAAGACAGAGGATACCGCGCGGTCTTAATTCGCGGCGTGGCGGCGCTGCTGGCGCGTGAGGGGAGCCTCGACGGTCATGCTGCCGCCGCCGGGATCGTTCTTATGCGCAGTCGAGCGGCGGATCATCAGCATCTGCACGATCGACAGCACCTGGCTCACGGTCCAGTAGAGCGAGAGCGCGGAGGGGAAACTGTAGAACATGAAAAGCATCATGATCGGCATCATGATCATCATCATCTTCTGCTGCTGCGGATCGCCCGCCGAGGGCGTGAGATAACTCTGCAGCGCCATGGTTGCCGACATCAGGAACGGCAGGATGTTCAGCGGCATGGGCAACACGCCGGCCAGCAGGTTCTCCGGCTCGCTCAGGTCGACGATCCACAAGAACGGCGCATAACGCAGCTCCACCGCGCTGCGCAAGACGGTGAAGAGCGCGATGAAGACCGGGATCTGGATCAGCATCGGCAGACAGCTCGACATGGGGTTCACCTTATTCTCACGGTAGACCGCCCAGGTTTCCTGCTGCATCTTCTGCGGATTGTCCTTGAACTGCTTCTGAATCTCCTTGAGCTTCGGCTGGAGTTCCTGCATCTTCTTCATGCTCACCGTGCTCTTGTGGGTAAGCGGCCAGAAAATGATACGCACGAGGAAGGTGAGCAGGATAATCGCGATGCCGTAGTTCGGGATGATCATGTGGAAGAAATTCAGCGTCGGGACCAACAGTTTGCAGAACCAGGTGAAGAAGCCGAAATCCATCACCGCGTCCATACGGTTGCCCATCTCCTGAAGCAACGAGAGCTTTTTCGGGCCGACATAGAGCGTGTAGTCACGCGTGAAGGTTTCTCCCTGGCCCAGCACGCGGCCCGGGAAGAGCACGCGCGCCGAAACCTCGTTCAATGTATAAACCGGCTTCGTGACATCGCGGGACAGCTTGGCCGTAAAGCCGCAATTGGTTTGGGTGGAGGCGAACCCCGTCACAAAGAACCGCGATTTGATCGCCACCCACACCTGCGGTTCAAAAACCGGCACGGTCGCATGGTCCGGCATACCCACCGCCGAGGACTTGTTGCCGCCGCAGCCAAACCCGCCGCCGGTCGATCCTCCCACCAGATATTGCTTGGTTGCCTTCTCCTTGTCCCAGTAACGGACCTTGGCCTTGTCGAAAGCGGGCAGCGAGTCGACCGACAGCATCTCGTTCTTCGAGGCACCCCGCGACATCGCGCCCATGGACACACTGTTCGTGCCCAGCGACACCACATCGCCGCCCGCGTTGCGGAGCGTGTCCTTGACCTTGACCTGATAATCTTTCAGCAGTTCTATTCGACGCGTCAGCGTCAGCCCCTGTTCCGTCGTCGCAGTGAGCGTGACCGCCTTGCCTGCCCCGTCCCGCTCCACGCGGTACGCCGCGTTGACAGCCAGCCCCGGAACCCCCATCAGCTCCAGCGCCGGAGCATTTGAGAAGTCGAGCGTCACCGGAGGGTTCTTCTCGCTGGCCTTACCAGGCTCCGTCATGAAACGGTTCAGCGTCACCCGCTTGAGAACCGCGCCATGCGAAGAGAGGGTCAACGTCGTATCTCCGCCGTTCAGGATCACAACCTCTTCCGGCGTCGAGGGAACAACCGGCGCGACCGCCTCCGGCACGGCCGGCGTTGCCGATGGCGCAGGAGCGGTTAACGAGGTCTCGACCGCCCCAGATGCGTTCGTGGACGCGACCGCCGCCGCAGGCTTCGGATTCTGAGCCGCGGCCTTGGACCGCTGCGCAGATTGCTGGCTGCTGTAAAACATCCACCCGACCAAGGCCAGGCCCAGAAAAATCGCAACGATTCGCTCTTGTTTATTCATAAATCCTCATATGCGGGCAGGCACAGAGACCTGCCCCTACTGTTTCTTCGGCGGCACCGGATCGAAGCCGGAGGGCCCGAACGGCCGGCACCGCATAATCCGTTTGAAAGCCAGCCAGCCGCCTTTGATCACGCCGTGCGTCCGCAACGCCTCAATACAATACACCGAGCAGGTCGGCTCGAAACGGCAACATTGACCGAGGTGGGGCGAAAGCACAATCTGATAGGCCCTCACAAAAAAAATGAGCAACCCGCTCACCGCCCGACTGAGGAGGGAGACGATTCTCTTCATCCGCGCCTCCGTCAGCCATCGCTCACCTCTTCGGATGCCTTCGGCTGCCACACTTTTGCCCGGCGGCAAACCGCCTCGACATCGCGCATCACATCCTGGCACTTCTTTCCGGCGATACCCGCGCGCGCGATCAGGATGACATCCATGTCCGGCGACATCTGATGCCGGCTCAGCCGGAAGGCCTCACGCAAAAGCCGCTTCGCCCGGTTGCGGTCCACCGCACGCCGAAAGGTGCGCTTCGAAACAACAACGCCGGCCCTACGGCCGGCGTCAGATCCACGTGTTACCCACATCACCAGCGTCCGACCGTAAACCGACCGCTTTTCAGCAAAAATACGCTTGTACTTTGTCGAATCGAGCCGGAAAGGTCCGGGCAGCGGCACTGCGCCGCCCGCGCTCTGGTCTGGGCCGCTCATGACGCCCTCGGGCATCATTCCTACACCTGCGTCAGGTTGAGGCGTCCCTTGCGGCGACGAGCATTAATCAAAGCGCGTCCGCCACGGGTGGCCATACGAGCGCGAAAACCGATCTTGCGCACGCGCTTGATCTTGGAAGGCTGCCACATCATTTTCATTTTCTTCGTCTCCTACTTGTCTCAATTAAAAAAGAGTGTTTTATATTATCACACCGCCCGTGAATGGTCAACCCGCCCACAAACATTTTTCCGGGCATGATTTTCCATCCGGCTCGTTTTGTGCTTTAATACCCGCATCTTTCATGTCAGGCAAAGTCACAGATCAGGCTATCGAGGAGATCCGCGCCCGGATCGATATCGTCGAGCTCATCGGCGCGCGCATGACGCTCAAGAAGTCAGGGGCCACCTTTAAGGGGTGCTGCCCCTTCCACCATGAGAAGACCCCCTCTTTCCACGTCAACCCCGTCAAACAGTTCTACCACTGCTTCGGCTGCGGCGAGAGCGGCGACATTTTCACTTTCCTGATGAAACAGGACGGGCTCACCTTCATGGATACCGTGCGCCTGCTGGCCGACCGCGTGGGTGTGGTGATCAAACAAGACGTGGACTACCATGCGGAGAGCCGTAACCTGCTCTACGCCATCCACGCTGAACTCGCCGCCTTCTACCAGCGTTGCCTCAAGCAAACCCAAGAGGCCGAGGCCGCCCGCCGCTACCTGCTCAACCGAAAGCTTCCCGACGAGGTGGTCGAACGTTTCGGCATCGGCTACGCGCCGACGCGCCCGTGCGACGCGGCCGTGCAGTGGGCCAAGAAGCACGGCTACACGCTTGAACAGCTCGTCACCGCAGGCATCCTCACCCCGCCGAACAAGCCCAACCGGCCCGACGATTACTTCGACCGATTCCGCGGCCGGCTCATGTTTCCGATCTGTGACCGCCAAGGCCGCGTGGTGGCCTTCAGCGGGCGCATTCTCGACCCCAAAGCGCACCCCGCCAAGTACGTCAACAGCCCCGAGACCGAGATCTTCACCAAGAGCCGCGTTCTCTACGCGCTCGACAAGGCCGCCGCAAAGATCGTCAAACACCCGCGCCGCGAAGCCATCGTCTGCGAAGGCCAGATCGACGTGATCCGCTGCCATGCCTCCGGCTTCGAGACGGCGGTCGCCTCCCAAGGCACGGCTTTCACCAAGGAGCATGTCACCCTGCTCAAACGGCACGCCGACAGCGTGGTGCTGGTTTTCGACGGCGACACTGCGGGCCGCAAGGCCGCCCTGCGCACCGGCGCGCTCTTTCTCGAAGAGGAGGTTCCCGTGCGGGTGGCCGTCCTGCCCGCGGGCGAGGATCCGGACTCGCTCCTGCGCGACAAAGGCTCCAATGTCTTCCGCGATCTGCTCGAGAACGCGCAGTCGATTACCGCCTTCCAGGTGGACACCCTGCTGCAGGGCGAGGAGCATCCCGACGCCATCGACGCGGTCAACCGCGTGACTCGCGGCGTGCTCGACATGCTCGCGGCTTGTCCGGGCGCGGTGCTGCGGACGCACCTGCTGCAAGAGGCCGCCACCCTGCTTCACCTGCCTTACACCGCGATGGAAGACGATCTGGAGAAACACCGCGAAACACTGCGCCAGAGGGCCGCGTACGCTGATTTGCACAAAGCCGCAGAAGTCTCCAAGACCGACAGCGGGGCAGAGCCCCCGCTGCCCGAAGACGTTTCAGAATTTGGAGAGAAGTCTGATTTTACAGAGAGCTCCCCCCTGGACGAACCCGCCCCCGAGCCGCCTTCGCACACCGAATATCTGCTGTGCGAATTTATGGTCGAGCACGAGCATGATGCGGCCATGATGGACCTGGTCGAACGCTATCTGCCTCTCAGCCTGATTCCCCACCCTTTCGCACGGTCGGTTGTCGACGCGCTGCTCTCCCAGCGGCGGAGCGGCGGCGACGGCCTCGCCGAGCTCTGCAAAAACACCCATCCCGTGTGGCAGCCCCTGTTAGGGTCGCTGCTTGCGAACAAACAGAAGATGCTCAGCGCGCGTGAAATGACCAAAGATGAGGTGGCTCAAGACTTGATCACGGCGCTCTGGATCATGCTCTGCAAGCAAGCACGCGGCCGGCTGAATGCGGAATCCTCCCGTGAGAACGACGGGCTTCGGTTCAAACTCTCCATGCTCATTAAGCGCTTGGAAACGCAGCCTTGGGAAAAGGCCTGCTGCGACATGAATCCGGCCTACGCCGAAGCGATCAGGCAGGGAATGAACTTGGACGACCGGCCGCTTTCGGGGCAGGAGGGTATTGCGGCTGCACCTTGCGGACAGGAAGGGGATGACGCAACCGAAGCAGACCCGCCAGACGAGGACGCTTTTGATGATCTGCAATAGCGTCCCATTGAAACAAGCCCCTTTTATTTTTCGCAGAGCCGCAGAAGAAGCAAAAGGTCTCCTGCCATAGCAAGAACCGCTAACTTGCGATAATCTTGCCGTTTATCCCGGTTTCTGGCATTCTATTTCTTTCACTGAGAACCTTTTTGCCAACGCAGGTCGGTTTGGCATCACAGCCGGCCGTCGTGCACGGGTGCCAGACAAAAAACGATTTCTTACCCGTTGGAAGGAAACGTGTGGCATGAAAAGAATACTGGCTATAATGCTGGCCTGCGCTGCGGGTGTCCATGCTGAAACGAAAATCTGGCTGGGCGGCGACGGTGACTTCGCGACGCCCGAACTGTGGAGCGGATCAGGTGTTCCAAAGGCCGGGGATGAGGTGGTGATTTCCAACGGCGCCGTGACGGTGAGTTCAGCCGACACGTCTTTTACCGGATTGGTCTCCATTGCCCTGGGGACAGGTGGAACAATCGTTTGTTCAACAAACGAGACCCAGGCGTCGATGACGTTCAGCTCCGGCAGCACGCTGCGGGTCTCCGCAGGTGAATTGGCGATCCACGGATTCGCATCAGGGACCGGGTTTACGAAAGAAGGCGCCGGAAATGTGCGATTTACAGGACGCAACAGCTCCCTGACCGCGATGGTTCCCGGATTAAGGGAAAGCCGTCTTTCGGGATATTTCAATCTCAGTTCTTCGAATGCCGGAACCCGTGTTTCGGCGGCGCTGGAGATGGCTAACACGGGGTGGCCAGCGGAGTACACGGCAACCACGTTTGCCTACACCGGTGAGATTTACCTGGACGGGTCCGACTACTCGTTCGCGGAAAACTTTGACGATGCCGCCTATCTCAGCATCGGCGGGATACCCGTGCTCTCGAACACCGTTTACAATGTCGCCTCCTCGAATACGCTCCAACTGGCAGCCGGATGGTATCCGATCGAACTGAGGATCGGCAACAACCTTCTCGGAGGCGGGTCCGCCAATGTGTTTGCCACGGGCGGTGGGATCGCTTGGAAAAAGGCGAATCTCCCCTGGCAGATTCTGCGCGATTTCAACGGCGGCGGATTCCTGCGCAGTCCGGGGAGGCTTGCCGCGGATTTCTCAGAAGGAATGAACATCAATAACGGGTCCGTGATCATCAATACCGACACGGCCGCCGATGCGGCAAATTCTCAAGCGGCGAACCATCTCGGCGGACTAACCCTCAACGCCGGCAGGCTGATCCTTACCAACACCGTATGCGACGCCACCGCCCTTAACGGTGCCGCAGCAGCAACGGTCCGGCTGGATTTCTCCAAGTTGACCCTGACCAACGAAACCGATTGCTCCTTCCTCGGCACAACCGCAGGCGCGGGAACATTGGTAAAGGATGGAGCGGGCAGACTCCAGTGGGAAGCCCGCAGCGGCACGCACTACGCTCATTCCGCCACAATCATTAATAGCGGAGTGATTGCGCTCGGCAGTTTCACAAACTGGCTGGGTGACTACAGTTTCGGCACGTTCACCGTAAATGCCCCCGGCATTCTCGAAACGCTCATCAACGGCAACTCCCAGTTCGCCAATCTCTGGGGTGACGGGATTCTCACCAACAGGAGCGCCACGTCCTATCAGTTACGGATTATGGCTGGCCCGTGCGAGTTTGGAGGTGAAATCCGTGGCTCAATCCGGTATTACTCCCAAGGAGCGGTCTCGCTCACCGGCACAAACAGCACGTTCACCGGCAATTTCGCGATTCACAGCACGGGCGGTCCCGGTATCACCGGCGCCAGAAAAATCGGCATGAAGGGGCAAGCCTCCTCGACCGGAAGCGGAGGGCAGATTGACATCCGCGAAAACGGAGGCACGCTCCTGTATCTCGGCACGGGAGAAACAACCGACAAGGACTTCCTTCTTTACCCTTCCGCAAACCGATCGGTCATCGACGGCGGTGTGAGCGGCGGAGTGGCGTTCAACGGCGCATGGTCCACTACCGGCGGCAGACTCGTCCGGCACGTAATCACGGGATCGCACTCATCTCCCTGCGTTTTTAATGGCACCTACAACGAGCAATCACTGAACGGGACCAACTACTCCTCTTATCTCGCGAAGGAAGGGGCCGGCATCTGGACGTTCAGAAACAACCCGAACCGTTCCAACCGCGGGGTCATCGATGTTCGGAACGGGACGCTCCAGTTCGAGTCGATTGCCGAAGCGGGACAGATCTGTTCGCTGGGTCGTTCCGATTTGCTGTTTGCCGATGTGATCAACTGGAACACAAACGACTTCGGTGTGCCGTATGCGTTCAGCCTGGGTACGTCCTCCTCCGTCGGGACGCTTGAGTACATCGGCACCAACAGCGGTTCTTGCAGTACCCGTAAACTCGTCTTGCAGGGTAACGGCCGGCTGAAGTCAGACAGTGCATCGCTGTCGTTCGGCGGCGGCGTTCAAGCACTCACCGCCGGAGCCAAAACCCTTTATCTCGACGGTTCCGCGACGAACTTCCTCGGCCCTGTCGCGGACGGAGCGGGAACGGTCGGCATCACGAAAGAAGGGCCCGGCTTTTGGAAACTCACGACCACCAACACGTTCAGCGGCCCCCTGGAAGTCAAGGCCGGGCAATTGATTCTCGATAAGCGGGGGTACGCCTATTACCGGTTCAACCTGCTGCAACGGAACTACGGGTTAACGGATGCCGACACAAACATCGAGCTGAACGAATTTGCCCTCTACAGCGCCGACGGGGTCCGTCGCAATCTGAATCTCGTCAAGAACGGCACCAACAATGTGGCGCGGCTCAATCCGGGCGAGTTCTGCCCCATGGGGTCGTACCCGACTTATGCCTCCCGGACTGACATCAACTTGTTCGATGGAACGAGCGGTACGCGATGGACTACTGCCACCGGATCTTTCCTTCCGAACACGCCGATGTCGCTGGTGATGCGGCTGGCGGACGAAACCCCTGCCATCACTGGCTACGACCTGCAGTATTGGACTTTCACGAGCAACCGGTTTTTGTCCGGGTGGTCCGTCGAAGGCAGCCGCGACGGCACGACCTGGGATAAACTGCATACCGTCACCAACTTTGTCCCGGTCCCGCCAGCCACGATCAACGGAGGGCTCAGCTGGTGGTACAGCACCGGCACAGTTACCCCCGGCAACGGATTTCCAATTGCAGACGGACGGCTGACCGACGCGCAGCTCAAGGCCGGTGTAAAGGTGAGCGTAGCGGCGGGCGCGAAGCTGACCCTCCTGGGCGGCGCCGAACCCCTCAGCGCACTGATCGTTGACTGTGACGCCGGCGGCGGCACCATCAACGATTTACTCCTGACGCAGACGGGACGGTTCGACCTGACCGGCACCGCGATTCAAGGCAAGAGTTTCGCCGTGCCCCTGACGATTGGAATATTCAGCAATCCGGAAGCCCTTAAAAACTGGAGCCTCTACCTCAACGGCGAACGGATTCAGGGTGCCGTGCTGCGGTGGGACGAGACCACCGGGACCCTCTGGGTTGTCCGTCTCGGCACCCTCATCAGACTAAACTGACGGAACTCTTCCCGCCACATCGCCGAACTTGTTCCGCCGATCTTGACGAGCCTTACGCGTAACGCAGGGATGTATTAACCACCCTCTTTTTGCGGAGGTTTTTGAGGGTTTTCGGCATGTTGAGGCGGCTGCACCTTGCGGACATGGAGGGGGTATCGCATCCGAAGCGAACACAATAGAATCAGGGTTTTTTGATTTTCCGTAAACAAATTGTTGTTAAATCCGCCGATTGAATGGTATCTTTTTGACGTTTTGGGACGTATAAGGTTCAACAAGATCGGCGGTGAGGCATGGCGCGTAAACTGAAAGAGGATACCGAACACAAGAACCTGTTCAAGCGCAGGAACGTATGGTGGATACAGGCCATGCGCAACGGTGAGCGTTTTATCAAGTCCACGGGCCACACCGACCTAGACAAGGCCAGGGGGAAGCGGGACGAAGAATTGAACCCGCTGCTGTTGAAGGATGAGAAGAAGCGAGCCGAGGCGGTTTACGCCAAAGTCCAGACGGTTGGACAAAAACTCACGCGGGCTCTGGACGCGCTCCCCGCGCTGCCTGTGCGGAAAGCATGGGACGCCTTTCTGTCTTCCCCCCAGAGATCCGACGCGGGACAGGTCACGCTTGACGGCTATCTGTGCCAGTGGAACAGGTTTGAGAAATGGATTGAGGCACGCAGGCCGGGTGGGGAGCTGAGGGCCGTGAACGACAAGGACGCGGGCGATTACGCTGCGGATTTAACCACCGCCGGAATGTCACCGAACAGGTTTAACAAACACGTTGACCTTTTGAAGATGATTTTCCGCGTTCTGTCAGACGCCGCACGGCTGGAGGCAAACCCATGGGAGAAGATCAGGCGCAAACGGTTGAACACGCAGGGCCGCAGGGCGTTCACGGTTCAAGAGCTTCAGACCATTCTTGAAACGGCGTCGGGAGAACTTCAGACCCTGTTGATAATCGGTGCGTATTCGGGGCTGAGGCTGGGGGACGCCGTTTCACTCGACTGGAGTTCAGTTGACCTCGCAAACGGCATGATAACACTGTGTCCTAAAAAGACGGCGGCAAGAACCGGCAAGATCATTGCCGTTCCCCTTCACCCCACTTTACAGGCCGCGCTTTCTCAAACCCCGGAAGGCAAGCGCAAAGGCCCGGTCCTTCCCGAGCTTGCGGGGTTGCGAGACGGACACCCGACCATCGTAGCCCACCGCTTACGCCGCCATTTTGAAGCTTGCGGGGTTGAAATGCGTGTCAAGCGGGAAGGTGCCGGGCTAAAGTCCGCGTCGGTTGCGGGCTTCCACGCGCTGCGGCACACCATCGTTTCTCAGCTCGCAAGCAAGGGCGTTCCTCTGGAGGTCATACGCGGGCTGGTGGGGCACGGCGGGGAGAGCATGACGCGGGCCTATGTCCACCAGAATGCAGAGGCGGCGCGGGCCGCAGTGGGTGCGCTTCAAGGCATGGCATATGCCGAGGTTGCCGACACGCCCCCCCGCCCTTCGGATACGACAGGCGCGGAAATTCATGGCGTTCTGGCGATTCTGGAGGGGATGACCGCCGAAACGTGGCAAGCCGACAGGGAAAAGGCGGTTGAGATCATCAAGCGGGAAGGCACGCCGAAAGGCGGAAACGGACTAGCATAGGGCGTGCCAAGCCGGGAAGTGGAACTACGTCGCATAATAGACGTTATGACAACTACAAATATTTTCACTTCATACTTTCAAACGGCGGTTTGGCATGGTAATTTACGCGGCAACGAAAGGAACCGAAGGACATGAGCGAGACGGAAGGACAGGCGATTACTCAAAAGACCTGCCTGAGGTGCGGGTACAAGTGGTATCCGCGCAAGCCGGGCGAGCCCCTGGGCTGCGGCGCGTGCCATTCGCCCTACTGGAACAAGCCGAGGGTGTACGAGCTGCGCAACCGTGCCCCTGCCAAGTCCAGGGCAACGGGCGCGGGAACACCGCCGATTACCCTAGCCACTACCGAGGGTAATCAAAAGGGTGTAGCTACTGCCGACACCCTTCCACCGAGCCCGCCGGCGGTGATCCCGACCGAGCCGCCGCAGTCCGCCCCCTCTGCGGGTCGGGTTGACGAGGCGCTTGAAGCCTACCGGCGTATGAGGGCAACGCAACGGGGCGAGGCATAGACAGCTTTCCGGCGCGTCGGGTGACGTGATCCGGACGGACAGAGAAACAAAGCGGGGTGCCAGATCGGAAGACAGCCGGTCGGCACCCCTAGCGAACCACTCATGAAAGGAGTGATTCACATGAAGAAGAGCGTACAGAAAACGGCGGGCGTCCGCAAGGGCGCGGTTGGACAGGCGGGAACGGCGGCTGAGATAATGGCCGGGTTCACCACATTCAAGCGGAACGAGACGGCGCTTTGTCTTGAAGCCTATCTCACGGAGAAGTCCGACAGTCCGGAATGGTCTACACTGGAGCTTTACGGACCGACGGTCCCCGAGCAACAGATCGGCGTCGGGGCGTTCAGCGTGATCCGCTGGACGGGGTTGAGCGGTGACGCAGACGGGAAGCTTTACGAGGAAGGTTTCGCCGTGTGGGCGGGAAACGGTGATTCCGTCCGCCGCCCGTGTTCGGACGCAGAGGCGCGGGCGTTCCTGCTGGCACGCTCCCCGTTGCTGGCGAGGTTGTTCGGATCATCTCAATCACGCTCACGCCCGAGAACGCCCGGGTCTTGAAACAGGCAGCCGACTTCTTCGGTGACGGCGAGACGCCCGATAACCTCGTGAACCAATTCCACGTCGGGGGGTACGCGACCCCCTTGGACATCGTTGAAATGGTGATCGGCGGCAATGACCGGCCGGCCCTCGAAAACCGAACGCTGCTGGCAAAGGCGCGGGCTTATTTCGGAGAAGAGCCGTGAGGGCCGTCTTCGAGCGTGCCGAGTGCGTGGAACTCTCGCCGTCGGTTGCGGCCGCATGGCTGGCGAGGTTCGCACGGATTGACCGGGGCGAGGGATAACCGGAGCAATCGCCGCCCGCGTCCAGATCGGCACGGGCGGCATGATCCGTAAGGGGGTGACGATGGAAAGCGATATAGGCGGGATGCTTTCTTGGTTTACGGAAGGGCTGAAACGCGATTTTGAAACCGAGGTGAAGCGTTACGAGGCATTGAGCGCGGGATACTCCAAGCGCATGAAATTCAAAGAGGCCATAGAGTCCGCCAACATTGACGACCTGCGGGCCGCAATGATCGGGCTGAGGCCAAACCTCAAAGGCAGAATCATTACGCTGTTACCCGAGGCGTGCCCGGTGTGCGGGTGGTTGCACGACAGCGATTTTACGGCATGGACGACACCAGGCGGCAAGGAAAGGCACATCGTAACGCACGGCACTGCGCGGCACGCGCTATTGACGTACCTTCACGAAGGAATGGCCAAAAACGGCTATGACGTATCCATGACCGCGTTCATGAAACAGCATTGCCAGAACGGGCAACAGCCGAAAGACATTTTGGGCAACAAGCTATTAAGCGCACTTTTCGAGAGTACGGGCGCAAGCCGTGGCAGGATACGACCGCCCGACTTTAAACGATTGCCGGGGCGCCCTAAATCCAAGAAATAGACCCCTTAAAAAACTCCTGAAAAACCCATTCCGAGCAGGGTTTTAAGTGCTCCCGTTTTTAATTTAATGCCCTCATGCCAAGCATAACGCTTGCTTAACGAGGGCATTAAATGAAGACAACCACACTCACGGCATTACGGGCGGTCTACGATTCCGACCCCTGCCGCACTCATGAAGATCGTGAAATCTTAATTCGCTGTCTGGGGCTGGACAGCGACACCCCCACCGAGCCCCCCGAAAAGATTCTGACGTTTGAGGCCGCTGCTAAACGGCTGGGCAGGTCTAAGCGGGCTGTTCACGCGCTGGCACGCCGCAACGTGTTGCGCAAGGTCACGTTCCCCGGGGGTCAACGCGCCGCTGGCGTGCTGGCGTCCGACCTCGACAGACTGCTGAAGGATTCGGCGGCAATGACGGGCGGTGCGGTATGAGGCGCATCGCCTGGGGCGCGGTCAAGCAATCCGGCAAGGTCAAGAAACGCCGCTGCGTGATGTGCGGGCGCAAAGGGCACGCCGCCGAAATGACCCGCTGGGGGGACCTGTTCTATTGCCCTTCATGCGTCGCGTTCTCATTGGGTGACGGGAAGCCGTGCACTGCTCCCAACGGATCGGAGGGCGAGCCATGCACGCAGTAACCGGCAACCCCGACGAAGTGATCCCATGGGATGGCGAGATCGGAACGCACAAAGGACGGCCGCGACGGATGGCCGCGACGGCACCGCTTGAACCCGTGCCGGAAGCGTTAAAGGCGTTGGCCGCTGACTGCGAGCCCGCCGGAATCGTGGTCAACGCCGCTCTTCTTCTATCCCGCGTCCCTTCCCCACCTGATTACATCGTGTGCGGGGCGTTCGAGTCCGGAAGCCGCGTTCTGTTGGTAGGATCTTCCAAGACACGAAAGAGTTTCGCTTCATTGCAGATGGCCTTGTGCGTCGCGTCGGGAACAGAGTTCGCAGGTATGGCCGTGCCGAGGGCGCGGCGCGTGATCCTTGCCAACTTGGAGAACGCCGCAGACTGGCAACACCGCCGCCTGTTGGCTATGTGCCAGGCGCTGGCGTTGCCGGCCGCGGCGCTGGGTGATCGGCTGGTTATCATGAACGGGCGCGGGAAGGGCGTTGACCTGCCGCAGATCGAAGCCGCCGCCGTCAAGCACCGTGCCGAGGTCATTATCTGCGACCCGCTCTATAAGCTGGACGGCGGCGCGGATGAATCGGACATGGGCGAGCGCAAGCGCCTTGTGTCCGAACTGGAAAAGATGGGAGAGACCACGGGAGCCGCGTTGGTCTACGTCCATCACGACAGCAAGGGCAAGTCCGGAGATCGGGACATCAGGGACCGGGGGGCCGGGTCAAGCATCATCAACCGGGATGTGGATTGCACGCTTGCGCTGACCCCGTGGGGTGATCGCAACGACGCGGACGCGGACAGTCTGACCGTGCTTGAAGTCCTAGCCCGCAACTCCCCACAACGTCCGGAGGCAACCCTTTTTTTCGACTCTGGAGCGTTTTTTGCCGTCCCCGACCGCGTGCCATGCAAGGCTTCATCTTCACTGAGGCCGCGCGTTGCGTCAGGGTACCCCGCTGCCGTGCAAGGAAAGCCGTTCGGAGAAGACGCGGCGCTTGCGCTTGTGGAGTCCAGAACCATGACCAAGACCGAGTATCGGGAGGCGATAAAGGCGTTTGGAGGAACGAAGGGAGCCCGTGAGGCTTTTCTTTCAAAGTCGCTGAACAGCGGGGCGCTTGAAGAGCGTCGGCAAGGCCAGCGGGAAAAGTTGATCGGCTCAAAGAGAGCGTTTGAATTGATGCTCCCAGAGTCCACACTTTCCACACTTCCCAAGCCGGAAAGTGTGACGGAAAGTGTGAGTTAGAAGTGTGTACCACACCCCACACTTTTCACACTTCCCAAGCCCCCTACGTAGTAGGGGCTAGGGAGGTGTAAGTGTAAGGGTGACACTTTGGGGGGTGTGAGAGAGTCAGAAATAGGGAAGCCGGAAAGTGTGACGGAAAGTGTGAAAGCCCGTTGTGAAGACCGAACGGAGAAAAGAGCAAGACATGGGACTGAGATCGAAGACGAAGGGCAAGGTAGGTGAGCGGGAAGCCGCCGCCGCGTTGAACGAGATGCTGGGCACCGACTGCCGCCGGGGCGTACAGTACCAGGGAGGGACCGACTCCCCCGACGTGATCGGGATAGCGGGCGTCCATGTGGAGGTCAAGCGGGTTGAGGCGCTGAACATCCGGAAGGCGGTTGAACAGGCCACAGTCGACGCGGGCGAGGGCAAGACGCCTATCGTGCTTCACAGGCAGAACAGAACCCCTTGGCTAGTGACGTGCCGGTTGACCGATCTTCCTTCGCTGGCGAGGGCGGTAACTGTCGGGGTTGGCAAAAGTTGACTTCGGGGAAATCCAAATTGCTGACAAACCCGAACATCCAAAAAAAGTTAAGGCCGCGAAATGTCCGCTATGACCGCGCATAAAAAAGACCCTCCGCAGGAACGCGCCCTGAACCGCTACCGCGCCGGTCTTTCAGGTTTGGCCGGGATGAAGGGGCGGCGCAACGCTTCGCTGCTGGGGCTGGCTTCGCTGGGCATCATGGCAGGGCTGGGGGATGTACGGATCATAGCCGAGGTCAAGGCCGCGTCGGGAACCCCGCCGCTGACCGAGCGCGAGATAGGGCACGCGCTACAGACGGCGCATCGGGACACCGCGCCTCTGACCGACAGGCCGCAGTCGGCAACGGAATGGATACCGCCGCCCCCCAAGCCACCGCCTCTGGGCACGGGCGCAAAGGGTTTTGTCGGGCGCATGATCGGACGGGGGCGCGGCGCTTCCCTCGCATCGCTGGCCTTGTCTTCCCCGGTGCCGGTCCCCTCCGGTCCCGAGGATCAGGCGCGGGCGTTCCTTTCATCGCTGTACGGGTACGGGGACCGGCTTTTCATGGGTGCGTCAACCGACGCGGGCGTGATCGGTGCGACGATCAGGACGGCCGCAGAGTGGCGAGACGCTTTCAAGACGGTTGCGCCGCCGCCTTTCGTGATCGCCAACCCGCTGACCGGATCGGAGGGGAAAACCAAGGAGGGCAAGCCGTCTTTCCGCTGCGGCGCGTGCATAGCCGCGTTCCGTTACGCGCTTGTCGAGTTCGACGATATGCCGGTTGAGGATCAGGCCGCTTTCTGGGCCGGGGTTATCGCGCTGGGCACGCTCCCCTTGCGTTCGCTGACCCATTCGGGCGGGAAGTCGATTCACGGGCTTGTCGAGATCGGCGCGAAAGACCAAGGCGAATGGACGCGGGCGATAGACACCCTGCTGTTTGCCGTGGCCAATCCCGACGCACCGCAGGGGCACCGAGCCGACAGGGCATGCAAGAACCCCGACCGGCTGACCCGCACGCCGGGGGCCTACCGGACGGACAAGAGCCGCGTCCAGTCCCTGCTTTGGCTGGGGGGCGGGATGTTGGAGAATGTTGGAGGTTTTGAAAAACACGGCTCCCCGCAGAAAACGAGCGTAGGGGCACCGCCCTTGCGTCCGCCCGCTACCCATGCCCACACGAGGCCGGAACCTTCCGAAGCGACCGGAGGGCCGCAGGGCAACGAAGGCAACGCCGTAAAAGGCCGGTGTTTCGACTGCTGGAACTGGACGCCTGACGGGATACGGCACGGTTGCGCCGCCGCCGTACCGTCCAGGTCTTCACCCGCATGGCGCGGGCCGTGTCCCAACTTCACCGCCGTATGAGCACCCGGAACAGGTGCCGATTGCACGCCTAAAAAAAGATTCTATGGACTGGACGGCCAATCATGAGAAAGGAACATCGGATATGAGCAACAGACCAAAAGCCGCACGCGTTACGGATACACAGATCGAAGAGGCCATTTCGCATTCAGACGGGCTTTACTCGCTAGCCGCCGCACGGCTGGGGGTGACGGCAACAACCGTCGCACGCCGCGTGCTGAAATCGGAACGGCTGCAAGAGGCCGTTAAATCCGCCTCAGACAAGTCTCTTGACCTCGCTGAATCGGCACTCATGAAGGCCGTAGAGGCGGGCGAGGCTTGGGCCGTGTGTTTCTTCCTGAAATGCAAGGGGAAGGGGCGCGGCTATGTCGAGAGGCAGGAAATCACGGGAAGCAACGGCGGGCCTGTTGTTGGCGTCGGTGTGGTTGCCGAAATGTCAGACGCGGAACTAAACGCGATTATCGAAGGCCGTTGAACATCGGCGCGGAAAGGTTAGGGTTATGCCGGAATGTCATTCTTGCTCACACAACGGTTTAAGCTGGTTGGGCTGCCTTCGGTGCAAGGGACCTCCGGACACCAACCACAAAGGACAGACGTTCGTTTCATTAGACGCCGGTTCGGAACGTGGCCAGACGTTGGGAGAGTGCGAGGCGTCCGAAACGTTCGACCTCGACAGCGCATTGAACGAAGTGCCTGGCGTTGACATGGACAAGGCCGTCGGGAAAGCCGCCTTCGAAATGGCCGAATGCTTTGAAGTTGAGCCCCACCCCCACGCGGATCGGGACGGGGCGGCGGCGGATCAGGTTGCCGGGATGACCACTGTTGACCCAGAGCATGAGGCAGAGCCCGAGCCCGACAGCCCGCTTGCCATGGCGCGAAAACTCGCCTTCACGTTCACGGAACTGACAACCGAAGAGTTCGACCTCGTGCGCCGGCTCATGCGGGGCGAGACCATGGCGGGCATAGGGGAGGCGTCGGGGGTGACGCGGGCTTGTATATCGGCGCGTGTCCGGACGCTGGCAAGGAAGCATCCCGCCTTTCTGTTCCTGCGGGGTGGCATCCAGGGGGCTATGGGCAAGTCCGTCGTTTGGCCTTACCAGGCGGCACCGTCCGACAGCCCGAAATGTTGACAAAAGATGACGTTCAGAAAAAAAGCGGCGGAGCCGTATTAGGAACTCCGCCTAGAAGGTCGGACTCGCGCCCCCTTCAATGGACCGGGTACTGTGCCGTCCCGACCCTGCAACATCCGGTCAACGCCAGGCACGGCTCGCGGATCGCCCCTTACGGGTAGTCAGAGACTTTCCCGTAGCACCATCACTGTACACCCGCTATCCCATCCGCATCCAGAAAAAAGGTTCCAGAAAAATAAGGCGCTGATACGCCATTGCGCTAGGAAGGCGAGAGGTAGTATAGTTTAAACGTGCTTGTTGAACGGAGGGTGTGAACACGGCGAAAGCTCGTATCCCCCAAATGTCCCGACAGGCACATTGCCAGCGGATAGGCCGGACACGCAACGGGGAAACCTGCCGTGCCGGAAAACCGACGCTGGCTTTTTCGTGCCGGCGTCCGGATCGGCGCGGCGCGGCTCTTGCGCGAGGAACTGGGGCGGGTGTAGGATACCGAGCCATATGAAAGCCGAGTTCGAACCGTTTATGCATGTGATTGACCGTTTGCAAACCAACCAGGGCGGGCCGTGGCCTATCGAGTCCGCAGGGTGTGAGGCGCTGGCGTTCAACGTGTGGGTTGTGATCCATTGCGAGCGCGTGCAGATCGGCGGGGCCGTTCAGGCGTTTGAACAGAACGGCGTGGTTCGCATGACGGGCGAATCCCCCCGGTCATTCCCCGAATGGGATGACGATCCGCGTTTACTCATGATCGCTCACAAAACCATGAAACAGATTATCGCCTTCACCTGCGAAGAGTCCGACCAAGACCCTAGCGGGGGCGTGCCGGTCCCCGAATTCTATGAATCCATGGACTACCTAAAGGCTAACGGGATTCCTCTTCCCGGTTGGGTTTGAGTGCCAGGTAAATGAGAAACCCGCCACGGGTGCGAATCGTGACGGGTCGGGAGGAACGATGAAAGCGATCAACAAGGGCAAGCGTAGCACCGCAGGGGCGGCGGGTCAACAGGCTGAAATGTCGACCGAGGAAAAGATGCGCAGGTTTGCCGCGGTGGTCGAGGTTTTGGAGACGGTCATTGAGCGGTCTATCAGGAAAAAGTACGGGCTCCCGTTGAACGGCTGACTGCCGTCTGTAGTAAAAGTGTTGTTAAAAAAGAAGATTCAACAGGGTAAAACAGTACATTTAAGGGACGCTGCCCAAACGGTCAAGCAAACCGATTAAACCGACAAAAACCCCGTTTTCATTGGGCTTTATTCTGATTTTCTGGGGACGGTGAAGGCGTTACTTTGCGAACGTGCAATGGGTATCGCATCCGAAGTTGATGATCGAGAAGGATTTCCACCCAATGCGTTCCCTCCTGACGAAAAGCCAGGTTGATGAAGACCTCGACGGTTGTTGCCACCTGCTGGTCGTTCGAAAGCTGAATCGGAACAGGCTGGCCCTCGCCCACAATCGTCACCCCGTCCGGAGCCACGATACGCGATTTCTGCGTGAACTCTCCCTCGCCCGCGCACCAGCGGTTCATCAGGCAGATGCGGGGACACACCGGCTGGTTGACCGCCTGAACCAACCCGTCAAAGATGCCGATCAACATGAACTTGCCGTTCCGCTCCTGCCGCACATCGTCACACATCACGCTCGCCTGCAAATCAGGTATCATACGAATCTCCCTAGGGTGGTTTGCGCGTGATTATAGCGCAGAAGAGGCTCACGCGGACAGTGTAAAGCGGACGAATCACACCTCGGGACACGCATCACCCGCGTTGGCCCCGCGCCTCGGTCAAGATTCAAAAAAACAGCCCCGCCGGGAAGGGCGGGGCTGTGCCGTGAACGTCACGAACACCACGTTAGAAGCCCAAACGTGGCTTAACGCTCTCTTTACGGATCTCCTGTTCGTCGGCCCAGACCAGTTCGCCCGAACGCAGATCCTTGAGGGTCATCGAGAACTTGTAGTACTGGTCCACGGTACGCCCGACCTCCGTCTTGATCTCGGTCAGCGCGCCGGTCAGGTACATCTGCGCCGCGCTCTGCTGACCCGGTTTGATCGCTTTCTTCTGGTCGGTCAAACCGAGATTGGCCTGTGCATCCATGAACTCAATATCCGTTCCGGAAGTCGCCTTATCGACAAAACGGAACAGGCCCGAGCGCAACAACTGCATGCGCATCGAATCGGTTATGCTCACCATATCGACGTGCTGCGTGGTGCGGTTCTTGAGCGGCTCCACATCCAACACCGGCCTGCTGCCGCCGACCGCCTCGCGGACGCCCGGAGCGCTCAACAACGATTCGGTCATTTTCTCCACCGTGCGCCGCACGTCCTGCGGCTCCAGTTTGGAGGAGATGGGCGCGCGATCCAGCGCCACCTCGCGCACCGCCGGCGTCGACGCGCACCCCGTCATCAGCATGGCCGCAGCGGTCACGCCCGTCGCAACAATCATTCCATAATTCATTTTCTGACTCTCTTTCTTTTCCGTTGTTAATCAGCCGCTTCCAGACCACGCACGCGCAGCTTCGACGTCACGCCTGCAGCCGAGTTGGCCACACCCGTAACCGTAACCGAATCGCGCCCCTCCACGAGCAGGTTGCGATAGGTTTTTGTGTTCGGGTCGATTTCCATGCCGTTCGCGTCAAACCACGCGATGCGGTAGTTCAGACGCAGCCGCCGATGCTTGGAAGACAACAGCGTTATGTGAACCCTCTTCAGTCCGTTGACTTCATCGTAATTGATCTTTACGACTTGGATCTGGTCCCGAAGGCGCGTGCTGTCTTCCAGCACCAGCGAACTTCCCGTGAGATGATCCGTCGTCACCGTCGTACCCGCCGTCTCGACACAGCCGGCCAGCGCTACCAGCGAGGCCGTCAGCAAAACCTTTCCAAACAGTTTGTTCAACCTTTTCATGTCCTTCCTTTCCTTTGTTTTTGCCACACATTACTTCTGACTCGCGCCATACAGCGTGACGGGGCCGCCCGGCAAGGTCACCGGCGGATAACCGGCCTGCAGGCTTCCGCAGACCCGGAATGTGGCCGGGCCGCCTTTGCCGTTCAGCGAGGCTGTGGCGACGCGCGCGTTGCCGCCGAGATCCGCGACCCACACGAGACGCGTCTCGCCCTCCGCCACAGTGAGCGGGAAACGCGTGACAAAACCGTTCGCCTGATTGCGCAGTTCCAACGTGTGCTCGCCAGACGAGAGCCCGCCCCGGAAGAGGTGCGACACCCTCGGCAAGGTATACCAAGCTCGCGTGTCGGCCTTGTTGAGTGCCGTCATCACCGCCGTGGTGACAAAGACAGCGGCCTTAAGCGCATCGCTGTTCTGCGCGCGGGCCACCTCCTGCGCCGCAACACGTGTCGCCGCACGCGTCAGATTCCTCACCACAATCCCCGGAATTTTCTCTTTCAGGTCACGAAAAGCCAGCGACTGAACCGACAGCGCCAGCGCGCTAAGACCAAGCGATCGGCCGTTCTCCAAAACCTCCACCGCCATCGGCGAACAGCCGGTATCCTGATAAAAGGGAAAATCCACCGACAGGACGGCCGGTCCGACCGGCAGCGGAATCTTCATGGAGTCGCGCCGCGGCACAAACCCCTCTTCGACAATCAGGATAACCTCTGTCGCCGGACGCTTCAATGTGGCCGGATCGATTCCCGCCTGCGCCGTCAAGCCCTTGAACGACTCACTGTCCTGCGTACGGAGCAGCCGCAGAAAATCCCGTTGCACATAAGGATTTCCGGGAGTCAGCTCCCAAGCCTTCCTGAACGAGAGAGCCGCGTTCGCGGCATCGCCTTCCTGTTCAAACAGAACCCCGCAAAGATACCACGAAAGCCCGTTCTCAAACGAACTGCGCGTCATCTCGATGACCGGTGCCATCGTCTGCATCTGCGCGTCGACTTTACCGAGCGAGTCCGCCTGCGTACTTTGCGCCTGAATCCGGGCGTCCTGAACTTCCTTGCCGTATTTCTCAGCGATCTGATCCTGCGCGAACACCGCCCGCCTGGCTTCTACTGCTGCCGCATCCGGCCTTCCCATGAAAAGGTGATTCAACAACTGATATTGGAGCGATTGAATGAACTCGTAGGGAGGTATCTGATACGGCCTCGTGCGGTCATCCGTGATTGTGCCGGACATCACGGTGGCACCCACATCACCTATTTTGACGACCGGACCGGTGTCCGTTTTTTCAATAACCGTATCGATCACGGCGGCAAAGTTGGTCGAACTGCCCAAGAAGTCGCCTGAAAGCATTCGTACACGTCCGGCATCCAAAAAGGCAAGCTGTTTGCTGTAAATGCTGTTTTTTCGCCCCTCAGCCCACGTCAGAGCCTCCGGGTCATTACCTGCCTGTAGGTTGCCAATCGCTTTTTCGACATTCGCATTCGTCGAGATGCAACCGGCCGCCGCAAGCAGACACAAGCCAGCGAAAACGGGCCGCCAGACACGCAGACGTTGACGACTCTTATCCATCACACCCCTATCCTGACGGGGAAAAGACCGTAGCGGCGAGCATCGCGGGCACCGCCTCAGGAGGTCTTTACTGCTGGGCACCCACCGCCTGATTCACCGTACCACTCTGGCGAATCTCTTTCTTTTCCAGATTGATTTCACTGCCGCGGTTGCCGACCGCAACGTCGCGCCAAGCCGACGTGTCGAAGTTGATCTTGACGCCCTTGCGCATGGCCGCCTCAGCGTAGCCGACCGCCACAGCCGCCCGGAAGCCCTCCAGCGAGCGGTAGCGTTGCAATCCCGCGTCCGACAGCTCCAGCGCCACGCGGAAGTTGGATCCCGGCTGGATGTTGACCGTCTGCTGCCACGGCTGCATCCACTGGCGCGTGACGCGCATCTGGTGCAGGCCCGGCGCCGCCTTGAACGTTCCGGGCGAAGAGCCCACGGTGGCGCCGTCGATCTCGACGGTCACGCCGCCGACCAGTCGCTTCATCTCATCCAGCAGTTCGTTGGGGGCGCGCACCCCCGACTCCAGTCCCTTGATCAGCTCGTCGACCGTGCTGGACACGCTGAAATCCACAAGCGCGGCGTCCGCCGGCGCGGCGCGGCGCCAAGACGGCATCTTCTCGGCAATTTCCTGTCCCGTGGCCTGCGACCATTGGTCGATCAAATCATTGTAATAGTTCAAACCGTCCGTTCCGTCCGTGTATTTTCCGGGAACGGGCAGTTTATTCGACCAGTTCGAACCGTAGACCGAGGAACCCTGCGCGGCTTCGTTGACCTTGGTGCTCATGCGCAACGTGAAGATAGTGACCGGCTTATCGCCCGCATCGCGCATGGTGTGGCTCGCCCCGATAATCGACACCAGCATGATGTAGTCGCAACCCAGCATCTGAGCCACGCGCACGGTCGATCCGCCCGTGAAGATACCTTCCACCAAGCCGGCCCGCTCCTCCGCAGTCGTCACTTTGAACCTGTTGAACCCGTCTGCGATTTCGGCCTTGTCCAGCACGATCAAACCCGCACCGGCCAGTTCCGCCGAGATGCGGTCCCGCACCCCGTCCACCTCATCGTCCATGCCCGGCGTCCGGGTCTGATTCTTCACGAAAATGGCGATCTTGGGGTTATGCGGTGGGGGCGGCGGCGGGCGCGGAGCCAACACCGCCCTCTTCACAACATCCGCCTCGACAGACACAACGTCCATGCCGGGGTTGGCCGCCTGCACCTTGGCCTTGAAGGCCTGCAATTCCTTATCCGTATGGGGATCAAGCTTCTCCGCTTCCGTCACCACTTGCGCGCCCGCGCGCAGGAACAGCATCGACGACAGCGCCGCCGCCAGGCGGCAACCCTTCGAAAGAATCCGTATGCTCATGGCACGTCTCCCTTCTTATTTAGAAGTAACAGTTGAAGATCGGCAGGAACGCCACATCCTTGTTCTGGATCACGTTGACCACGCCGATTTGGATGCCGATCATCTCCTTCGCGATGTTGATCACGCCTATCTGGCAGCCCTTGATGAAATCCGAACCGTTGAAAAACCCGATCTGCAGCGCCTGCGCCCTGGACCTTGAATCGGCCACGGCGTAATTGACCGCTCCGACCTGGAGGCCGGAATACTCTCCGGTGACATAGTTGACGGGGGCGATCTGGATGCCCATGCCGTCCTGGTCCACGATGTTGGCCAGCAGGGCCGCCTGTAACCCGTTGCCGTGCCCTCTGGCACGGCCGACCGTGCTGATGTCGAGGCCGTCGAAATCCTGACACTCGCCATAGATCCAGTTAACCCGCAAGCCTCCCACATCGAAATCACTCGTGGGCACCTGCAGCGGCGTTACGATGCTCATCATGAACGGCGTATAGGGATGATCTGTTTCAACCGCCTGCACCGGAACCGAAGCTTGCCGCACAGGCACAGTTCCCTGTTGCGCCAAGCTCACACTCACAAGAATACTCAGTGACAAACCGCAAAACAACGTCTTCATATCTGACACTCCTTTCTCAGAAAATACAAAACCTCACATACATTCAGTCGGTACAACCGCATAGGTGAGCTGGTCTTTTTGTTATCAATATTATGAGCCGAATGAGACGGTTATTCAATCAGAATGTTTCCTGCCGTGGACGAAATTCATTCTCCACGGTTTTCCAACAGATCAAGGATCATCCGCCCAAACCGCTGTACCTTGACCGGCCCCATGCCCTTGACCGCTTCCAGTTCAGAAAAGGTTGTCGGACGCACCGCCGCCACCGCAGCAACGGTGGCTTTGTTGAGAATCTGAAAAGCCGGCACTTTCTGGTCCGCCGCCGTCTGACGCACCCATTTCTGGAGCCGGGCGACCAGCGCGTAATCGGGCGACAAACCGCTTGCGCAAGAACCTTGACTGGAGAGCTCCTGGCGGGATTCACGTTTCTTCGGTTTTACGTATCCTACATCCCCCCGATTGCCAACTTCGACGCTCGCGCTTTTCACGTCACCCTTTTCTTTGGGCCACGCGATCAAGAAGTTATCGAATTGCCGCAACATCACCTGCCGGCCTTTGGGCGAGAGCGCCACCATCCGGTATTCGTCGGGCGAGACCTGCATGCATCCTTCGTCTTGCAGCGCCTCGATCACGCCTCGGATTTGAGGCACGGTCATGTCACTGAGCAGTCCGAAGGTCGTCAGTTTGTCCAACTCGTGGCGCACCACGGTCTCTTCGCGGTCGCCGTGCAAGACCTGCGCCACACGCAGCGCACCGAAGCGGCCCTTCATGCGGGCCACGCAACTCAGCACCTTCTGGATGACAATCCATTGAACCTCATCCGGGGGCAAAGGTTTGGCGGGTGTCCGGCGGCGGCAGCGGTCGCAGTTTCCACAGGAGGCCGACAGCGAAGCCTCCCCGAAATAGTTGAGCATATAGGTATGCCGACAGCCGGGGTGATCCACAAAACGCAGCAAGGTTTCGAGCTTGCGCTCGTCACGCAGGCGCTTCTCGTCCAATCCCGCAGCCAGCTTTTTCAGCTCCGTCAGCGCCGGATCGGGATTCGGCAAAAGGCGTGTCGTGTAGGCTCGGCTGCCGGGCAATATTTCGCGTTCGATCAACCGGGCACGTTCTATCAGCCCCAAGATGGACCGCACTTCCATATCGTTTTTCACCGCGGCAAGTTTCGCCCACTCTTCAATGGAGCAGGTCATCTCCTGCTTCTCACAGGCCATCCTAACCGCCTGCCAAACGGCGAGGATATCGGCGAAAGAGGGATTCGCGCCGTCGAGAAAGAAACGCTGCGTCGCCACGTCGGCATAGTTGTACAGGAGCTCACACCAAGCGCTCGCGCCGTCGCGCCCCGCGCGTCCCACCTCCTGATAATACGCTTCCAAACTGCCGGGGATATCCCAGTGCACCACAAAGCGGAGATCGCTTCTATCCACGCCCATGCCGAACGCATTGGTCGCAACGACCACGGGGGAAGCCTCGGACATGAACATGTCCTGCGCCGCCGTGCGCTCGCCGTCTGCCATCGCACCGTGATAAATGATGGGCTTGAACCCGTCGCCCTGCAACAGCGCGGCCACGCGCTCAACCATCTTGCGCGTGGAGCAATAGACGATGCCGCACCGGTAAGCCTCGACCGCTTGAACGAGCCGATCGAACTTATGCCGGTGCGTGGGACAGCGCGACACCGCGAGATACAGATTGGGCCGAGCGAAGCCGGTCACCGTGACCACCGGCGCCTCTCGCGGCGCGGTGCCCAGGCCGAGCTGCTTGACGATGTCGTCTCGCACATCGGGCGTTGCAGTGGCCGTCACCGCCAGCACCCGCACCGGGCCGAGACGTTCGAGCACGTACTGGAGATTCAGGTAGTCAGGGCGGAAATCGTGGCCCCATTGGCTGATGCAGTGCGCCTCATCGATGGTCAGCATCGCAACCTGCGCCGCAGCCAGCGCATCGGCGAACCGCCGGTTGCGGAAGCGCTCCGGCGCGACATAAACCAGCTTGTAGCGTCCCTGCCTCAGCCCGTCGAGGCGGTAAGCCATCTCGGCCCCGTCGATCGAAGAGTTCAGGAAAGTCGCGGGAATGCCCTTGCGATCGAGCGCGTCCACCTGATCCTTCATCAGGGCAATCAGCGGCGAAATCACGACCGTCACGCCTGGCAACAGCAGCGCGGTCAACTGATAGCAGAGCGACTTACCCGAACCGGTGGGCATCACCAGCACCACGTCGCGCCCCGCGAGCACGTTCTTGACCGCGCAGGCCTGTCCTTCGCGGAAGGCGACGTGGCCGAAACGCTTGCTCAGCTCCTGATGCAGCCGCTCATCTGTCCAACGTTCATCCATAAAATAAGCGCCGCCGCTGAGCCGCTTTTGAAAAGCAGACAGGCAACGGCGACGACCGCTCAACACCGAGCGCTCACGTCTCTCTCTTTCGGCTACGGAGCGTTCCGCGTTGAACGGCCAGAGATCCGGGACTTGATACGTCCGGTTAAACCTCGACACACCAGCCGTGCGTATCCGGAAGCTCGCCGTACTGGATGCCCTGCACCGTTTCATACAGCTTCTGCAAAACCGGCCCGCAACCGTTCGGATCGCTGATCTTGATGACCTTGTTTCCGCGCGTGATCTCGCAGACCGGCGTCACCACCACGGCTGTCCCGCACGCGGCGATCTCGGTAAAGGTCTCGATCTCCTCGAAGGGTATCGGGCGCACCTCGACCTTCATGCCGAGGTCCGCCGCGATCTGCTTGAGCGTATTGTTCGTCACGCTCGGCAACACGGAGTGCGAATCCGGCGTCACATACGTTCCGTCCGGCTTGATTCCGAGAAAATTGGACGTCGCGAACTCTTCGACCAGCGTGTGCGTTTTCGCGTCGAGATAGAGCTCCACGGGGTAGCCCGCGTGCTTCGCCGCCTCATGCGCATACAGGCTGGCAGCGTAGTTTCCAGCCACCTTGACATCGCCCATGCCTTGCGGCGCGGCGCGGTCATAATCGTCCAAGATCAATGCCCGCACCGGCTTCAGGCCTCCCTTATAATAGGGGCCCACCGGCATCACCATCACAATGAAGGTATATTCGCTCGCGGGCGCGACACCGATCTGGGGCCCCGAACCGATCAGGAGCGGACGAATGTACATCGAGCCGCCCGTGCCAAACGGCGGCACGTAATCCTCATTCGCCTTGACCACACGCTTGACTGCATCCACAAACATCTCTACGGGAACCTGTGCCATACAGGTCCGACGGGCGGTATTGAACATCCGCTCGCCGTTGGCGTCAGGGCGGAAAATGCGGACCTTGCCGTCTTTGCATCCGAACGCCTTAAGCCCCTCGAACGCCGCCTGTCCGTAATGCAGGCAGGCCGCCGCGATGTGCATCTGCAAATACGGCTCGGTGACCAGGTCACCTTTACTCCACGCACCGTCGCGCCACTCATACCGAATGTGACACCGCGTGTCCATGTATTTGAAACTCAGACTATTCCAATCGATCTTCTGCATTTTTCAATCCTTATACGGGAAGCGCATGTGGCCTTTCCCCTTAAACAGGGCAATAAACATACCTTTTTTTCCGTAAGTTGCAAGCCTGCAACATAAAGCTTCTCCGCGAAGTTGCGCAAACTCCCCATTTTTTCCGTTTATGATTGCAATTTTTCAGCATATAGGATATATAATAACGGGAAAGCGAAATGGTTCGGAGGTCTTTTATGCATGTGAATTCTCAAGTCGCCGCTTTCATGAAACAGTTCCCTTACGAAGGGCTGACATTCGATGACGTCACCCTCGTCACCCGGTACGCGGATTTTCTACCGGACGAGACCAGCCTTGCCTCCCGATTCACCAGCCGCATCAACCTAAACATCCCCTTTGTCAGCGCCGCGATGGACACCGTGACCGAAGCCGGCATGGCGACCGCCATGGCGCTGCTGGGAGGCATCGGCGTTATCCACAAGAACCTGCCGCCCGAGATTCAGGCGCAGCACGTCCGCCGCGTGAAGCATTATCTCAACGGCCTCATCATGAAACCCGTGGCCTTCCGCGCCAGCGACACGCTCGCCTATATTCACGACTACCGCGAGGAACACCATCTCTCCTTCAGCGGCTTTCCGATCCTTGACGACCAAAATCGGCTGGCGGGCATTGTGACCTCCAGCGACATCCGTTTCGCCAAGAAGACCGCGAGCCGCGCCTCGGATGTCATGACGACGCGCGTCATCACCGCCGTCCCCGGAACCACCCTGGAGCAGGCTTACGCCATCATGATGGAAAACAAGATCGGCAAGCTCCCGCTCGTCGATCAAGAAGGCCATCTCGTCGGCCTCTACTCCTTCACCGACGTACTCGAACTGGTGGAAAACGCCCAGCCGCTCTACACCCGTGACAGCCATCACCAATTGCGCGTGGCCGCCGCCGTCAGCGCGGGCGATCACGACCGCATGTCGCTGCTCGCGGAAGAGGGCGTCGATGTTGTCGTGGTCGACAGCGCCCATGGCCATTCCAAGGGCATCCTCGACATGGTGGCATGGGTCAACGTGCATTATCCCGACATCGACGTGATCGGCGGCAATGTGGCCACGGCCGATGGCGCGATGGCTCTGATGAAAGCCGGCGCACATGCGGTCAAGGTCGGCATCGGCCCAGGATCCATCTGCACCACACGTGTCGTTTGCGGCGTCGGCATTCCGCAGATCACCGCCGTCTACAACGCCTCCCAAGCGGTCGGCGACGTGATTCCGATCATCGCGGACGGTGGCATCCGCCACTCGGGCGACGTGCCTAAGGCGCTGGTCGCGGGCGCGGACACTGCCATGCTCGGCTCGATCCTTGCGGGCACGGAGGAGAGCCCCGGAGAGAAGATCATTCACGAGGGCCGCCACTACGTCGTCTACCGCGGCATGGGCAGCCTCGCCGCCATGAAGGAGGGCAAGGGCAGCCGCCAGCGTTACGGGCAGGACAACGTCAAAGAGGATGATCTTGTGCCGCAGGGCATTGAGGGAATTGTTCCGCTGGCCGGATCCGTGAAAAAACTCATGACCCAATTCTGCGGCGGCCTGCGTTCCTCGCTGGGCTACTGCGGGTCGCGTAACATCGACGAACTCAAACGCGAGGGCATCCTCTACCGCGTCACCAGCGCGGGCGTGCGCGAGGCCCATCCGCACGATGTGAAGATCATCAAGGAAGCCCCCAACTACCGGTCCTAAGGGCGGAGGAGGCTTTCTTGGGGAGGTCTGCTAGACTTTGGGGTCAAGCGACCAGTCGCCGCGCATCGGAACAAGCATAAGCTTGTTGGCGTCGCCGGCGCCGGCACCTACATAGTGTTCGGCTTTCGGATCCCACTGAATCCGCTTGAGCCCTAGACGCAGTCCCGCGTTCGCCACATGGGCGATCGTGATGGAGCGGTGGCCCACCTCGCAGGGCGTGATGGTTTCCTTGCCGCTGTAGATGCACTCGACGAAATTCTTCTCGTGCTGGCCGCTCACATAGAGGCGCTTCTCCTCCGGGCGGATCTTGTCCCGAATCAGTCCCTCCGGTTTCATCTCCAGTTTGCCGCGAAAGACGAAGATCTCCTTGCCGCCTTCGCCGATAAAGCGGAGACCGTTTTCAAAACGGTCGGAGACAAAGGCGCGCGTACCGTCGCCGTAAACGATCTCAAAGCTGTAATGCTCGGCGATGTTCCAGATCTTATCCGGCGCGGGCAGGTCAGCCTGGAGGTTCTCGATCGCGACAGGTCCCGAGCCGTCCATGCCGAGCGCCCACTGCATGATGTCGAAGTGATGCGCGCCCCAATCGGTGATTTGGCCGCCGGAATAATCGAAGTTCCAGCGCCAGCTCAGAGGCCGGTGGATGGCCGGGATGAAGGGGCGTTTACGCGCGGGGCCGAGCCAGAGGTCGAAGCCCGCCTCGCCGAACGACTCGGGCACCTGCGCGAGAGGGGTTTCCGAAAGTTCTTCGGGTTTCTTGCCCCACGGCGTATAGCCGCCCGGCATGCCGATCTCGATGCGCTGCAGTTTGCCGATGCGGCCGTTGCGGACGAATTCGCAAGCCATGCGGAAATAGGTATCCGACCGCTGCTGGGAGCCGACCTGGAAGGTAACCCCCGCCTTCATGACCTCGCGGACCATGGCGCGTCCTTGTCCGATGGTGAGGGACATGGGCTTTTGGCAGTAAATATGTTTTCCCTTACGCGCAGCCGTGATCGCCTGGACGGCATGCCAGTGGTCCGGCGTACAGATCACCACGGCATCGAGGCCGGGCATGTCCAGCAGCTCGCGGAAATCGGCAAAGGTCTTGCAGCCGCTGTAAGCCGTACGCCCGGACTGCCGTGCGTAGAACTCATTGACGTTACGCTTGCCGGGTTCGCGTCCACCGAGACGCTCGGCAGCATACCCGTAGAGCGGGGCTTCCCTGTTGGGGTCACAGACTCCGATGACCTGGACCTGATCGTTGTTGAGAAAGTTGCCCATGTTGTCGTGCCCCATGGTTCCGTAACCGATGAAGCCGACTCCGAGGCGCTCCGAAGGCAAAGGCCGCTTCGCATATTTCGCACTGACACAACCTGAACCGATGAGGGTAGGCATTGCGAAACAGGCACCCGCACCCGAAATGAACCCGCGACGTGAGAGGACTGTCTTGATCATGGCTTCTTCCTTTTTTTCAACCTCAACAGGGCAGTGTCCTGCTGACATTGTTTCATAGAATAACAAATAAACACGGCGTGCGGCAGGGGCAAAAGAAGGAGAAATTGGAGAGCAGGGAGACGGAGGCGTTTTGGCGCTACACGGGTGCAGTTTGTTTTGAAGCCACGGGGGACGATATGCTATAGTTCAAACGTTATGAAAAAAGCGAATCAGCTGCGTCCCGTCATCATTGAACGCCATTTCACCAAGCATGCCGAAGGCTCCGTGCTCATCAAGCAGGGCGACACCTGGGTGCTCTGTACCGCCAGTGTGGAAGAGCGGGTGCCGCCGTTCCTCAAAGGCAGAGGCAAAGGCTGGGTCACGGCGGAGTACAGCATGTTGCCGCGCAGCACTGTGGACCGCAAAGAGCGCGAGATCAAGAAGGGTAAACCCGATGCTCGCGGCACCGAAATCAGCCGCCTCATCGGCCGTGCGCTCCGCGCCGCCGTAGACATGGAGAAACTCGGCGAGCGATCCATCACCATCGACTGCGACGTGCTGCAGGCTGACGGCGGCACGCGCTGCGCCTCGATCACCGGCGGCATGGTGGCGCTTGCGGACGCACTGGCGTGGCTGCAAGCGCAGGGCAAGCTGAAAACAAATCCGCTCACACAGTTCATCGCGGCGGTCAGCGTCGGCGTCTGCGAGGGCACCCCCACGCTCGATCTCGATTATGCGCACGATGTCGCGGCCGAGGTGGACCTGAATGTGGTCATGACCGATGACGGACGCTATGTGGAACTCCAGGGCACCGCCGAGCATGAACCCTTTACCGAAGATTCGCTCGACGCCCTCAAAACCCTCGCCCGCAAAGGCGTGAAAGAATTGATCCGGCGGCAAAAGGCCGCGCTGAGAACCAAATAGAAACAAACCCGGCGAACCTTAAACTTATGACTAAGAAATCACTCATCACCGGCGGAGCCGGTTTTATCGGATCCCATCTCGCGCGTCGGTTGCTGGACGCAGGCCACGAAGTCACCGTCATGGACAACCTCTTCACAGGCACGAAGGCGAACATTTACGAGCTGAAGGAGAACCCGCGCTTCACCTTCATCCTACACGACGTGACACAGCCTTTCTGGGGCCAGTTCGACGAAGTCTACAACCTCGCCTGCCCGGCCTCTCCGATCCACTACCAGCGCAATCCGGTTGAGACCATCAAGACCTCCTTTTTGGGCATGATGAACGTGCTGGAACTCGCGCTGAAGACCAAGGCCCGCGTCTTCCACACCTCGACGTCGGAGATCTACGGCGACCCCGATGTGCATCCGCAGCCGGAAAGCTATTGGGGCAACGTCAACACCATCGGCACGCGAAGCTGCTACGACGAAGGCAAACGCGCGGCCGAAACGCTCTGCGCCGACTACTCGCGCGAGTACAACGTGGATGTGCGCATGATCCGCATTTTCAACACCTATGGACCGAACATGCACCCGCAGGACGGCCGCGTAATCAGCAACTTCATCATGCAGGCCCTGAAGAACAAGGACATCACGCTCTACGGCGACGGCGCGCAGACGCGCAGCTTCCAATACGTGGACGACCTGGTCAACGCGATCCTGCTCTATATGGCACTTGACCCGAAGAAGATCAAAGCCTTCTTCGCCAAGAAGGGGATCGGCGTGCCGGTGATCAACGTGGGCAATCCGGGAGAGTACACGATCAAGCAACTCGCGCAGGAAACCCTGAGGCAACTGCCCGAAAGCAAGAGCCAGCTCGTCTACCAGCCCTTGCCCAAAGACGACCCCAAGCGCCGCAAGCCCGACATCGCGCTGGCTCAGGAATTGCTCGGCTGGTCACCGGAAGTGCCGTTGCGCGAGGGCCTCAGCCGCACTATCGCCTACTTCCGCACGCTGGCATGATCCGAGGGAAGAGCACCCCGCTTATCACCGGAGGGACGTCACCCTTTTCTGCGCCGCTGGCTCGTTGAAGTGGCCCATCCAGACCCAGCAGCTATTGCACACGCAGTCCTTGCCGCGCCCGCAGGTGCCGAAGTGATCCGGATAGGCTTGCGGAGCAATCGCACCCCGCACCAACGCCAGCAGGGACTGATAGTTCGGATCGTCCGTGCCGCTGAAGCTCTCTTCGAACTGCCCCCAGCCCCCTTGTTCAACCGGCAAGGCCGCTAACAGGATACGGCTTTTCTCTGGCGCACCGATGTTCACGAGCGCAGGGAACGGCTGCGTCGCGACCTCTTTGCCGAAACGCATCTCGATCGCGGTCCGCAACCGCCGCTCGCCTTCGGGATCAGGTTTCCTCCGGTCATCGCGATTGAACCCGTACCCGCCGTCGCCGTGCTGCGGCACGTTCAGATCCATCCATACGATCAGCGCATCCCAATCGTCCTTCGACAGCTTGACGCCCTGATGGCCCTTCTTCAGGGTCGCCGTCAGTGAACTTGCTATCGCGAAATAGTCGTTCGTTTTGCTTGCCCCGGTCTCCTTGTAGGACTCGGCCCAGCTGACCAGACGCCGCTCGATCAGGTGCAGGTAGGCATTGGAGCCCACAAGACTCATCAGTTCTTTCCCATCCTCGTCGGGGTGGGGTAACCCGTGGCACCGGATACAGTGACGGTCGAACACCGGCTGTACCGTTTTCACAAAGCTGAAGGCGCCCGGGTACTCGAGCTTGGGCACCGGCAGCGGATCCACGATCTGGCGCCGCTTCGTCAGCTCCTGCGGGGGCCTTATCCGCATCTTGTCCTCATGACAGCCCGCGCAGCCCAAGACCTCGCCTTTTTGCGCATAAATAAACGAGCGCATGGTGAACACGGCCATGCCCTCCGCATTCAGAGCCTGCAACTGGATCGGAACGCCGGCCGGAATGCGGAAGGAAGCCGAGCCGTCTGCAGCGACAGGAACGATGCCGAGCGGACGCTTGTAGATTTCAAGATCCGGGCCTGCATTGCGGGTTTCCCGTTTCGCGGCAGGCTGGTTGAAAAGCTGATTCAGGCGCAGGTGTCTGATACTGCCCTTCTCCAGCGGCTCACGACAGTCATACACGTTATCCACATAGCACACGCCGAAATCGGGGGCCTTGTCCGCCGGCGGCAACACCGAGGGAATCACGGGCGGGCGCGGGCGCTTACGAATCGGGATCGGAGTAAACGTGCCGATTACCTGATCCTGATAAACCAACTCGCGTCCGCCTAACGTATCCACCAGCCAGAGTCCAAACGCCTTGTTAGACGGCCACTGGCCCCATTGGCTTGTGCGCTGGCTTTCAGGCACAAGCAGCTTTTCAGGCGAGAAACTGGCAAAGAACAGCGTGTCGTTGACGGGGTACGGACTGGCAAAACAACCGCGCAAATCCCACCCTTCTGATTCGGGCCACGGAATCTCGGGCGTCACGCGCGTGAGCGGCTCAGGACCGTCCTCGCCCTTGCGCGTATCAATCGTGATCAGCGACCCTGCTGTAATAAAGTGGTGCGCCGCCGCCGTGGCCACCACGACGTGCGTGCCGGGGATGGGCTGGACCTCCGTCTGGATGCCGGGATGCATGGTGTAGTTTCCATAAAAATGCGCCGTGCCGGTGCCGTCCGGCTTCATCGTCCACAGGCTCTGATACCAGACCGCGTTGCGGTTGATGTAGTCCCAGCGCGTGTAGGCCAGCCGACCGTCATTCAGCACGGCAGGCTCCCACTCGTTCGCTTCGCCGAAGGAGAGCTGGCGGATATTCGAGCCATTCCCGTCCGCACGGTAAATGAGAAACGCAGGCGTATAGCGGCCCCAGTGACAACGCCCGAAACTCTGGCAGCGCGTCGAGTTGAAGGCAAAACCGCCGTCCGGCAAATAACAGGGATCAGCGTCCTCAATGAGCACGGTCTGGCGTCCGCCCCACGTTTCCATCGGATCGCTCAGCGTGCCGGTGAGTTGGCGCACCCATGAACCGTCCACGGCCGCCTCCCAGATGAAGTATCTCAGGTGTGAAACCGGGGTCGGATCGTAAGCTTTTCCCTTTTCCTTATAACAGGGATTCTCCGGATCAAACTGCCGGATGAGGTCGCCGACCTTTCCGCGGGCCTGCTCAACCAACACGGTCGGAGCCACAACGCCCTCGGCCTCGGGCGGTCGTTTCGACGTATGGTCACAGAAAGCGAAAATCACCCGGTCACCGTCCCAGTGCAGGTCAGGGTTGAGCACCGTGCCCAGCGGCAACTTGCCTTTCAGCGGTTCAATCTTGCGCGGCGTTCCCTTCCAGTCCTCGATCACCACAAGCCCCGGCCCGGGACGCGAACACCGGCCGGTGTACTGGTCGACCATATGCGGCGCATACGTATAGGGAAGCCCCCGCTGACTGGCAAGCAGTTTGTCGAAATTGAGCGCCGGATGAGAAAAAATGATTTTCCTTCGCAGCGCGCGGATCTCTTTTTCCAGCGCCGCACGCGCCGCCGCCCCTCTCGCCTGGGGCAGGCGTTGCTCCAGGGCGTTCAATTCGGCCGCCATCCCGGGCCTTTTCGCCGACTTTTCCACATACGCCAGCGTGCGCTGCGCCAAAGCCAGCGCGTCATCCGCCGTATCGGCGAAAACACCGCAAGTTATGAAAACGGCCAACCAAAACAAAGATTTCATAGTATGATTAAGCCATAAAATTCAGGGACTGTCTACCCATCCGATAAATAATGCGAAAAAGCTCAGGTCGCGGGCCACCGACTGACCTGCCCCGATCAAAACGTCTTCAGGATCTCAGCAACCCCCTTGCGGATCAGCATGACCGCAATCGCGGCAAGCAGCAGGCTGGCGACTTTTGAAATGGTCTTGGATCCGGTCTGGCCCATCACTCGCGCGATCGGCCCCGAGAAGGCAAAGATCACGCCCGCGAGCGTGATGTTAACGATCACGGCAGCGGCCGTGAAAGTGCGCCCGTGGATCCCGACCAACAGCAGGCACGTCGTAAGGACACCCGGACCGGTGATCAGAGGGACCCCGATCGGCACGGCTCCAAGACTTCCCGCGTCGAGAAGCTGACGCCGCTTCCCGCCTGTTAGCAGATCATTCAACGAGATCGCAAACAGAAGGATTCCGCCCGCTATCATGAAATCAGCAACAGTGATGCCCATAAAACGCAAAAGGACCGGGCCGAAAACGAGGAAAACCAGCGCCACCGTCGCGGCCGTGATGACCGACTGCACCACAACTTTCTTTAAACGGTCCGCAGGCATCCCGTCCGTAAGAGACAGGAAAAACGGCAATACGCCGATCGCATCCACTGCTACAAACAGCGGCACGAAACACAGCATGAACTCCCTCATCATCCCAAGCTCCTTCCGCTTTTGTCCCTGCCGGGCAAACACCCGTTGAAGATCATCTTACAGCGATACGATGCCGAGTGGCGAGACCGTTTTCCAGCCGCCGCGCGTGAAGTCGGGGACCTCCACAGCCGAGCCCCCGCTCAGGACCGACCGTTCACTAAGTTCCACGACCGAACTCCACAGAGCGGTATCGTACACGTCGATGTCGAGAGGCAGACCGTTGCGCAGACAATGGCAGAACCGCAAGTCCATCAGGAAATCCATACCGCCGTGCCCGCCCATCTTTTTCGCGATTTCGCCGTTCTTGTCCCAGAGTGGGTGAACGTATCGGGCCTGGAGTTCTTCCAATTGCTTCGCATCCATCCAATCGTGCACGTCGGGCTCCAGCGCCACGCGCAACGGGTAGTCACCAAAAATACCCTTCGACCCCGAGATGAGGTTGAGGCGACTGTAGGGCCGCGGATTGGTGGTATCGAACTGCACCATGATCGTCCTGCCGCAGCGGGTCCGGATCAGCGAAGTGTTGATGTCGCCCATCTTGTAGGCATCCTTGGCCTGCGGGCTGTCCTTCCCGTATTTTTCGGCCACCGCACGGTTACGTGTCAGCGACGCGCTACTCATCGAGGTCAGCGCGTCCATCCGGTCGCCGCGGTTGATACCCATATACTGACAGACCGGACCGAGCCCATGTGTGGGATAGGCGTTACCCGTATGCTCTTTGTACCACCTCTGCCGCCACTGACCTCCCTTTTCGTCGGTGGGATCCTCCTCCAGATACGATTTCCCGGTATAATGGATGTAGCCAGCCTCGCCATGGATGAGATCGCCCAAGACACCCTTGCGACAGAGGTTGAGCGCGAACATCTCATTCTGGCCGTAACAGCAGTTCTCCAAGATCATGCAGTGGCGGCGCGTGGCTTCGGCCGTGTCCACCAGACGCCAACAATCCGCGACCGTCATCGCGGCGGGGACCTCAACAGCCACATGTTTGACGCACTGCATCGCATACAACGCCATAGGCGCATGACAGAGCCACGGCGTGATCACGTAAACCACGTCGATCTCCTTTGACTCGCACAGCTTGCGCCAGATATCCTGCGATCCCGTATAGGCGGCAGGCGCGGGCTTTCCCTTCTCGACCAGCGCCTTTGACTCGCGGACGACGCGGTCCTCACGCACATCACACAGGGCTTTGATCTCGACATCGGGAATTGCCGACAGACGCCTTACAAAACCTGTGCCGCGCGCCCCCACCCCGATGATCCCAGCGCGGATCCGCTCCAGTGGCGCCACACGGAAACCGGCCATGCTGGCTCCGCCCCCGGCCGATATCTCGGACAGCCCCTTGCACCCCGTTTGCGGCAGTAGCGCGGACAAGCCCCCCATCCCCGCGGCTGCTTTAAGAAAGTTTCTCCGATTTGTCTTCATCTTTCTCTCCTAACACTGGTGTGAGTTTAGAACACAGGCCGTTTTCCGTCAATGCAGACAACAAGCAAAGTGTGTGCAGGCGAACATGTATCCCCAAGCGCATCCATTACCGATCGGGGCGTGCAAACCGTTGGAAATGCGGGAGGTGACTCTACTTCGCGGGGTGGGTGGTCGTGACAAAGGCTTTGACCGGCGTTTTGGTTTTAGAATCACAACGGACCCAAACGCGTCCTTTGGCCACATTGACAGCGCAAGGTACAAAAAAACTCATATTCATTGGGCTATCTCAATGAATACAGGGTTTAGATGCTTGAGAGCAGGGGAATCGAGAAAGCGAGAAAAGGCGGGAAAAGGCCGAAAAAGGCGGGCCTCATGGGTGAATCAAGCGGGACAGATAAACGAGAAAAAGAAACCCCATAACCGGAATATATCAACGATTCGAGAAACGAAAAGCCCCCCTGCAAGTGGATTGCAAGGGGGCTTTTTAGTTGTTGCAAGGGCGCGGAAACGGCTATGCAGAGGCCGACCGCCGGGCAGGTTCGGAGGCCGGTTCGGCCTTCGGTAGCGGGTCGTAATAGTCCACCGTTTGGCCCCGCCGGATGTAGATTCGGTCCGGGCTGAAACCGAGCGGCTGACCGTCCCTCTCGCCGCGCCAACCGTGATCGCGCTTAAGCATGCGGCGGCGGTGGGTGTCGAGCATCTCGAACGTAGCAAAAAGGAGGCCGTCCGGGATGTCCATCCACGAGGCCGGAAGTCCGGCCTGAACGAACACCTTCTGACAGTACTCCCAGCCCTTCGGATCGCCGACTATCTCGCCTATCTGCCGGGCGCATTCCCGGATCAGATGGGCGGTCCGACGCTCGGCCGCGTTGCCCCAATACCCCATGCCCTCATAATCACCGGCCAGCGAGGCGACAGCGTACATCAGACGGTCGAAGTCGCCGGTCGGATTCACGTCTTTAAGGGTGATCTTCCCGCAGGCCCTGAACATGACGCCACGGCGGGCCGTGTCGCGTTCCTGACGGGTCGCCGTTATGGGAACCTCCTCCCGCTCCGCCCGCGCCCACAAGGCCCAAAACATGGCTTGCTGCTTGGCTGACAGCATCACGGCTGCACCTCCTTCGCCTCGGGCCAGCAATCGGCGATGTCCAACCGGATCGGCACGGGGTCGTGCTGGCGATCCGGACGGGCCTCGACGCGCAGGTATGACTTGCCGCGCCGGGTCTCCATGCAGTCGGCCAGCAGCCGCTTGGCCTCCTTCCATTCCGGATCGTTTACCTCGCGGCGCATCAGAGACAGGACGCGGGCGACGGGCAGAGCACCGGAGCGCGTGGGCTGGAACGCCTCGTCGATCAAGACCTCGAGCAACTTGGACTCTTCCGAGTTCAGTTTCGAGGCGATCCGGCGGGCGCAGGCGAACATGAGTTCACGCGCCCGAATGACCCGCTCGTCGAGGTGGATGTCATAACGAACGTTCAGGCCGACCGTGATCATCCCGTCGAAGCTGGACACCTGAAGGTTTCCCTTTTCGGCGAGTTCCATACCGGCGTCGCCCCGCGCCTTCGCGACCTTGCCGAGGTCTGCCAGCGACTCGGACATGACCTTTTCAAGCTGCTCGCGGGCCTTTACGAACCGGGCATAGATACGCCGGACAGCGGCGTCACGCGTGCGGTCGTACTGTGAGACGTGGCGCACCGGGACGGCCGCCCCCATTGAATCAATCATTACCTTATCTTGCATGTGACGTTTCTCCTTACTTGATCTCGTTAGGGTTGATGGACAGGCGCTGAATGATGTCGTAGGCGTTCACGAAGTGGTCCCACGTGATCTTTCCCTTGCCCTTCTTCGCCTTGGTCGCGGCGGCCTGAAGGAATTTGATGTACATGCCGAGGCCGCTGTCTGCGATCATGTCGTCGACGATCTTCTTCGCGGGGCCGGTCGGCTCCGGAAGGCCGAACTTTGACGCCACGAGCACGAGGTCGGCGTGCGGCGTGCGCGACGGGAGGTGGACCTTCATGAGGCCGCGACGGTTGAACTGCTTGAGCATCAGGGCAAGTTTTCCGCGCTGCAGCTCGTACTCCAGAACGTCGGTGCCGCAAAGCACCATGCCGCACTGCGTCCGGTCGTAAATCTCGCGAATGAACTCGAGCACCTTGATCGCGCTGCCTTTCAGGTAGGAGGTGAACACCTGATGCAACTCGTCGATGATCACGAGCGTCCGTGAATCGATGGACCGCAGGATACGGTCGCGAAGGTTCTCGAACGACTGGTCCGGCGAGACGTAGCACGACTTCGCCAATTCCTGGGCGAACAGCCTGATGCCGCCCGACGCCGGAAGGCGCACGTATTTGGTCGCGCCGTGGTTGTTGTCGTGCGCGACCTTCAGCAGGCACGTCGTCTTGCCGATTTGGCTTTCGCCGAACACGAAGGCGATGGACTGCGAGGCCAGCGCGTTCTGGCAGATCGAGTTGACCGTGGTCCACGTCGAGGTCTCCACGAAATCGAGCCTCACGACGGACTCGCGCTTTTCCTCGACCGATTTGAACCGTGCGATGTCGGCGGCGATGTTCTCGAGGCTGGCCCCGTACTTGCCGTTGAACACGCGCCACAGCGTCGTGGAGTCTTTACCGATCTCCTTGGCGGCCTCCTTGAGGTTCCAGCCCTTTTCGCGGCTGAAGCAGTAAAACCACCAAATGGCCCCCTCGTGCTCGGGTGAAATCTCACCGGCCCGCACCAGACCCCCTAGCGCGGTCTTCACCACGTCGCCGCTGATGTTGATCCGGTCATTCGGATTCGGGGCCTTGTCTGTTGCCTGTACCTGCGCGTCTTCCATTGCGATGCCCTCCTTGTTGCGGGTCTAGTTGAAAAGTTCGGTTGATGCCTGCGCGAGTTCGGCGACGTTTTCCCGCGCCTCATCCTCTTCGCGCCCGTCCGCATAGAGGTCGTCGACGGTTCCTTCGGGAACCTCGCGGCCGCACGTGCGGTCCGTTCTTACGCGGCCCGCCAGAACGTCCGTGTTCTGTCCGATCAGCGCGAGGCGCTGCTCGGCCTCCTGCCGGTGGCGGCCCCGGAGCGGCAGCAGCTTGGCTGCGAGGTCGGCGTTCTGCGCACCGGCCGCCCGGATGATGGCCTCGCGGTCATAGACCGGAGCGCGTTTGTACATGGGCGCGACGCCGACGACCTTGCCGCTTTCAGGATCGACGATCACGCCGCCGTCGTGATGGACCGGCGTGCCGAAGAACAGGTACTCGCGCCCCGGAACGAGCGCGGCCTGATAACCCGCCCGCGTCCGGCACGTCGCGTGGTAGATCACCTCGTCCGGCCCGTAGTAGAACCGGTCGACAAAGCCGAAGGTGCCGTTCTTCTTGACCGTGACCGGGCGGGCGTCGCCGCCCTCTTTCCAAGGCCGGTCGTCGAGCAGCAGGGGGAGCTCGATCAGCGGTATCTTGATCAGGTTGCGAACGCCCTTGTACCACGCCTCGCGGCGCGTCATGGCCCGGTTCCACACGTGCTGCGGGTGGGCCTGAAGGAACGCCATGATCGCGGCCCGCCGGGTGTCGTTCATGTCGTCGAGCTCGCCGACGGGGCGCCACCGGTCGGTGTCGCTCATGCGCCAGACCGTGACGCGCTTCTCGGCCCAGCCCTCGAGGCGGTGGTCCGGGTCGTCATAGATCGCGTCGACCAGCATCATCTCGAGGCGGGCGAACGTCTGCCAGTCGCAGAGATTGTAACGCACGAGGTCGCGCTGTTCGGCGGGCAGTTTTGTCACCGCGTCCATCATGAGCCGGTCATACTTCACCATGGCCGCGTGGCTCTCCGGGCAGTGGCCGGCGTCCTGACCGACCTGTCCCGGCAGCATGGCCCGGCGCGAATGCTCGAGCCTGTGGGCCTGCTCGCAGTACGCCTTGATCCTGAAGTTGCCGCCGCCGTCGCCCTTGAACATGCCCGCGTGAACGGCCTCGGCCAGGATGCCCGAGCGGTCATAGCTGATGAGCGAACCGTAGACCGGGATCGACCGGACCCGGCGCTCGAGCGGCTCGCGGATCGCGGTTGTGCCGTGCTCGACCACGATCCGCGCCCCGGTCTTGTGAATGCCCACGTCGGTCAGCTGATACGCGTGCAGCATCCTGAACTCGCGCTCTTTCAAACTGTTGCGTTTCTCGCCCTTGGTCTCGGGATACTGAGGCCGCATGGTCGAGGCCGTCTGGAACCCGGACGCGATGTCATAGATCACGAACTTCTGAGGGCGGGCGATCCTGCCGAGGCCCGGCATGACCACCTCGGCGTCGATGTGCAGGTCGTCGCACTCGAGCACCTGACCGGGCTCGAGGCCGATGCGCGTCTTGAGCACCGGGATCAGGAACTCGTGCGCGGCCTTGCGGCCCTTGCGGCTCGCCGCGAGCTGGAACAGGTAATCGGGGTTCGTTTTGACCGAGCGCTGAAGCGTTTCGTAACGGGCGCACTTGGGGAACCACCCCTCGGGGCAGACGGGCGGGACCGCCCTCTGCGGATTCTCGGACCGCCACGCGTCGCGCCAATCGCCGACGCCGTGGGGCAGAACCTTGCCCGCCCAGAGGTCGTCGATCATGTCGCGCCACCCGCCTTTGTTGTTGCGGTTGTGGCGCTCGCAATAGGTCATGTAGCACTCGACCCATGCGCTGACCTTGGAAAAGCGGCGCAGCCTGCGCCGGTCGACCAGCCCGGCGGTGCCGAACTTCTTCCACGCGTAATATTGCGTCTTCAGCGTGCCGACGGCCAGCTTGCCGGGGTGCGCCGCGACGGCCGCCCGGATGGCCTCCATCAGCTTCGGGGCCGCGTCGATGTCGCGCAGCAGGGATTCCAGCCACCCCTTGTGGAGGCGCTCGGCCGGGTCGTCGACCACGGCCAGCGCGTCATAGTCCGAGACTGTCCATGCGTTGTTCATACGGGCCTCCTCATTCCTTCCCTGATGCGGCCGCGTTCAGGGCCTCGACCACGATGCCCAGCTTGAGCAGCAGCTTGCCCACCGTGTCGCCTGTCAGCAGCAGGTGGGACTTCAGACGTTTGACGTTGTCGACGAGCGCGTCGACGCTGGTGTTCCAGACCGCGTTCGCGGCCTTGACCATCTGCGCGTGTTTCTCCTCCCCGGTCAGCGTCCTGGTGTGGTTGGCCCCGCCCTTGGGCGCGGCGTCGTCGGCCGCGAAGGCGAACTGCAGCTGGCGGGCGCTCCGGCCCTCGACCAGCGCCCACACCTCGAGCTGAATCCGCTTCAGCCTGCTGCGGGCAATCGGGCAGTCGCCCTCCGGAATGAACGGCTCGCCGTCCGAGCCCGGCATGGCCAGAGACAGCGGCACCTTTGCGGGGATGTTGCAAGAGCGCCGCACGCCCTCGGCAAGCGCCTTGAACCGCATGGCCGTCTTGTAGTTGACGTCCGGGCAGTGTGCCTCGAGCCACGCCTTGAGCGTGTCGCCATCTTGTATGCAACCGTTGCGGGTCTCACGTGTGAGACTCGTGTCGATCTCGACCAGCATCGCGCCGAAGCGCACCATCTCCAGCGCCCCGGCGACCGCCCGCCTGTATTGGGCCGTCACGAGGTCGGGAGCGTAGGGCCTCGCCGTCTCGGGCGGCAACACCGCGTTGGCTTCCACGCACTCGCGGATGATGATCTCCTTGCCTGTTGTCTTCGCCTTTGCCATTTATCCGATCCTCCTTTTGAGTCCCGCCGGATCCACCCGGCCCGTCCGGACCGCCCACAGTGCCCAGCGGAACCCGACAGCCACCAGCGCCCACGCCAGCAGCAGAACGCCGAACAGCATCCAGAGCCTCTCGATATAGACGCTCATACTCCCGCCTCCATTTCCTTCACCATGCTGAGCAGCGCGTCACGCGTGATGCGCCACAGCGGCCGCAGGGCGCGGGTTCCGGCCGACGGCCGCCCGGGGTCGATCAGCACCGTCATGCCCGCGTTCAGGTTGGCGGCCGGTAGGCGGCCGGACTCGATCCACTCGCGGACCTTCGTCTCGCCCAATTCCATCACGGCTGCAACGTCCTGAACGGTCAGCGTCCTGTTGGCGTCTTTGCCCAAGCGCTTCTCGACCAACTCGGCGAACCTGGCCCCGCCCTTTCCGGCGAACCTGTCTGCCTGCAACGCCGTCATGCGGACCTCCCTGCGAGACACCGGGCCGGGGGGATTCCCGCGTGGCGGCGCTCCCGCCATTGCCGCCACTTCTGAAGGACCGGGCGGCTGGTGGCCTCGCCGTCGAGCACCTTTCTGACGAACTGGTGCGAAAGGGAGTGAGCGAGCGCGAAGGCTTTTATGCCGGGATGGCGGGTCTTCGACCCCGCCGGGCGGCCCGCCGATTTTTTGCTATTGCGATTTTGCTTCATCGGTTGTAACCTCTTTCTAGTTAAATCAAGTTGATTTGCGGCGATTGTAGCACTACTTGAGTAGTCCTACAAGTACAAAAGCAGCGGTCCATGCGACGAGGAGAGACATGAACGAGCGACTGGAGAAGCTGAGAAAGCGCTTAGGGGTCCAGTGGAAGGAACTGGCGGAAATGCTGGGGATATCGGTTCCCATGCTCGGCTGCCTGCGGCGGGGGGAGCGCAACCCGAGCGAGAAGGTGCTCGCCCGGCTTTCCGACGTCGAGTCCGGCAAAGTAGTGCTACATACCGCATCCAAGGAACGCATAGCGGTTCCGGTGTGCAGCGCGGCTGAACGCGATGTTTTGCTGAAGCGCATCGCCGAATTGGAAAGCCAGCTCGCAACCGCGCTGGAAACGATCAACAACCAGTCCAAGGCGCTTGCGCAGAATAGACCACCTGTCGCGCCTGCCTCTGGTGCCTGCGGTGGCGCGAAACCATCGGAGCGCGCGAAGCGTGAGAGGGGGGCGGGATAGGCTGTAGACTGTAGGCTGTAGGCTGTAGGTTGGAGGGGCGGAGGACGGAGGGCGGAGGACGGAAGACGGAGGGCGGAGGACGGAGGACGGAGGACGGAAGACGGAGGGCGGAGGGCGGAGGGCGGAGGACGGAGGGAGGGGAAAAGGGAGTGGGGAGAGGCGGGAGAAGTGCGTTCGTTCATTATTGCGTTAGTTCATTAGTTGAAGAGGCGGGGACCGGGATACCGAGTGAGGAGTGAGTTGGGAGTTGTGAGTTGGGAGAGGTTTCCCGCAAAGACGCAAAGGCGCAAAGGGGAGAGGGTGAGGTTTTTTTAACGCAGAGGCGCAGAGGAAGATGGGAGTGGGGAGTTGGGAGTGGGGAGGCGGGGATAGGCTGTAGACTGTAGGCTGTAGGCTGTAGGTGAGGAGGAGAGAGGGAAGGAGGACGGAGGACGGAGGGCGGAGGGAGGGGAAAAGGGAAGG
>JAEAMG010000344.1_pt1 | contig 59688 bp, 41 predicted proteins | sample 8958741 | NCBI WGS metagenome assembly JAEAMG01 (sample SAMN16933256, study PRJNA681125) | bioreactor sludge metagenome | isolation source: anaerobic bioreactor treating anionic surfactant - SDBS | place: India: Bengaluru | collected 2019-02-28 | reverse complement strand
ACTTGACTTTCAACTGGAATCCCGGAAAAGTGAATTGTTAAGGATCAACTATTTAAAATAGCATTCTTGATAAATGCTATAACCATTTTTACAAATATTTCATTTGCCCAGAATAAACATACTGGTCAAACGGTTTATCAATCTGCCGATACTTTTCTTATTGATCAGTTCCAATCTCATACAGTAATCTTTTTAGGAGAACATCACAGAATAAAAGAACATGCTGAATTTGTTTCCGATATTATTCCAATACTCCACTCAAACGGAATAAATTTATTGTTCTCAGAATTTGCCAACTATAATGACACCAGATTAATTGATTCACTTATCACAGCTCAAGAATTTAACTATGCTTTGGCAAAAAAAATACAATTCCAAAATGCGTGGGATTGGGGATATAAGGAATTAGTTGATATTTATTACGCTGCATGGAAAACGAATCAGAATCTGGAATCGAATGAAGACCGGTTCAGAATAATTGGATTGGAGAATTATCAAGACAGTTCAATTTTAGATCAAGAAAAATTTTGGGCTTATTTAATTGACAGCATAAGCATAAAAAAAATCAAAAATCCATAGTATACTGTGGTATGCATCATGCATTTACGAACTACAAACAGCCCTATGTTGTAGATGATACTTTAAAGGATTTTGTTAACAGCAGGGTTGGCAATTATCTCTACAGAAAGTATCCGTCAAAGGTTGAAACAATTCTTTTACATGCTCCTTTAAATGGTATAAACTGGGGTACAATGGTTATACCTTTTGATGGTAAGATGGATCCCTTGTATAATATATACTCTGTTGATTCAAATCCGATTGGTTTCTTGACCGATAATTTAAAATATGGTGATTTTAAATTAGATAACACTTTTTATAGTATTGGCTATCCAAATGGTAGCATTAATGACCTTTGTCAAGGCTATATTATTGTAAAACCAATTTGTAAACTTAATCCAATAACCGTGATTGCTGATTTTATAAATGAATCAAATATTACTGAAACCAGGAAAATGGCTGAAATGGGAGATTTATCCATTGAAGATTATAACAACTATATCAAAGTATGGCTTCAAGAAGAAAGTGATAGTTTACTTGAATTGAAAAAAAAAATTCTGCAACTAACACTCAATAAAAAACATAGGGCGGAAAGTGTTAAATTTGAACGACATAACATTTAATAAACGGCTTAGTAGATTGAAAGGTAGGAGCTTCAAAATGCCCTACGTTTCTTATTGCCAACCGTTATAACCAATTATCAATAAACACCAACCGTATTATGAAAACTTTAAGAAATATTTTACTAATTGTTGCATCCTTGTTAAACTCTCAGTTAGTTTTATCACAATGGGAACTAACCTATCAATTACAATCATATACTACAGTAGGGCATGCGGATTTTTCATTTTCAAGTCCAGAAAATGGCTGGGCAGCTTATGTGTATTTTGGTACTCCAAGTGGTGATGATCGTTTAGTTATATCTTATTCTGATGACTTTGGAATAACGTGGACCGAGAAAACTAGTATGGAAAGCACTAGTTTAGGTGTGACTGACATTAGTACTTCAGGCAATAATATCTACTGTACTGGTAATTATCCCACTGCCGGCTTTTGCCAATATAGTCATGATGCAGGTGTCCAGTGGACAGATCTATATTTAGGAATGACTAATTTTACAAGAGACGCATTCCTACTAAGTGACAATACATTATTTATAACGACTCAACAAAACTATCTTGATTATCATAGTGCCAAGCTTTTTAAGTTTTCACAAGACTCTCTTTATACTTTAATAGATACCGAATCATTAAATTTCTCTAGTTCAAAGATTTTCTTCTTAACTTCAAATACGGGTTATGTTACAGCAAAAGATAGTTTAAATAACAATGTTATACTATTCACGAATAATGGAGGTAACAATTTTGTCACAAACATTGCTTCAGCAGAATACTTATACAGAGATGTATACTTCACATCGGATAGCGTTGGGTACATATGTTGCTCTGAAGGAAAGATACTTAAAACGATGAATTATGGGGTAAGCTTTGCGGAATTAATAACCCCAACAACAAGTGATCTTGCTGATATACAATTCATAAACGACTCTTGCGGTTATTGTGTAGGGGAAAATGGAACTTGCATCTATACATCTGATTATGGAAATACATGGACTTCTGATTCTATAAACACAACTTATAATTTAAAAAAGATTCAAATGTTCTCAATGGACAATGGCTATATTTTAAGTAATTCATATAACGCTTTTGCAATTTGGAGTAAAAACAATATGAATAGTATTTCTATTCCACAGAAAGAAATTGTAAGTATTTACCCAAATCCTACTACAGATTATGTAAATATTAATTGTAATCAAAATATTATTATAGATGAAATAAGCATTTATAATACACTTGGTGAAAAGATGTTTTCCAATAACACGAATGAAAAAACCGTGAATGTTTCAAATTTTGATCAGGGAATATATATAGTAATCTTCAAAATTGAGAATATCAAATATGTTACTAAAATAATAAAGCAATAACTGGTTATAATAAGTAAGGCTCCGTGCGGCGCAGCCCAACATCATATTGCCTTAAATACCATTCCCTCAAACCAGCCATTTCCTGTCCTGATAGTATATAATCTACCTCCACCTGGGAGGAGATCGTGCATCTAATGGTCTCTGATGAACTGGAGAAGCCTATTTTACAACCTCTAGTCCCTTAAAGTATGGATGGCTTGCCAGGCAGTCTGTTCCTGGATGATATTGGCCGGTTGATTTTTCAGGTAAATGTTTCAACTATGTTTCAACCTAATAAAGATTAATCTCTTTCAAAAAAATAAAAAAGCCTCATAAAGTATTTATTATGAGACTCTTTTCTTTTGTCGGGGTAGGGAGATTTGAACTCCCGACCTCCTGCTCCCAAAGCAGGCGCGCTAACCGGACTACGCTATACCCCGAAGCGGGTGTGGGTGTTAGTGTGGGTGTGGGTGTGATTATTATATGGATTTGAACTCCCGACCTTCCCGACGAAGTCGGGACGCGCTAACCAGCGGAGTTTATCCCGACGTAGTCGGGGCTATACCCCGAAGTGTGTGTGGGTGTTAGTGTGGGTGTGGGTGTGATTATTTTTGGATTTGAACTCCCGACCTTCCCGACGAAGTCGGGACGCGCTAACCAGCGGAGTTTATCCCGACGTAGTCGGGACTATACCCCGAAGAGGGTGTGGGTGTGAATGTGGGTGTGGGTGTGAATATATTAGAATTGTACTTTAACTGTATACTGCTGACTGTTGACTGTTGACTGTTGACTGTTGACTGATCACTGTTTATCCATACTACGGTACATGGCCAGCAGCATCTTTGAACACTGCTCGTAACCGCTGTAGAGATCTTCGTAAAAAGTATCATCAACGACTTTCATCTCATGCAATAAATCAAGGATCGCAGTACACTCAAAAACAGACCCTCTTGCCATGGTGTAATAATGCTTCTTGTCCTGTGTGTTCATCCTGCCAGTACCTTCCGCCAGATTCGTAAGTATGCTCAAGGATGCACGTTTCCATTGATCCCTGATATAAAAATCCAGATCAGTGGCTTTGGCTAAATATGTTAAAGCCTTGATATTCTGACTCTTTACTACCTGATAAACTTCCAGTTTTTCAAAATCGAACATAATAGTATAAATTCCAAATTCCAAACTCCAACCACGCGTTACACTCTCACCCACACCCGCTTCGCGGAGAGAGGGGGATTCGAACCCCCGGTACCCTTTCGAGTACGACAGTTTAGCAAACTGTTGGTTTCAGCCGCTCACCCACCTCTCCGTTTGTCAAACTACCCCGCTTTTCCTTCAGAGGTGCAAAAATAATAATTTTTGGTAAACAGAACGGCTGGGAGTGAAATTATTAAGATGCAAGCCGCAGGTTACAAGTTACAGGTTACAAGTTGCAGATACTGCTATTTACATTTTTCATTTTTAATTCCTCATTCTTCATACTTCATAGACTGCTTGCTCACACGAAAGATTTCAATATCTTTGCCACTAATTATAACCACAGATAATTATGAATAACGCGAGGCGCGCAGTGCCGAGCAAATGACTATAAATATCATCATCAATCCAAATCAGAATCCTATGGGCCGGACATTTGCAGAAATGATCTTCAACGCCAACGCTGGCGCGATCGTGTTCAAAAAACCCGATATTGTCATGTCACACGACAATACAGCCAGCATTGAAAAAACATTTCAGAAAATGGGAGGGACGAAAGTGGCCAACCCTGACCAGCTCTTCTTCGTGCTTGATCATAACGCGCCGCCAACCAGCTCAAAACTGGCCAACGACTACCAGCGTATTCGCGAGATAGCCCTGGAACAGGGTGTGAAAAAATTTCACGATACGGGAGATGGGATCTGCCACCAGCTCATGGCCCTGTATGCCCGTCCCGGAATGATCATTGTCGGCAGTGACAGCCATACCTGCACGGCAGGTGCCTTCAACGCGTTTGCTGCTGGCATCGATCGTACCGAAACAGCCGGCCTCTGGAAACAGGGCGAGACCTGGTTTTTGGTCCCGGAAAGCATGAAAGTAACACTTCATGGTAAGTTTCGCAACGGGGTGTACGCCAAAGACTTATCGCTCTGGATCATCGGCATGATCGGATCTAGTGGGGCAGACTACCGTTCCATTGAGTTTCATGGAGATGGACTGGCAAACCTTACCATAGCTGACCGTATGACACTGGCTAACCTTGCCTCGGAAATGGGAGCGAAAAATGCCGTCTTCCCCGCCGACCAGGTTCTCCGTGAACACCTGGGCGAAGAGGTACAGGGTGTCTGGGCCGACCAGGATGCATCCTATGTGAAGGAAATCACCATCGACCTGGGCGAAATATTCCCTGTGGTAGCCGCCCCGCATCATGTGGATAATGTGAAGGCTGTGTCCGAAGTACAGGGGACAAAGCTCCAGGAAGCCCTGGTCGGAACATGCACCAACGGCCGTCTGGAGGACCTCCGCGAAGCTGCCCGGGTGCTGAAAGGTAAAACGGTACCTCCCGGTTTCCAGTTCCTGGTGATCCCGGCATCCAGGGATATCTACCTCCAGGCCATGGAGGAAGGACTTATCCGAACCTTCATTGAATCTGGCGCCAACGTGCTTTCCTCCTCCTGCGGACCATGCCTGGGTACCGGACAGGGTATCCCTGCCGACGGTTATACGGTGATCTCAACGGCGAACCGAAACTTCAAGGGACGGATGGGCAACAAGGAAGCTTCCATCTACCTGGCCTCACCGGCCACGGTGGCAGTCTCGGCACTGCACGGCGAAATTACGGATCCGAGGGGCATCAAAGCGTCAGATAAGTTTCCGCATGCCACGGCTCAGAGCCATACGGTAACCGTTCCTCAAGGAGAGAACCGCTTTATGAACGGTACATGGAATTATGCCGACGTGGATAACCTGAATACCGACCAGATGTTCGCAGGTAACCTGACATACAATGTGTTGAGCTCGGAACCGGAAAAGATCTTACCGCATCTGTTCAAGGGCTTTGACGATAACTTCGCTGAACATGTGAAGGCGGGCGATATCATCGTCGCAGGGGCCAATTTCGGCTGCGGAAGTTCACGCGAACATCCATCCGTTGGTTTGGCTTATGCCGGGATCAAAGCAGTTATCTGCAAATCGGTCAACCGGATCTTCTATCGGTCTTCCGTTAACCAGGGCCTGCCCATCATCCTTTTACCTGATGCAGTGGACGCCTATAAAGCAGGTGACACAGTAGATATTGAGTTCGAAAAAGGGATCGTCAAAGTAGGAGGTAAGTCTTTCCATTTTGAACCGTTACCTGATAAACTTATGGCAATATTCATGGCGAAAGGACTTGTCAATTACATCAAGAACGCCAGGTAAAACGGGAAAGAACACGGATAACACGGATGATCACGGAGTTTAAATGACTCGTTATCAGCCCTCTGTGTTCTCTGTTCTTCTCCGGGATCTCCGTGGTTTCACAAAAAAATCCATTTTGACACAGCCTCACGGGGGAGGAGTACCTGGTAGATTCCCATCCGCTTGCGGAGGATGCACACAATGAGAAGAAAAACAAAGATATTTTTAACGCTGGCAATCCTTTTTCTTCTGGCAGGGTCCTATTTTCTTATCCTCAAGACCGCACCTAAAAATGCAAGTTACTTTCCTATACTGCTTGTTCTGGTCGGCCTTGACATATTGCTTTGGAATTCAATCCGCCCCCTTTTGAAAAGATCGGTCAGGGCGTTCCGTATCCTGTTCCCAATCCTCTGGTGGTCACCTGCGGTAATTCTCCTTCTGAGTCTGCTGGCCTCATCATTCTTTAATAGCTATGATCCATCGTCACCTGCGATCATCTATCTGATGGGATTCGTCTTCGTTATGTACGTGTCTAAGCTGGTGCCGGGACTGCTGGTTTTACTTATGGGCGGGATTGGTCATCTGATCCGGATCGCGCGACGAATCCTTCATCCGAAAGAAACAGACCGTACATTGACCGGGAAAGGACTCAGAATAGTCTATTATACTGGCTATGGAATCGGAGTGATCATGTTGGCAGTGCTTACCATGGGAATGATCCTGTGGGGTTATGATTTCCGGGTCGTTGAGCGCCATCTTTCCATATATGATCTTCCAGATGCTTTCCGGGGGATCCGGATCGTCCAGATTTCAGATATACACCTTGGGAGCTGGCCTTCAGAAAAAAAACTCGAAACAGTAGTGTCACTTATCAATGGCCTTTCTCCGGATCTGGTTCTGTATACGGGTGACCTGGTCAACTCCCGGTCCAAGGAAGCTGATCCCTATGAATCCATCCTTCGGAAGGTCAAAGCCGAAATGGGTATTTATACTATACTGGGAAATCATGATTATGGTGACTATGTCACCTGGGATTCACCCAAAGCAAAGGAAGACAACCTGATGGACCTGTATTCATACTATGATGAACTGGGATGGGAATTGCTTTGTAATAGCTATGATATTATTCATTTGAACGAAGATAGCCTGGCTATTGCAGGAGCTGAGAACTGGAGTGCCTATAACCGATTCGTCAGCAGGGGAGATCTTGATAAAACGATGGATGGATTATCCAACACACCCATGGTCGTACTTCTCTCCCACGATCCGTCGCACTGGGAAGAAGAAGTTATTCCTAAATACCCGGGAATTGACCTGACATTGACCGGTCACACCCATGGTTTTCAGTTCGGGATCGAAACAAAGCATCTGAAATGGAGCCCCGTTCAATGGCTCTATGAAGAATGGGCCGGGCTGTATGAGCACGTTCAGCCGGATGGACGAAAACAGTACATGTATGTCAACCGCGGGCTGGGAGTAATCGGGTATCCGGGAAGGGTAGGGATCAAACCCGAGATTACGCTGTTTGTGTTGGAATAAGCTGCAAGTTGCAAGTCGAGCGAAGCGAGATGTGGACCACAGGTCGGGACTACAAGTTTCAAGTTGCAGGTTACTGGTTGCAGGTATTGTCTTTTACATTTTTCATTTTTAATCCTTCATTCTTCATGCTTTATAGACTATTTACCCATACCAAAGATTTCAGTAACTTTGCCGAAAAATTTTACAGCTTGAAGCTGATGACCACGAAAAACCTTCATTCTATGCCAAAACTTGAAATTCAGGGAGTTTCTTTTAATGTGGACGGAGACGGCTTTCTACAGCAACCCGATCTCTGGTCAGAAGAAGTAGCCATCCTCTTTGCCCGTCACGACGGGACTGGAGAATTGAACGAAAAACACTGGGCTGTGATCAATTTTATACGCAATCACTGGAAGGAGACCGACATGGCCCCCATGGTACGAAAAATATGTGAACATACAGGCTTGCGCCTTAGGGAGATCTATGAGTTGTTCCCGATGGGGCCCGCACGGGGTGCCTGCAAGATCGCAGGGCTTCCCAAACCGGATGGATGTGTATAAATAGTTCACTATGAGTGTATTCCATTGGATCTTCCTGATTGGTTTTACGACATGCTTCATTGCATGCCTGTATCATTTTATCCATACCCTCTTCCTGACTATGCCCAGACAATATGCAAAAGCCAGGGGGAAGGTCCTGCCAGCCGTTGTTTACTCTTTTACAAAGGCGATGTCTCCTTCGCGGAAGGAATCTGCATATCTTCACTTACCGACGTACTTCAGCGGCCTGGCGTATCACCTGGGAACGTTTATGAGCTTTTTTCTTGTCTTTCTTTTCTTTTTTAACTATCACCCTTCATGGCCCTGGTCAGCCATTTTTTCCGGGATCCTTGCCATATCTGCACTTGCAGGTTTGTCTATCCTGATCAAGCGGATCCTTAAGAAAGATCTCCGGCAACTCTCCAACCCTGACGATTACATAAGCAATCTGCTGGTTACCCTGCTGCAGGGATTCGTTGCCTTCACCCTGCTGAAACATTCACTGGTTCCGGCATTGCTCGTCTATGCATCCGCAGTGATGCTTTACATCCCTGTGGGAAAGCTGAAGCACGTGGTATATTTCTTTAGTTCCAGGATCTACCTGGCTGTATTTTTCGGCAGGAGAGGCGTATGGCCGGTAAAAGAGGATAAACCATGAGCGATGATCTGACGATATCCCGGCAAAAGGCCCTGAAGGCGTTAGCCGAGCACCTGGACGGGCGGCTGCTGTCGAACCTGAACAGTTGTGTCCACTGCGGTTTGTGCGGTGAATCCTGCCAGTATTACCTGACCACACGGGATCCCCGTTTCATTCCGGGCCGTAAGGTCGATTTGATTTCAGGCCTGTATAAAAGATACCATACCGTTACCGGCAGACTCATCCCCAGGCTGGTCGGTGCACGCGACCTGGATGATGAGACCGTCCGCGAGATGGTTGACGTGCTTTTTGGCGCGTGTACGATGTGCGGAAGATGCACGGCACATTGCTCCATTGGCATTGACATTCCATTTCTGGTCAGGACTGCCCGTACATTGCTCTCCGAAATGGACCTGGTCCCGAAAGGCTTGAGGTCAACGGTCGATGCAGCCATCCAGTCGGGAAACAACATGGCCATCCCCCACAACGAATTTGTGGATACGATCCTCTGGCTGGAAGAGGACCTGAAAATGGAAGTGAACGATGAGTCGGCTACCATCCCGCTCGACCAGCCAGGAAAACGGATCATGTACACCCTAAATCCCCGGGAACCTAAATTCTTCCCGCTCTCGATCAGTGTCATGGCCAAGGTCTTTTATGCAGCCGGAGAAGATTGGACACTTTCGAGCAACATGTACGACGTCACCAATTACGCATTTTACACGGGTGAGGACCGGCTGGCGGCAGAGCTCACTAAAAGGCTGGTCACGGAGATGCAGGCCCTTGGTTCCACAATGCTGGTACTGGCAGAGTGCGGGCACGGATCACGTTCGATCCGGTGGGAGGGACCCGAGTGGATTGAAAGGCCATATCCTTTTGAGGTCAAGACTGCTGTGGAGCTGCTTGCAGATTATATCCGGTCGGGCAGGATCAGGGTGGACCCTTCGAAGAACAAGCTACCCGTGACACTTCATGATCCCTGCAACCTGGTCCGCCTTGGAGGAGTGATCGAGGAACAACGGTACATCCTCAGCCATACGGTCAGTAACTTTATTGAGATGACACCCAACCGTACCAATAATTACTGCTGCGGAGGGGGAGGCGGACAGCTTTCCATGAGTGAGTACAACGACAGAAGGTTGACAATCGGCAAGCTGAAAGCTGACCAGATACAAAGAACCGGTGCAAAGATCGTCGCCACACCCTGCCATAATTGCATTGACCAGATCATGGGACTTAACCAGCATTACGGACTGGGAGTGGAAGTGAAGACACTGGGAGAGATCGTGGCGGATGCGCTGGTTCTTTAGATTAATAGTCAGCCTCCCAGGGGTGGGGTGGATTTGTTTGGAATTTAGTGCCTGGAATTTGGATTCTATAATCCCCTATCGCCTCATTGCCGCAATTTCCTCTACTGCTTCAATGACATTATTGATTTGTTCTTCCGTATTGAATGGTCCGATGCTGAATCTGACAGAACCGTGAATTTGATCTGTCCCGAGCTGGACATGCACGAGCGGTGCACAGTGCAACCCTGTGCGGCAGGCAACATTGAAGTCAACATCCAGCATTGTCCCTACGTCGCCTGCTTCCCATCCCTGAATGTTGAAGCTTAAAACTCCGTTATGGTTGATGGCGCTGTCTGCACAATACAGAATGACACCGTCGATCTGCCGAAGCCCGTCCCGCAGCTTTTGCCACAGTGCCATGTCTTTAGTGTGCAGGTTTTCTATTCCCTGCTCCTTGATCCATCTATTCCCTGCACAGAGTCCTGCGACTCCTACGATGTTTAACGTGCCAACTTCCATGCGGTAAGGGAACTCCTCCAGATGAAACGGATAGGCCGATCGGACGCCGGTTCCACCAAAGCGCGTGCCCCTGATCGGCACCTCTTCCCCAATGTATGAGCCTCCTATACCCGTGGGCCCGAACAGGCATTTATGCCCGGTGAAGGCCAACAGGTCAATGCACATGGCCTGCACGTCAATGGGGATGTGTCCGGCGGTCTGACTGGCATCAACGGCAAAATAGATCCCTGCCTCGCGGCAGTATTTGCCGATCTCTGCTACGGGCTGGATGGTACCGATCACGTTCGAGCCGTGGTTGATGATGACCAACCGCGTGTTTTTTCGAAAAGCTTTCCTGACATCGTCCGGATCAAGGTAGCCGTGATCATCGAACGGAATATAGGTCACCTCGATTTCCCCATCATGCTTCTTGTGATAGAGGGGCCGGAGCACCGAATTATGTTCGACATTGCTCGTGATGACATGGTCCCCTTTCCGGAGCATTCCCTGAATGATCATGTTCAGCGAGTCGCTGGCATTGTAGCTGAAGGTCAGATGATACGGATTTGTGCCGTTGAAGAATTCTGTCAGTGCCTTCCGGGTGGAGAAAACAAGCTCCTCACATTCAAGCGTCTTGTCATACCCTGACCGGCCAGGATTGACTCCGTTCTTTCTGTAAAAATCATTCATGAAATCATAAACCATTACCGGTTTTGGATACGTGGTAGCCGCATTGTCCAGGTAAATCAATTCTCCCATCACTTAATTTATTTTGAGCTGTGAAACTAATAACAATAATTCAGTTAAACAATAAACAATAAAGAATTATCAATTATCAATTATCAATTGACAATTATTATAAACCTCTACTCCAGATCAAACCAGTCTTTCACAAGTACGGTTTTATCCTCAGGCTCGCTTTTATGCCTGAATTCATTGGTTTTTTTATTATAAACATAATCCCCTGCATATTCAGCACCATGCAACGCAATGGAATGGATTGCCTCAAGGATGGTGTCCAGATCCGAATCCGTCATGGTTGGATGAAGCGAAATACGGATCCATCCAGGCTTTACCGAAAGATCACCGTGACTGATGCGCTGGGTGATCTCCTGGGAATGCTCGTACGTGACATCCAGTAGGAAATGGCCGTAGGTGCCAGCACAGGCGCAACCGCCCCTGACCTGAATGCCAAACAGGTCATTCAGTAATTTCACAACAAGATTGTAATGCATTCCGTCAAGGTAAAACGATATGACTCCCAGACGTTCTCTGACATTCCCGGCGAGAATATGTATTCCCGGGATCCTGTCGAGTCCTTCAAATGTCTTGTTAACAAGCCAGGTTTCCCGTTCCAGCATTTTCCGGGGATCCATCTGCTCCTTGAGACCAATGGCAAGCGCGGTCTTGATGGCTTGCAGAAATCCGGGCGTTCCGCCATCCTCACGGGCTTCAATATCATCAATGTACTTGTACTCTCCCCAGGGATTTGTCCAGTCAACAGTGCCTCCTCCGGGTTGGTCGGGAACCGGATTGTTGTACAGCGACGCGGTAAAGACCAGCACCCCGGAACTGCCAGGCCCACCGAGGAACTTGTGGGGTGAGAAGAAGATGGCATCCAGTCTTTTTAAAGGATCCTCCGGATGCATGTTGATGTCAACATATGGTGCTGACGCCGCAAAATCAACAAATACATAACCGCCATGCTCATGCATTATTTTTGCGATCTCGTAATAGGGCGTCTGGATGCCAGTGACGTTGGAACAGGCAGTGACTGAGGCGATCTTCATCGGCCTGTCCCTGAATTTTTCCAGATTGCGATGCAACTCATCCAGATCGACCATAAGCTCTTTGTCAGGCTTCAATTGGACGATCTCTGTCGCAGTCTCGAACCAGGAAGTATGGTTGGAGTGATGTTCCATATGTGTCAGGAACACCACGGGCGGGATCCTCTCGTCGAGGCAGTCCCTTCCGGTCAGGTGACCGCATCCCCTCAGTCCCAGTATCCTTTGAAATTTATTTATGACACCGGTCATCCCAAATCCGGAGGTGATGACCACATCGGTTGGACTGGCATGGACATGATCCTTGATCTTTTTCTGTGCCAGATGATAGGCTTTAGTCATCAAGGTGCCCGTTTCAGTTGTTTCCGTGTGTGTGTTACCGACATAGGGTCCGAATACGTTCATCAGCTGCTCCTCAATGGGTCGGTAGAGCCTTCCGCTGGCAATCCAGTCGGCATACAGAAGCTTCTTCCTGCCATAAGGAGTGGTGAAAATTAGATCCTGGCCGATGATGTTCCTCCGGAAACGCCGAAAATGTTCAGCGAGCTCTTTCTGCATGTCCATAAAAGGGTAGGAATTTCACGCTGCAAAAGTAACGAAATATCAGCATACAATTCCTCTGCGCGCCTCTGTGTTATCCTTTGTGTGCCTCTGTGGTTAAATGTATTGTTATCACAGAGGCGAAGGAGGTAGCACTGAGGCGCACAGAGGTGATGAATGAAACCTAATTTTGAAGTATTGTAAAGATCTTAATTTCCATATCATCCAGAAAAAAGTTGCCCTGATCCTTGTTCCAGATATAGAACCTGACCTGAGAAGCATCTTCATACAGTCGAGGCAACCTGAACCCTGTTTCCGCTTTTCGCCATTGACAGATGATGTTGTCAGGCGCGGTTTTTATCCTGAAATTGCGGTAATATAAGGAATGATACCGGCTGTCAAGGACGTCGGCGACAAAAATGGCACCCTGGGCCGAATTTTCAACAGATTCAAAATAATATACCGAGAAGTCGGCATAAAGGTCGTCCCTTCCCAACAGGGTATCATTGATCAGCAAAGGATAGCCAAAACTGTAAACCTGGCTGGCTTCCAGTTCCAGTAAATGATTCCCTGAATGGGCTTTTCCAGTATTGGCTTCATGTAATTTGATCCAATCCGGATAATCCCGCTCGAAATCGTTCGATACATCTACAAATGGTTTTTCTGCCAGAGAGCAAAACACAGATTCCTTATCCGATCCCAGAATGTTCCTGTATTGCGGCGAAGTCCTCAGAAAGGTGTACCAGTAGGCATGTCTGCTCATCGAATCCGCATGCAGAATGCCGGTGGAATATTGGTAACTCTGGATAAGGTTCAGGCCCGTGGCCAGAATAATGAATCCACTTATGATGATGAGGCGTGATTTAGTTGCCCGGTGAATGAACATACCGATGGGAATGAGGAATAAGCCGTAAAAGTCAACCATAGGCCGCATTCCAAAGCCGTCACCGTAGAACCAGTTCCACCAGGAGGAGAAAAGGTAAATTACACAAAGCAAAAAACAAAGAAAGGCTAAGAACTCGAATTTTGACCTTCTGACAAGGACAATTAAACCGGGGATCAGCAACAGCATGAAAGGAGTGTAGACAAACCAGCCTTTTTTGTAGCTGAAAAGGAAATGGATGATGCGGGGATGGTTCAGGTAAAATCCTTCCCCGGGGTATAACCACTGGAATGGACTGCCGGTTTGCAGAGTGAGAATGATCAGTTGCGGACCCAGTGTAGCTAAGAATATCCCTGCTGCAGCCAGGATAATATATACTCCATTCCTTTGTGTCTTTGTGCCTAAAAAGGCATGAGGTCCCCCTGCCAGAAAAGGCACAGCAAGCACCACCAGAAAGTTCACCGGCCGGATCAGCACCACCAGCCCCAGGGCGAAAGCGGCAAGCAACAGCATATTGGATTGCCCTCCCGTGAAATATCTCCTGGCTGAGAAAGCGAACAGCGTTACAGCAAAGAAAGAATACACGTGGGAAAACGATGGCTGAATGAACGCATAGAAAAACAGGTTGGTGGCAAACACAACCACTATGGCGACTACAGTGACTACCTGGTTCGGGAGGTTGTACGATTGCAGGAGTTTTTGGAGAAAATGCAGTCCCAGGAATAGAAAAACCAAGCCCGAGAGTGCGACACTGTATTGAAAAAGAACGGAATACCCGTTTGTATCCAGGCCGGTCAGGGAAGAAATGCCCAGAGCAGTCAGAAACAAAGGAGTCTGCAGCAAAGCGATACCGCAGGTATATTTATTGACCAGAACACCGTTCTTCTGAAAGAAATAGTGCGGTTGGTGGTATTTCTCATCCCTGGCGGGCGAATTGGTCACAAACTGTTCAAAATCAATGGTTTGGTATATAAAGATCGCGGGAAGGTAGGCATAGTACCCGTTGCCGTCGCCATCAATGAACGTCTGCCGTGAAGAGTAAAAACCGAAATTGACCGAAATAAATGACGCAAGAACAAGGACAGAAAGAAGGATCTGCCATCTGAAGGACACGTTTTTCATCGGCATCTGGTAAACAAGCTTCTTAGTCAGCAGTGGATATCTGGATATAGGTAACCTCGATATCTCCGCCCTCCGAGTAAAGTTTCAGCCAGCCGTTGTCGATACGGTACCAGGGATCCTGTGCGCTGACGCGTATGATGTAATCGTTCAGTTTATTGTCCTTGATGCTCTTCAGTACGATCCCTCCGCTCCGCGTGGCATCCTTACCGTAGTTCAGATATACTTTTGGTTTGGTTTCGCTGAGGACACGCGCTTTCATGACCACATAATTGTTCTTTCGCTGACGAATATCGACAGGTTTGAAATCAAACTTCTTTTCCGTATTGTTGCTGATGGTCACCGGTGTATTCAGAATGTCGACAATGGCATGATCGGCGATGTACTTTTTGATCTGATTGATCATGTTCAGCGGATACACCTCGTCGTTTTTTATCTCATGAGCAGCCATGTATGCATCAATCGCTTCATCGAGGATCTTCTGCGTATACAGGTTATCCGCTTTGGCAACAGCATCCTGGTATGCTTTCTTTAACTCCATTTCCCTGTCCAGAAGGATCTTTTCCACTTCTCTCAACCTGTCCTTCGGGTATTGCTGTCCGGGATCAATGCTGATGGCGTTCTGATACTGAACTTTCGCACTTCTGTAATCCTGAAGGGCAACGTAGGAATCGCCGGCTTCAATCGCTTTGGTGTAGGATTCCAACCGTGCCTGCTCGTTGGCGGCGAGGATGGAATTGATCTCCTCGATCCTTTTCGGCGGATAGGATTCGGAAGGCTTGAGGTTGAGGGCTTTCTGGTATTCAGTCCTGGCATTGTCATAGTCATTTGTCTCAAAGAACTGGTCCGCTTTTACCACGGCTTCATCGTACGATTTCTGAATTTCCAGGTCTTTTACGATCCCGTTGATCCGTCCAATCTGATCCTGAGGATAGGTCTGGCCCGGATCGTGGGTAAGGGCTTCCTGGTACGCAAGTTTAGCTTTGTCGTATTCTTTCGAATTGAAAAGACCGTCCGCTTTTGCAACTGCTTCGTCATAGGCTTTCTGCCTTGCCTGGATCGCAGCCAGCGCTGCTTCAGTTTCACTGATCCTGGTCTTTGGATAGATCTCTCCCGGTTTCAGAGCAGAAGCCTGCTGGAATTCAATCAGCGCACCGGGATATTCTCTCTTTGCCAGCAGCTCATCACCGGAGGCGATATGCAAGGCATAGGCATCCTCAAGGTTCTTTATTTCTTCCATGATCTGGTTGATCTTTGCGATCTGCTCAGGAGGATATGTTTCCTGTGGTTTCAGACCCTGCGCTTTCTGATATTCTGCGAGCGATTTGGCGTATTCTTTTGACGTCAGATACCGGTCGCCATTTCCAACGGCAAGTTCATATTCTTTTTGGATCCGGGCTATCTCAGCCAGAAGTTTGTCGATCTCGGCGATTTTCGTTTTAGGATAGGTCTCTGCCGGTTTGATGCCCGATGCCTTCTGGTAACTGGCTCTGGCACCGGTATAATCGGTCGCGGCCAACAGGCGGTCTCCTTCCTCAATGGCCTGGGCAAAAGAATCTTCCAACGCTTTCAGGTCCGATAACAGGGTGTTGATCTCATCAATCCTGGTTTGGGGATAGGTTTCCTCGGGTTTGATCTCCATGGCTTTCCGGTAGGAAACCAGGGCATCTTCATATTGTTTGGACAAGAACAGCTTATCAGCTTCCGCAATGGCGTTTTTATACCCTTCTTCAGTGGCCTTGATATCGGCCAGTATCTGGTTGATCTTCGCTATCTGCTCACCGGGATAGGTTTCCTCCGGTTTGGATTTCTGGGCTTTTTGATATTCAAGGATGGCGGAAGGGTAATTTTTTTCAGCGAACAGGGCATCTGCGGCTTTGACAGCTTCCTGGTATGCCAGCTCTGATACGGCGATACCAGCCAGGATGCGGTCAATTTCAGCGATACGGTCCGCGGGATGTTTTTCGGAAGGTTTCAGTCCCAGGGCCTGCTGGTAAGCTACCTTTGCCGATGGGTAATCCTTTTTTGCAAAAAAATCATCGGCCTGTGTGATGACATCCCTGTAACCCTTTTCCAGTGCTTCCATGTCTGCCAGCGTTTTATCGATCAGGCTGATCCTGTCCCTGGGATATTGCTCTGCCGGTTTAAGATCCGATGCTACGATGTATTTCAACCGGGCGTTGGAGAGGTCAGATTTATCATAATAAGCATCAGCCGCTGCAATGGCCTTATCATACTCCTGCTGGATCCGGGCGATCTCAGCCAGTATTTTGTCGATCTCGGCGATTTTCGTTTTAGGATAAGCTTCGTCAGGTTTAATGCCGGATGCTTTCATGTAGGATGCCCGGGCGTTCTCATATGTTTTCGCAGCCAGTTCGCTGTCGCCCTCCCGGATGGCCTGAGCATATGCCTCCTCCTTGGATTGTAAGTCTGCCAGCAGACCGTCGATCTCTGCGATCCTTTGCCGGGGATAGGTCTCTGCCGGTTTGATCTCCGTCGCCTGCATGTACGAATCTCTCGCGTTCTGGAAGCTTTGTGCTGTGAATAGCTTGTCGCCCTGGACAATGGCTTTCTGGTAGGCTTCCTCGCTGGCTTTGATATCCGTCTGGATCCTTATGATCTCTTCAACCTTTTGCTGTGGATAAGCTTCTCCGGGCTTCAGCTTGAGTGCATTCTGGTACTCGGCAATCGCCAGCTCATAGCTAGTGGCAGTAAATAATGAGTCACCTGCATTGACTGCCATCTGGTAAGCTTTTTCATTGGCAGCAATGCCGGCCAGCATACCCTCGATCTCTGAGATCCTGGTTTTCGGATAATTCTCGGATGGTTTCAACGAACTTGCCTTCTGATATTCCGGAAGTGCATTCAAATAATCCTTTTTCTTCAGGAATTCATCCCCGGCAGCGATGTGCGATGTGTACGAAGTTTCAAAGTCTTTTTTCTCCTGAAGGATCCGGTTGATTTCAGATATCTGCTCAGCAGGGTATGTTTCCTGAGGTTTGAGGTTTTTTGCCTTTTGATATTCCGGCATGGCTTTCGGGTAATCCCCGGCAAAGAAATACTGGTCCGCCATGGTGATGATTGCATCGTAATCTTTCTGAATACGCTCCCTCTCGGCCAGGATCCTGTCAATCTCTGTGACTTTCGTTTTGGGGTAGTTCTCGCCTAGCTTGAGGCCCGAAGCTTTTTGAAACGCTGTCCTGGCTCCGGCATAGTCCCCTGCAGCGATGAGGCTGTCGCCATCACGGACAGCCTGTGCATAGGCCTCTTCGTTCGATTTTATATCGGCAAACACTTTGTTGATCGCATCCAGTTTTTGCTGCGGGTAGATTTCGGATGGTTTGAACGTAAGGGACTGTTGATAGAAGGACCGGGCTGACTCAAGGTTGCCGGCGTTAAAGAGGCTGTCGGCACGGGCAATGGAGGCCGCGTAACGCTGCTCATTCTCGTTCTGTACGGCCAGGTCACTGAGGATTCGGTCAATTTCTGCGATCTTATCCTTCGGGAGAGCCTCTTTTGGTTTAAGTGTCCCTGCCTTCTGGAACGCGGATCTTGCCCCTTCATAGTCTTTTTTTTGCATCAACGTGCTGGCGTTGGTCATGGCAAGGTCATACTCCCCCTGTATCCGCTGCATCTCAGCGATCTGGGGATCGATCTTGGCGATCATGTTCTTTGCATATGCCTCTGATGGCTTCATCCCAACCGCTTTTTCATACTCTATCTTTGCCTTTTCAAACTCCTTATTCAGATAATACTCATCGGCCAGGGCAATGATGCGGTCATAGGCTTCCCTTTCTGCTTTAAGCTTTTCCAGGAGGATGTCGATCTCCTTGATCCGGTTGATGGGATATGCCTCGTCAGGTTTGATGTTACTGGCATCCTGATAAGATGACCTGGCAGGGCTGTATTCCCTCTTGTCAAACTGCTGGTCCGCTTTGGCGATGATACTGTTGTACTGATCCTGCTGTAGCTGCAGGTTGGCAAGGATCTCATTGATCGCGATGATCCGGTCGAGGGGATACTGCTCAAAAGGTTTCAGGTCACTGGCCACCATGTACTCGGCCCTGGCATTGACGTAACTTTTCAGGGCGAAAAGGTCATCTGCTCGCAGGATAGCCGCCGCGTACAAGGCATCAACTTCCGGATCCGACCAGATCTTGTTGATCTGGGCCAGCCTGTCTTTAGGGTATTGCGCCGAAGGATCGATACGGAGGGCATTTTCAAACTCGGCTTTTGCACGCTTATAATCAGCTGCCTTGTACCATTTTTCCGCGGAAGTAACGGCCACTTCAAAGAGGATATTTTTAGTCTTCTGATCATCGAGGATCTCATTGATCGCCCGAATCTTTTCCTGAGGGTATTTTTCACCCGGCTTTAATTTCCTGGCCGTTTCGAACTCATATAATGCACGGTCGTACTTCGTTTCAGTGAAGTACTGGTCACCTTTTTTAATGGCTGTGTTGTATTCCTGATCTGTCACGACAGGATCTGTGGTCTGTGCAACCAGCGAGGCAGCGAGGCACAGAGAAAAGACAATTCCGGGAATGATTCGTATCAGTTTAAGCCATCGTTTGTCATAAAATGATCTCATCGTACTGATAGGAAGATGCATACTTGTATGTAAATAATTACAGGTCAGTTCTTTATTAATAAGTAATAGCTGAAAGAAATAATTTGCAAAAGTACGACTAAGCCGTACATGGCTGTCATGATAACGTAAATTTTCCGTAAATGTTGGAACGTGGGGAATTCTTGTCAGGATTCGAAAATGACTCCGTCACGGATCAGCAGCTGGCGGTCGGACATGCCTGCCAGCTCGGTATTATGTGTGACGATGATGAAAGTCTGCTTGTACTGGTCCCTCAGGTCGAAAAAAAGCTTATGCAGTTCCTTTGCGTTCTGAGAGTCAAGGTTACCGGAAGGTTCATCCGCCAGGATCACTGCCGGGCCGTTGATCAGGGCCCTGGCCACCGCCACCCGTTGCAGTTCGCCTCCCGAAAGGGCAGACGGCCTGTGGTGAAGACGATCCGCCAGTCCAAGGTAGATCAGTATTTCCGTGGCTTTTGCCTCTGCCTCCTTCCTGCCGCTTCCTCCAATATAGGCTGGTATGCACGTATTCTCCAGAGCAGAGAACTCAGGAAGAAGATGATGGAATTGAAAGACAAAGCCGATCTTCTGGTTCCGGAAGTGGGCCAGTTTTTTATCCGCCAGCAGGTGAACCTGCGTCCCTTCGATGGCAATCGTTCCTTTATCCGCCCGTTCCAATGTTCCGATGATCTGAAGCAGGGTGGTCTTCCCGGCACCGGACGCCCCAACGATCGTGACGATCTCTCCCTTTCGGATCTCCAGGTCAATGCCCTTGAGCACGTTGAGTTGTCCGTACGATTTATGGATCTGACTGGCACTGATCATCCGGTAGATTTTAACGAAGGACAAAGGTCCGCCGAAAATAAAAAATTACCAAGCAAACACGGCAAAATATTATCAAATACGTATTTTTGAATCCTTCAAACGATCGCAGGAACTTATTTAATCTATAAGAACATGAATCTTCATGAATACCAGGGCAAGTCAATACTGAAAAAATTCGGGGTGCAGGTACCGGAGGGAATGGTCGCATTCTCACCGGATGAAGCGGTAGATGCCGCCTGGCTGGTCAGGGAAAAAACAGGGGTGGAAAAGTGGGCTATTAAAGCGCAGATCCATGCCGGCGGGCGTGGCAAAGGGGGAGGAGTGAAGATCGCCCGGTCATTCGATGAGGTTAAGAAACATGCACGGAACATGATCGGGATGATGCTAGTGACACCTCAGACAGGCCCTGAAGGGAAAAAAGTGGGTAAGGTGCTCGTTGAACAAAACATTTATTACGAGGGCGAATCGCCCATCCAGGAATTTTATATGAGCATCCTGCTTAACAGAAACTCAGGCAAGTACATGATCGTGTATTCACCCCGGGGCGGAATGAACATTGAACAGGTGGCTGAAGAAACACCTGACCTCATCTTTAAGGAAGAAATTGAATCCGGTGTGGGCATCATGGCCTTCCAGTGCCGGAAGATTGCTTTCAACCTGAATCTTCAGGGAAAGGCATTCAAGGAAATGACTGCGTTCGTTCAGAACCTGTACCGGGCCTATATCGAATCCGATGCATCCCTCTTTGAGATCAATCCTGTCTTTAAGACTTCTGATAACCGTATCTTCGCTGCCGATGCCAAGGTGGTCATCGATGACAATGCTGTCTATCGCCATCCGGATATCCATACCATGCGTGATTTGAGTGAGGAAGACCCCATCGAGGTGGAGGCCAGCAAATTTGACCTGAACTACATCAAGCTCAACGGCAATATCGGATGCATGGTCAATGGAGCAGGACTGGCCATGGCTACCATGGACATCATCAAACTCTCAGGCGGCGAACCGGCCAACTTTCTTGATGTTGGAGGCTCTGCCAGTGCGAAAAGGGTGGAGGAGGCATTCCGGCTCATTCTTCAGGACGAAAACGTGGAAGGGATCCTGCTGAACATCTTCGGAGGTATCGTACGCTGCGATATCGTTGCACAGGGTGTTGTGCATGCCTACCGAAACATCGGCGAAATAAAAGTGCCCATCATCGTCAGGCTCCAGGGAACCAATGCAGAAGAGGGAAAACGTATCATCGACGAATCAGGCCTCAAAGTCTATTCCGCCATTCAACTGCAGGAAGCAGCGGAACTGGTGACAAAGATTCTGAAGGGGAAACAGTAGGCACTTGGCAGTTGGCAATCAATTGTCTGATGCTGTTATCAATCTCCTGGCCCAATACTGCTAACTAGATACTGGCCTACTCAATTGATTACCATCGTAACATTTGCATCAATCTTCACGGAGACCTTCATACCCTGTTCATGGAGGACAATATCCATTTTCTGAACAGATTCCGATTTAATTGGAAAACCAGTTTTAATGTCCACTTCAATGGTGCCGGTCATAGTTCCGGATATTTCTTTCATCTTACTGCCTTCAACAGGCTGGTAAACAGTCGAAACCTCAATGAATGCTCTGCCTTTTTTGGCATACGTGAGTGTGTGAGTGGTGATACTTTTAAATGAGAAGTCTCCACCTCCGATTGTCAGCTCGTTTTCCCAAGTACTTCCGGGCTTTAATCTTTTTGTGGGATAGATTGTATACCACGTCTGCGAGTTGTCGAACATAAACATACCGCCTGATCCAGCCTGGCTAAAGGTATCAAGGTAGTCAGAATTTAAAACGTTGCCCCTCTTGTCGATTTTCATAGAGATCATTCTGCCGATAAGCCCATCCAACGTCCTTTTCAGCTCTTTTCCCATGGGATCGGTTGGCTGTATGGTATCCTCACTGTCATAGGTGGATTCCATACCCATCATTTTTTGTGTACCGGTGATTTTTTCGATCCTGGTCTCTAACTGATATACTCCTTCAACATCATTGATCATATTGGTAGTGTAATAGGTATTCATATTTTGATCCAAACTGACACTGTATCCAACAGCTTCCGTCTGAATACGATTTGTCATGTAATAAATGACTTTATACTCCTGGCCACTAATGAGCTGATACTGTAACAACAGACTGTCTTTTTTAAGAGCAGCTTCGCCTGTTAAAGCTAGTCCTAAGAGGAAAACAAGAGATAAAACTTTGAAAATGAATGTATTAACTTTCATGGTTGCATTATTTGGAAAGGACAAATATACAAATATATTATCAGTCGCTTCTTTTAAATTCGCTTTGAGGACCATGTTTATTTTAATTGTATTTATCTTTGCAGAACTTTAAACTCATTATTCACAATTAATTTAAATGAAAATGGTAAAATTTGAAGTGTATCAAAGTGGCGCAAAAAATGAATACCGTTTCAGACTAGTAGCTTCTAACGGCCAAACTATTCTCAGCAGTGAAGGTTACAGTGCAAAGGCCGGTTGCATGAATGGCATTGAATCGGTGAGGAAAAATGCCGTTAATCCGAAAGCATTTGAGAAATCGGTGACTACCAACGGACAATTCAGGTTTAACCTGAAGGCTCCCAATGGCCAGGTCATAGGTACCAGCCAGAATTATAAAACGGAAGACGGCCGCAACAATGGCATCCAATCTGTCATGAAAAATGCAGGTATAGCAAAAGTCGTAGAATAGATTCGCCTAAATATACCGATTGTATAGTCTCAATACCTGTCTTTTACAAGAGGGAATATTCGCAATTGCTCATTACAATGAGGTCACTGTTACAGAGAACGATCATCCTGATCGCTGCTCCCGTTACGATCTTTGTGCTGACAATGCTAATGGCCTGTAACCAGAAGGAAGTCAGACGCGACGAGAATAACTCCATGATCATGGAAACCCTTTCGTCCGATGGGGTGAACATCGAATATCGGGTCAATGGTCCAAAAAGCGACACCGTCCTGGTATTTATTCATGAATGGTTATGCAACCAGACTTACTGGAAAAACCAGGTGCAAACCTTCAGCGGTGGACACCAGGTGGTCACCCTTGACCTGGCCGGTCATGGATTGTCGGGTAATGACAGGGCCCGGTATACCCTTGATCTTTTTGCTGACGACGTGATCTCGGTCATCAAGAAAACAAAAGCCAGAAAGGTGATCCTGGTAGGCCATTCCATTGGTGCATCTGTTGCCGTGAAGGTGGCGCTGAAGATGCCAGGCAAGGTGATCGCCATCATCGCAGTCGACACATTTCAAGATCTGACACAAGATTATCCCGAAGGGAATATCGATAAACTGCTGGAACCCTATAGGAAAGATTTTAAGACAACCGTCAGGAAGCATGCCAGCCTCCTTTTCGGGGATAATCCGGATTCACTTCTGGTGCAGAGAGTACTCAACGACTGGTCATCATCCAATCCTGACATGGCCATGGCCACGATGACCGAAAAGGTGCTCTTTAACCCATCCGAATGGACGAAAGTCCTGGCGGTGCCGGTATACTCTATCAATGCGGAACGCTTTCCTGCCAACGCAAAAGGAAACAGAAAGATGCTGAAGCATTATCAAATACTGACGCTGACACGTGTCGGGCATTTCCCTCAACTGGAAGATCCACAAGGTTTCAATAAGGCCCTTGCGACCTGTCTGGAGATGATTTCAAAGGCCTCTTAACCTCTTCATGGTAGTAATCATGTCATTCATTTGACATGGAATAGGGTATCATATCGCCGTTCAGTTTCCTCTTCACCGGCTCGGGACCCATGATAAACTCCAACTCACCTCCTTCTGTCAGCGTGGAATGGTCAACGTAATACCGGGTATACGGTTTGCTGTTGAGGGTCATGGATTGGATGTAGATATTTTTCTCAGAACGGTTGACGGTTTTGATCGTAAAAACATTACCGTTCTCCAGAAAAATGGATGCTTTCTGCACGGCGGGAGTCCCGATGACATATTGATTGCTTCCGGGGCAGACAGGGTAGAAGCCCAGGCTGCTGAAAATATACCATGCCGACATCTGCCCGCAATCCTCATTCCCGCAGATGCCATAGGGTGTGTTGTCGAAAAGGTTCTGCATGATCTGATGAATGCGCTCCTGTGTCTTCCACGGCATTCCTGCGTAAACATACAGGTAGGCAATATGCTGGCTGGGCTCGTTGCCGTGGGCATACTGCCCGATCAATCCGGCAATGTCCTCCACATGACCATATTTCTCTTTCCCCGCCTCAAGCATGAATAACGAGTCCAGCCTCCCGGCAAACGCTTCGGGGCCTCCCATCATCCTGATAAGTCCTTGCGGATCATGAGGAACATACCACGTATATTGCCATGCATTCCCTTCTGTATAATCACCCCCGTATTGTGCATAGAACGGGTCAAAAGGCTCCCTGAACGTGTTATCTGACCGTTTGGCTCTCATAAATCCCGTACTGCTGTCCCAGATGTTCCGGTAAGAAGCCGACCTTGCCATAAAATACCGGTGATCTTCCTCGTTCCCCATAGCCTTTGCCATCTGTGCTATGGCCCAGTCATCATAGGCATATTCAAGTGTCTTGGAAGCGCCCTCCGTCTCTTTGTCAATGGGTACAAATCCATAATGCATATAATGTCCCAATCCGTCATAAGGTCCATAGGTGGCACTGGCCTTCATGGCCTGAAAAGCATGCTCCGCATCAAAATCCCTGATGTTCTTGCGGTATGCGTCGGCAATCACGGAAACTGCATGATAACCGATCATGCACCAGGTCTCATTGCCATGGAACGACCAAACCGGTAGGATGTGATGTACGCTCTGGTCGTAATGGGCCAGCATGGAACGGATCATGTCAGGTACACGGTCCGGTTGCGTGATGGTAAAAAGAGGATGAGCAGCACGGTAGGTATCCCAGAGGGAATAAATGGTGTAGTTCGTAAAGCCATCCGCATGATGGATCTGCTGGTCCAATCCCCTGTAACGCCCGTCAGCATCGGTGTAGATGACAGGCGCCAGCAGCGTGTGGTACATGGACGTATAAAAAATGGCCTTTTCTTCCTCTGACCCTTCAATGATGATCCTGTTCAGCTGGTTCTCCCATCGTTGCTTTGCCATACTGCGAAGTTCGTCGAAGTTCCAGCCAGGGCATTCGGTCATCATGTTGTTCAGTGCACCTGTAATATCTACGGCTGAAAGGCCAACCTTTACGCCGATCGTTTTAGCGTGTGGGTCAGGGAAATTGAAATATGCTTTGATTTTTCGTCCGCCCCGATCCGGGTAACCAGTCAGATGTGGTGCACGCGGACCGAAACCAAAATATTCCATCTGATCCTCCCTAACGATCCCATACGACCGGAAAGGCGTTGAAAATGAGATCGCAAAGTAAACGTACCGGTCTGGCGCCCAACCGCTGGTCTGGCGGTAACCGGTCACCAGGGTGTCATTTTCGATACGCAGATATGCCCATCGGACTTTATCATCATAGGTATAGATGGACTGTGTAAGATCAAGAATGATCCTCCCGGTGTCAGTTACTGGATACGTGTATTGATGAAATCCGACATGTTCTGTGGCAGTCAGCTCCACCGAAATGTCGTCATCCTTTAACCTGACCGCATAATAACCCGGTTCAGCCTGCTCCTGGTCATGCGAAAAACGGGACCTGTAACCCGAATCCGGGTAAGCGGAAGGCCCTGGGATCAGCTGCAGCTTCCCCGTTACTGGCATCAGCAATACATCCCCAAGGTCTGAATGACCCGTGCCGGAGAAATGTGTATGGCTGAACCCAACGATGGTACTGTCACCATACTGGTAGCCTGCGCACCATGGAAAGCTCTGCCGGAAATACTTGAACTCCGTGTCAGGGCTGACCTGTACGAAGCCAAAGGGGACCGTAGCCCCGGGATAGGTATGACCCTCACCTCCGGTGCCGATGAATGGATCCACATAATCATATGGAGCCCTGCCGGATTCATCCAGGTAACTTGTTCCTGAAGCATGCTGCTCAACCTGAGTTTTTTCACGGCACCCACTCAAACTTAAGATTAGTGTAACAATACTGAACAGTATTGACTTACTGTAATGACTATGAATGACCATAAATGACTATTTATTAGGATAATTTTCCGCCTCACGGGTAGATTCTTGTCAATAATCCCGAATTTTGTCCGTTAGAAGCGTATAGCAGTAACAAAAATAATCCGATATCTTGGATCCTTCACCATCAGGCAAACATTCAGGCACTGGCAGGGAAGATTTTTTTGATCGTGAGCACATTCACGTTCTTTATCTGACGCGTTGGTATCCCAACCGGTACGACCCCATGCCGGGACTGTTTGTCCGTAACCACGCCCTGATGGTTGCCGCTTTTGCCGAAGCAAGTGTGGTATATGTGCACGGAGTGGAAAGATCCATAAAAAAAGTAGTTGTTGATCATGAAAATGATGAAGGGGTTCAGACATGGCGGATCTATTACCCTGTGCCATCGTTGAAGATTCCGGTTTTCGGACAAATATGGAAAGGAATTCTTTTCTTCCGGGCTAACTGCATTGGCATCCGCAGGGCGATACGAAAATCCGGAAAGCCTGACCTGGTCCATGTCCATATCCTGACACGCCTTGGGATCATGGCGCTGATCCTCCACTGGAGATACCACATCCCCTTTGTGATCACCGAGCATTGGTCGAGGTATTTGCCCTCGGTCAGCACGTATAAGGGAAGGACCAGACGATGGCTCACACGGCAGGTGGTGAAGCGTGCAGCTGCCGTGACCACCCCGACGCTGAACCTTCAGAAAGCCATGAAAAATCTTGGACTGGACAATACCAGCTATTTCCTGCTGCCCAACCTAGTGGATACGGACCGGTTCACGCCTGCACCGGCAAGCGTCGAAGCAGACAATCAGCCGGTGCAATTTGTCCATGTCTCCTGTTTTGAGGACAGATCAAAGAATATCTCCGGATTGCTCCGTGTCATTTCAGTTTTTGCGGAGAAAAGAAAGGACTTCCGCTGCCTGCTTGTCGGCGAGGGGGAGGACTTTGAGTCGCTTTCCAGGCAGGCTGAAGCTTTGGGAATAAAGGACCGTTTTGTTTTCTTTGCAGGACTTCTCGAGGGGGATGCACTGGTACGTGCGATCAGCTCCTCCGGCTTTATGGTCATCACAAGTCATTATGAAAATCTGCCGGTGGTCATTGGGGAAGCCTTTTCCTGCGGAGTCCCGCTCCTTTCGACGGACGTGGGAGGTATCTCCGAAATCGTTTCGGAACACAACGGATACCTCGTAAGAGCCCGCGATGACCAGGCCCTCCTGAAAGGCATCGAATATATGCTGGATCATTACCATGAATACGAACTTCAGCGTATCCGGGATTTCGCAGTGCAAAAATTCAGCAAGCAGGCGGTGACCGGTGCATTGAGGTCTCTTTACCTGCATGCCCTGAAAAACTCTGACCGAAGCTATGGCTGCTGAAGAACACACAAAGACCCCCCTCCGGTTCGGCATCATGTGCAACGGATGGGAACTTTATGCCTGGCAGGCCAAAGCGATCCGTCTTCTGGAAGAAAAAGGGTGTTTGCCTTCGCTGCTTATCATTAACGATGAGCCGGTCAGGATCCCGGGAGTCTGGACAAAGCTCAGGCATTATCCATTCCGAAACCTCTTTTACAGGTTTTTCCTCCGTTACTGCCATCACCCAAAAGCAAAACGGACAGTGAACGTGATGGAAGAAATGAAGCATATTCCTGCGGTAAAATGCAGGACCATAAAAAGGAGTCATTCACAATATTTCACTGACGCCGACGTGAATTCCATCAAAGCACATCAGCTGGATTTCATCCTTCGCTTTGGGTTTAATATCATCCGCGGGGATATCCTGGATGCAGCGCAGTATGGGATATGGTCGTTCCATCACGGTGACGAGCAGCAATTCAGGGGTGGTCCGCCCGGGTTCTGGGAGATATGCCGGAAAACCCCTGTCACCGGTGCCATCCTGCAGCGGCTGACCGGACGTCTGGATGCCGGGATCGTGTTACGAAAGGGTTATTTCAGAACCATACGCCATTCCTGGTCAGAAACCATCGACCAGTTATTCACGGAAACAGCGCACTGGCCGGCACAGGTCGCGACCGATATCATGAATGGTGTCAATTTGTCATGGAAGGATGCGCCAAGCAATACGGCCGCACCCGTATATAAAAATCCCGGAAACATCAGGATGGTCAGGTTCGCGCTTAACCTTACGCTGTCAAGGATACTGTTTCACTGGAACAACTTTACCAGGGCCGAGAAATGGAACATCGGACTGGTCGAAGTGCCACCTGGAAATTTTCTTGAACGACCGGCCGGAAAGACCCCTGTGTGGATTCATTCGCCACGCCCGCATCAATACCAGGCGGACCCGTTCGCAATCTCATTGCCCAATGAACTGATCATTTTCTATGAGTCATTTGATTACAAAACCGGAAAAGGAAATATCTCCTTCGTGACGGTCGATCCGGTTTCGGGCCGGAGCTCACAGCCAACGATTGCCCTGGAGAAGGATTATCACCTGGCATACCCGTTTACCCTGGAATCGGATGGAGTGCGGTACTGTGTTCCCGAATCGGCCCAGAACCACACCATTGATCTCTACCGCTGGGATGGTGAGTCTCAAACGCTCGTGCATGTTAAGACGCTCATCGGCAATGTGGACGCGGTTGATTCAACCCTGTTCAGGTATGAGGGAAAGTGGTGGTTGTTCTGCACAGACAAGGCTAACTCCGGAACTCACCTTTATGCATGGTATGCCGATAAGCTGACCGGGCCATACAAACCTCATCACAACAATCCCATCAAAACGGATATCCGGTCCGCCCGGCCAGCCGGGAAGCCCTTTATAGCAAATGGCTTCATGTATCGACCAGCCCAGGACTGTTCCCTGTCGTACGGCGGCAGCATCAGCATTCAGCAGATCATACGGCTCAGTCCCTACGAATTTGAAGAAAGGCATGTCCAAACCATTGAACCATTCAAAGAAAGTGAATTCCCGCATGGGATCCATACCCTGGCAGATGCTGGCAGGTACACCGTGCTGGATGCAAAAAAATATGTTTTCGATCGCTACCATTTTGTGCGTCAGCTGAACATGAGGATTCACAAACGTATTTCAAAAAAATCCGATCATTGGCGATGAGCATGTTCCGGTATATCATTGGCACTTCGCTGACCAGGCTTGTCAATGCCCTGCTTTCCTTTGGCATTCTGTGGATCAACACGCACAATCTTGGTAAAGAGGGCCTGGGCACCATCGGATTGCTCGTCCTGGGCATTACGCTGGTTTTGCTTGTCAGCAACTACATTGGCGGCGGCGCCCTGGTTTTTCTCTCTTCGCGGCACGACTGGCGCCAGCTTCTTGTTCCATCCTATCTCTGGGCGATCATGGTTTCGGTTGCCGGAGCCTTACTGCTGGGCCTGTTCCATCTGGTGCCGGAAGAATATGTAGTTGACGTCCTGTTTTTGTCGCTGCTTCAGGCATGGATGACCGTCAATCTTAATCTGCTGATCGGCAGGGAAAAAATAAAACTGTTCAACGCCATATCTGTGATCCAGATGGTGCTGACAACGGTTGCACTGGCTTTCTTCATCTATCATGAACATATTTATAATGTAAAAGCATACATCTATTCATTGTACGTGGGATACGCGGCTGGATTTCTTCTTGGTCTGGCCGCACTGCTGCCTTTGATCCGAAAGGCAGGAAAGCAAAAAAAACAACCTGTCATCCGGGAGATCATCCGGTACGGGAAATTCATTCAGACGGCGAATGTACTCCAGCTGCTCAATTACCGGCTAAGTTACTATCTGATCGAGTTTTTCACAGGTCGTGCTGCACTGGGGATTTACATCGTTGGCGTTCAGCTTTCGGAAGGGGTCTGGCTCATTGGCAAAAGTGTCGCAACCGTACAATTCGCAAGGATATCGAACACAAGGGAGGAGGACTATGCCAAACGGATCACGCTCCTGCTTTTCAAGTTCACCTTCGCATTGTCCCTTCTTGTTACCATCGCCCTCGTACTACTTCCTGAACAGGTGTATGGCTGGATATTCGGAGATGATTTCGTCCATGTAAAAAAGGTCATTTTGTCACTTTTTATCGGAATTCTTGCCACGTCGGTCTCATTGATGTTCAGTCACTACTTTTCGGGAATGGGCATGCCACGGCACAATATGGTCGGTTCGGCCATAGGGTTGGTCCTGACTTTGGTATTAGGTTTGATATTCATCCCCAAATATGGCATTATAGCAGCCGGATTAACAGCTTCAGTTTCTTATCTGGCAAATCTGATCTACCTTATGGTGGTTTTTATCTACAAAACAAAGCCCGACCTTCGCGATTTCATGATCCGGAGCGATGACTTGCGGTTATTTTTAAATGAACTGAAAGGAAAACACACCGGATCACAAGGCCACATCAACTGATCTACTGCTGCTAAACTCTATTTCAGATGACAATCAGAGAGATACACACCATTTACAGGAAGATCCTCGGTGATCTTTCCACGGGAAGCGTGAAGGATGCGCTGGACGACCTTCTCCGCCTCATCGTGGTCACCCAGCAATCGGATTTCCGCAACCAGTATGAGAAGAACCTCGATATTTATAAGAATATCCTCAAGTATACGGCAGAAGGAATTCATGATCCTGACAGGCCGAAGATCTACAACAGGATGCTTGCCGCGGTCTTTGAGCTGACCGATCTGACCTATCAGCATCTGCTCACCCACAAGTCAGGCATGCAGATCTACCAGATCAAGAAGGATATTGAAAACAAACTGGACTGGATGATTGACCAGGCTACTGACTCCATTTCAGGTCTGGGCTTTGAAACGGATCTGGATGAACTTCTGGGCGAAATTAACCTGGCACAGGCTGACCCGCTGAAAGAGCAACAGGAGCGTTCCAGGATGCTCGCAAAGGTCTTTGAGCTAGTATGGCTTACCGATCGTTTCAATGAGAAAGAAATCAACCTGATCGAGTCGATACGAAGATCCAGCCAGATCAAATGGTTTGAAAAATGTATCATCGTGAGTGCGCTGACTCTGAGCCTTATCCGGTGCTTTGACCAGAATAAAATCAATCTGTTGATCAACTTCTATGAGGAAGATATGGATCCGATCCGGCAAAGGGCGCTTGTCGGTCTGCTATTCGCACTGTATCTCTACGACGACCGGTTGAAATTATATACCGGACTGACCAACCGGCTTTCCTTCCTCAAGGAAAGGGAGGGACTGGCCAGCGAGGTCCAGATAGCCCTTATCCAGATCCTGCGTTCCAAAGACACGGAACGTATCACTAAAAAGCTTCAGGAAGAGATCCTGCCGGAAGTGGTTAAACTGGTGCCCAAACTGGAAGATAAACTGGATCTGGAAAACCTCATCTCCAGAGAACCACTGGAGGAAAAGAATCCGGAATGGGAGGATTTCTTCAGGGATACTCCCGACCTCTACAACAAAATGGAGGAATTCACCAACCTCCAGATGGAAGGTTCGGATGTATTCTGGAGTGCTTTTGCCATGCTGAAGCATTTTGATTTCTTTCGCAATGTTCATAACTGGTTCATGCCATTTCACAAGGATGACGTGATCATTCTCGACCTTTTCAAACAGGAATTCAACGACAGGGATCCCGAGACATTGCTGGATGGCATCGCCCGGTCAGCTTTTCTCTGCAACTCCGATAAATATTCATTCTGCCTGAATATCCGTCATTTGCAGGAAGGCCAGAAATCACTCCTGTTGAATTTCTTCACGGAAGAACTGAAGAACATCAACGAGATCACGGAGGAAGACTCCTTGCTGAACAAATCGATAAAGGATAAATTCATCTTTACGCAATACATTCAGGATCTGTACAGGTTCCATAAATTACACCCCCTGAAGAATGAGATGACGGATATCTTCAACATCCCATTGGATCTGCACCGGACATGGTTTTTACCCCTGTTGGTGGAGGAGCAATCGATCATCCGGAATATTGCCGAATTCTATTTCGAGAGGGACCAGTTCGACCAGGCACGGGAAATCTATCAGGGGCTCAACAACAGAGGGGATAACAGTTATGAAATCTTTGAGAAGATTGGGTATTGCTACCAGCGTACGCGGCTTTACAAGGAAGCCCTGGATTATTACCTGAAAGCCGAACTGTATGATACCAACCGGCTGTGGCTGACCAAAAAGATCGCTCTCTGTTACCGTAACCTGAAGCAGTATGATGAAGCGATCCGGTATTACCAGGAAGCGTTGAAGATCACACCCGAGAGTACTTCGTTACTTGCTTCCATCGGGCATTGTTACCTCGATAAGAATGAGATCGAAACCGCGTTGAATTATTTCTATAAGGTTGAATTATTGACTCCGGAGGATGTCAGTGTCATGCGCCCGATAGCATGGATCCATTTTATCAGGGGTGATTTTGAAGAAGCATCTTCCTTCTATCAGAAGATCATCAAAAAAGATCCTAACAAGTATGACTACATGAACCTGGGGCATGTCGAGTGGTGTCTTGGGAACCGGATGGCAGCCCTGAACAATTACAAGCTCAGCATACGACAGAAGGACAGCAATCTGGAACTGTTCCTGGCAGGATTCAATGCCGACCAGGAGTATCTGGTAAAGCACGGGGTTGCAGTCAGGGATATTCCGCTGATGCTTGATTACCTTAAATACACACTGGATTCATCCCGGCAATGATCCATTGCTGCCGGTTTCTTTTCCGTTTCAACCGCTAACTGATTCCAATTCTTTCTTGATGCATCTCTAATTATCTTTGTGCCAACGGAAGAAAAGGAATTAAACATATCTTTGTTAAAATTTTTTGGAAATTTGCATATTGCCGGTTCTGAAAAAAGGTGTAACTTCACCCCTTTTAATGGAATACTATATTTATGCGATTATTCATTATAATTCAAACATATGAAAATTAGAAATTTACTTGTTTATTTGGTTGCCTTAACCGGTGGGGTTGGACTTATTGTATTGACTGCTTCCTGGATGGTAGGTTATCATAACAGGGGGGAAGCGGATCTGAAGGGTGGAAACGGCGTTGACCGTGCCGCTGCGTACCTGCTGTCCATCCGAAGTAATCAGGTAACGGGGACTGTTGATATGAACGACGTTCTGCAGGCCCGTAACCAGGCGGCCAGACTTGCCGGTAATTCCACGAGGGGATTGAACATCACATGGACGGAGATGGGCCCGGATAATTACGGAGGAAGGACACGTAGTATCATCGTGGACAACCGGGATCTTTCGGGGCAGACATTATATGCTGCGAGCGTCAGCGGCGGGATCTGGAAATCTACCAACAGCGGACAGACGTGGGCCAGAATCAATGGCTTTGAAGAAAATCCAAATATTGTCTGCATGGTTCAGGCATCCAATGGTGACATTTATGCCGGGACAGGCGAGTACTTTATTGCCCCCGACGATCGCATATCCAGATACAGCGGATTCATTGGCAGGGGTATTTTCCTGTGCACTGACGGCAACAGCTTTCAGGTTATCCCGTCCACGGTTCCTGACCTATCTGAAGGGACATCCTCCCTGTGGGCATATGTGAACAAAATGGCCATCGAACCCGGCTCCGGGAGGATCTATGCAGCGACGAACGGCGGACTGATCTACACCGACAATGGTTTTGACACCTATTCCTTTACCCAGGCAAGCACCGGTGATGTGCTGGATACGATCGCCACCGATGTGGAGATCGCCTCCAATGGACTGGTGGCTGCTGTTGTGGCCATGCATTGCTATATATCGCCGTCAGGAAGCCCTTCGGGATTTGTCGACCAATCCACACGATATTATTCGTCTCCTGATACCATCGTTAATGAGACAAAGCTTCCGATGGAAAACATAGCACGACTGGAGCTTGCTGTTGCACCCTCCAACAATGACGTCATCTACGCCATGACCGCTTCCTCACAGGATGCTGTTCATCAGCTTGAATTCGGTGAACTCGAGGGAATTTATCTCTCGGAAGATAAGGGCGAGAGCTGGATGATCATCGGACCCGGCGGCAGTAATCAGTTCAATGTGATGGGAGATGGGACGGATTACTATGGTTTTTATAACAATACACTTGCCGTGCATCCGACAGATCCTTACGTTATCCTGGCAGGCGGGGTGGACATGTGGGAAGGTGAAAAGGTGAACGGCACCGGATTCTATAACTGGATCAAAAAGAGCTCCAGCATGGAAGGAGTATACACTTATGTCCATTCAAGCCACCATGTGTATGCATACAATCCGGCCAATCCTTCGATCTGTTACCTCGGGACCGACGGGGGAATGTTCATCACCAGCGACAATTTTCTTTCGTTCCGTTCCATTAACAAGCAATACAATACCTCCCAGTTCTATTCTGTCGGATTTGACAGGCGAGGTTACCCGATAGGAGGGACACAGGGCAACGGGATCGTTTATCTGGATCACCAGGGTAACACCCCGGAGGCCGGATCCCAGCTTGGATGGTCAGCCACTGCGATGAATGGAGGATACCAGGAAATTTCGATGATCATGCCCAATTGTTTCATCCTTTCAGGTGAAGCATTGAACCTGTTCCGTTCAGATGATTATGGCAGGAATTTCTCACCAGTGTTCCTCCCCACCACCATCACCAACCCCAACTCGTTCCTGACACCGTTTGCCCTGTGGGAGAGTTTCAATAACGAGAACAGCAGGGACTCGGTGACCTTTATTGCAGAAAAAGACTATGGCGCAGGTGACACGGTGATGGTTGCCAGCAACAACAACAGCGTTCTCTTTCCCTATGTCACTCCTTTGTGGATTTCGGAAGGGGACTCGGTGACCGTCAAGGACGTTGTCTCCACAAGGTTCTTCCTGGCAGTCAACAATGCGGTTTATATGACCTCACAGGTACTTGATTTTACCATTGAACCCACATATTTCAAAATCGCCACGATCCAGGGTAATCCACTCTGTATAGCATATTCCGGCGATGGAAATTATGTTTATGTAGGTACTGATGGCGGCAACGTTTACCGTATAGCAAACCTTGCCCTGGCACACGACACCGCAACGGCAGATATCAGCAGCAATGCCTGCATCGTTGCAACCAGCCTTGTCGCATCTTATGCTGAAAGGGCAGTTACCTCGATTGCAGTCGATCCCAGCGATCCTGACCATGTCGTGTTTACCCTGGGCAATTACGGAAATACAGACTATGTCTTCCGGACGACCAACGCGATCGATTCCCTGCCTACATTCACCTCCATTCAGGGCAATCTTCCAAAAATGCCGGTATATTCTTCATTGATCGAGCTGAACAATTCCAATCGTATCATCCTGGGAACTGAACTCGGTATCTGGTCGACCGATAACGCCGGAACCAACACGGTTTGGATCAATGAAAACGAGGGAATGGGAAATGTTCCTGTTTTTATGATCAAACAACAGCGACTGGCCCAGTACCCTATATCCAATTACGCGGTGATCTATGCTGCAACACATGGCCGGGGAATTTTCCAGTCCGTCGATTTTGTCGGGCTCGATGACCCTGATGATCCTGTCACAGCTGATCTGGAATCGCTTCATCTTTATCCGAATCCGGCTACAGATCAAATCCGGATAACGATGAACATGCATGGTAAAGCGGATGTTTCCATGGTAATTTACGACCTCAGCGGCCAGAAAGTGAAGGATGTCATGCACTCTTCCCAGGTCGCGGAAGGCAAACAGGAAATCCAATGTGCACTGGATAACCTGAAATCAGGCACCTATATCCTGGTTGTCACGTCAGGTGGGCTCACGAAATCATCCAAGTTCATCCTTATGAGATAAGTCTTTAATTCTGATAAATACATATAACGATATGAAGAAAGCGATATTTTTACTCAGCCTATTTGCTTCCCTTTCGGTATTTGCTGACATTACGGCATATACGCCCACCCTGGTGGCCCCCAAGGATGGCGCCGACTATCAGCCGCCCAATGTTTTGTTGGACTGGAATCCGGTCGCCGGGACCATCGACCTGCATTATGATATCCAGATCAGCACTTCGGCTGATTTTACGGATCCGATCCAGCTGACCACTGCCGTGAGCAGCATCAATGCGAGCGAACTGATGTTTGATACCCAGTACTTCTGGAGGGTGCGGGCTACCGATCAGTCAGGCTCATCCAGCTGGTCAGTCACCAGGTCGTTCAAAACGGTCGACGTTGTTGAACTCTCCATACCCAAAAAGAACGGATCGGACATCTTCCCCAATATCCTGCTCGAATGGGATAAATCAGAGGAAGTGACCGGGATCGCCTTCTTTGATGTGGAAGTGGACCATGTCAATACCTTTAGCAGTCCTGACTACCATCGCTATCTGGTTCCATCCGACGGAAGCGTCCATACTTACCGGTTGGAGGATCTGTATTTTGGCCAGGATCACTTCTGGCGGGTGCGTGCCATTCACAGCAAGGACACAACCGCATGGTCGGAGACCTGGAAGTTCACCACACTGGAAACCTTTGAGCTGAAAAGACCCAAGAATAATGCACTGGACCAGAATCCCGACCAGGAGCTCATATGGGATGAAATCGACGGAGCGGATGCCTATCTCTTCCAGATCGACACCGATCCGGATTTCACCATGGCCAAGACCTACGAAACCATTAATGACAGGGCCAATGCAGATAAGCTGCACTTTGGGGAGAAATATTACTGGCGTGTGATGGCGTACCACACCCAGGACAGCACCGAATGGACGGATGTTTTCAGTTTTACTACGATCAATCAGATCAAACTGCTCTTACCGGCCGATGGGGCTACCGGACAGAGCCTCTTTCCGTCCTTCCAGTGGGAATCTATTAGCGGTATCAATTCCTACTGCCTGGAGATCGATGATACTCCTGATTTCAGTACGGATCCTATTCATAAAAGCGTTCCTACAACCATGGGAAGTAAAGTTACCTACGACCTTCCGGGACCTTCCCTCGACAGTGCCGTTACCTATTACTGGAGAGTGTGTGCCCTGCACGAATACGATAGCACAGGGTGGGGACAGACATGGTCATTCCGGGTGATCGCAACGGGCATTGATGATCCGGCACTGCTGGCATCTTCCGCCCGGATCTCACCGAACCCGGGCAATGGACTGTTTACCCTTGAATTGTCCTCAGAAGCACCAGGTATCGTCCATCTGACCATGATGGATCTTGTCGGCCAGCAGCTCCGAAGCATCAACTGGGACCTTATCCAGGGAATGAATAAAAGAACCCTCGATGTACAGGAACTCCCGGCAGGCATCTACATGCTCCGGCTCCAGAAAGCAAACGCCGTAGTGACGAAAAAGCTGGTCATACAGAGGTAAATTTGCTATGGTATTTCAGAGATATCTGAAACCGATTGCATTTCAACTTTACGTAAATCAATCACGGTATTTTTCTTCTTCGTTGAATCACTGGTATGAACCCCAGGGCAAGCCCTGGACTCTAATTCCGGCGCAAGCACCGGGGAATTAACCCTTTTACCCCTCCCCCGTCCCCTCCCCTGCGAGCAGGGGAGGGGTGCAGGGGTGGGGTACATTAAAATTTCCTCATTACCTGTTGTGAACAAGGATATGTTTATTTGTTCCTGTATTTACATTGTTTTTCATTGCTTCCGTCGTTATCTTTGTAGCACTGTTTCATTCTAATATTAAATGGTTGTTGCGAAGACTGCATTAAAAAAAATAGGGCTGACCTTAACTTGTTTCACAGTACTATCTGCTGCGTTAAACGCGCAGCAAGAAGTTATATATGCTGGAGAAGATATAGAGATGTGTTTTGGCCAACAGGCGAAACTTAAAGCTAGTGTAAAAATTCCAACGGATAAATATAATCCGGTGTATTTTGATGATAATGATTTAGTTCTGAATCAGGTGTTTGAGATTCCATTTACTTTTGAATTTTTCGGAATCAAAGTCGATAAGTTTGTTATTTCCCCTAATGGCTGGATCAGTTTTAATCCCGACCTGGCGGGTTCATTCTCTGATTGTAATGCAACTGCTATCCCCAGTACTGATCCTTCGGTCCCTAAAAACGCTATTATGTTCCCCTGGCAGGACTGGTATCCACGAACTGATGATGGATCGTACATCGGCTGGGCTGTATTGGGATCTTATCCAGAGACAAGACTTATTGTCAATTTTTTTAATGTCAAGTTAGAGGCTTCACAGGATTTACCCCTTACATTGATCAAGCTAATCACTTCCGGTAAAGTGTATGATAAGGTGGGAGATGTAGTACAGTACAGTTTTATAATTACAAATTCAGGAAATCATACATTACCGGGACCTTTCACAGTAATTGATAACATGATCGGTACATTGACCGATTGTGCACAAGGGCCGCTTGAACCTGATGCGACTGTGATCTGCTCAGGCCAATATACCATCACCCAAAAAGATTTGGATAATGGCAGTGTAACTAATTATGCATTTGCCACAACGGAAGATGGCAATATGATTATTTCATCAAACATTGACACAGAAACCGCACGGTCTTCACTGAGTCCGCAGTTAACCTTAAAGAAACAGATCGTTTCAGGTAATCCATACAGTAAAATCGGTGATGTAATCATATATGGATATGAAATCATAAACACTGGCTTAATAACTCTGGAAGGTCCATTCACAGTGGTAGATGACAAGATCGGAACTCTGACCAACTGTGCTGCAGGTCCTCTGGCACCTAACGAGACGCGTTATTGCACGGGTAGTTACACCATCACCCAGGCGGATCTGGAACAGGGCAGTGTTACCAACATTGCTTATGTCACAACACATCACGGTACTGCATTGATCATATCCAACGCTGAGATCGAAACTGCCACCGCCATGATTGAAAAACGCGGCACATTTCAGTTAATATTGTACGAAGGCTCACATGAATTAGCAGACAGCATCGATATTCATATAACCGCAAAACCCTCTTCCGGTTCCTACTTGCATAACCGAGCTACAATAGGTGTCCACGATCGCGATGGATTAAAAGGTGTTGCTCCGGATTGCTGCAACGGTACTTCCTGGACAACAGAGCATGAAAGCTGGAGATTTAAGCCAAAAGATCCTCCACCTGAATTTACGTATACGGTGGAACCCATTGATTTTAATCCTGAAATTATCGGTGAGATCAGTGAGGTAAAATGGTATGAAAACACCATTGATCCTGAGCACTACCTGTCAACAGGGTATACCCTTACCGAGAATCCTACCGACACAACTTCCTACATTGCTCAGATCCTGGTCAATGGAACCGTTCCCTATTCGGATACGGCAATTGTTTATGTTAATCCGCTACCTGTAGCAAATGCGGGTGATGACATAACAATTACCAGCGGGGATCCAGTTACTTTAGACGGCAGCAAATCCAGTGGCATACAACCATTAATTTATTATTGGCAATCTGCCGACGGTTCATGGTTATTTACAGGTCAAAGCCCTCAGGTTCAGGTAATTCCGGCTCCAACAACAACAACGGAATATATACTTCAGGTTACGGACGCTAATGGATGTAAGTCTGATATAAATACGGAGGAGGCACATGTGATAGTCAGAGTGAATAGCGCTCCCCTATTTGTAACTCTTTCAGCAAATCATACGACTATTTGCAAAGGTGATGAGGTAGTGCTGACCGCAAAAGTACTGGACGGGTCTCCACCTTATCAGCCTCAATGGGAAGCACTACCTCCTGTGGTCGGGTGGGATCCGAATCCGCTCGAATATCAACAATGTGTTTATCCGCTTAGCCTAACAACATTCACTGTCACAGTTACAGATGAAGATGGAACCATTAAAAGTGCAACCACGACTGTCGATGTCATTTCCGTCCAGCCTGAGATTAAAGGGGAAACGGAGGTATGTGAAAAAGAAACAGGGGTGATTTATACAACGGATCCAACAGGTAATCATTTCAGCTGGAGCATGACCGGGCCTGGAGATATTAATCCACTCCCGGGTGATTATATGTCGGAAGTGGACTTTGGTGCGGGTTCTGGTACGAATACAATTAACGTCATCGAAACCAATGACCAATATCAGTGTATTGGTACGGCTTCTTTGACAGTTACCATTCACCCCAAACCCAACCCGGTGATTGATGATACGAAGGGAAATCCGGTCTGCCAGTGGGCAACTGGGGTACCATACTCAGTCGCATACGATCCGAAACATACATACATTTGGAACCTTTCACCCCAATATGGAAATATAGTATTAGATAATGATTTTCCAAACCAGGTAAAAATAGATTGGATAAAATCTGGTGAAATCCCATTAACCTTAACAGAATCTACTGAGCACTGTGAAAACAAGGCATCTGTATTTATTAAAATCAATCCGGCACCCACTCCTGAAATTCGAAACGAGGATGGAATCAGCGGACAGGAAGAGATATGCGAAAACACAACCAGGACTTATACAACTCCCGGATCTCCCGATCACACATATTCGTGGAACACCGTACCAGTAGCACTCGGGGATGAAATCAGCAATCCTTTGCTAAATGAAAAGACATTCCATTGGAAGAAGGAAGGAGCCACATCACTGATAGTGACAGAAACAAACGAAACGAATTGCACTGCCACTTCAGAACCGTTCACTGTCATTATACACCCAAATCCCGTGCTCTCCTTGTTCGCTGAATCCCTTTCAGTCTGCCGGGGAGATTCTGCACTGATCGAACTGAACGGAGGTGATGATTATGACTGGATCGAAGGCCAGGATATTACCTGGATAACGGAAACATCATCATGGTGGTTGTACCCGGGGGAAAATATGCATTACCTTATCCGTGGGACTGATGAATCAACAGGTTGCTCGGACACATTATCATGGGACGTAGAGATAAGACCCAACCCAGTTGTTGAACTGGGCGATGATAAGTATTTATCACCTGGCCAAACTCTGTACCTGGAACCTGGAGGTGACTTTGATGAATACATTTGGTTTAATGATGATTTCAGTGAAATTTTAAGTTATTCCAAAATACTGGATGTGACTTCCGTTGGACTTTATCACCTGGAAGTCGGATTAAAAGGATGTACAGCTCAGGATTCTATATGGATCAAAATGCCCGCCGGACTGCTGCCCATCCCCAATGCGTTTACGCCCAACAGTGACGGAGAAAACGATACCTTCGGCCTGGTCGGTTCCCTGGAAGAAATAACCCGGTTCAACATGCAAATCTTTAACCGCTGGGGAGCTTTACTTTATGAAACAAACGATCCTTCTCAGCCATGGGATGGCACGTTCAACGGAATTCTTTGCGATACAGGAACTTATGTCTGGATCATTTCCCTCGAAGAAAAATCATCCGGCCAAAACACGACAAATCGTGGATTTGTTGCATTGCTGCGATAAATTTTTTCCTTAATTTCGCATCTGCTAGTTACATTGATCAGCGTTTTGACTCCTTATCTGAAATAAATTCAATGGATTTGAGTTTTATTTCAGGGTTTAATTTATTCAGCGAATGAAGTTCAGCATTATTACGTTTCTATTGTGCTTTTTATTGGTGCAGGTTCATGCACAATTAATTACTGATGTTACGGATGATTGTGAGTATATACCACCCAGACAGGCCAATACGTGGTATTTTTACCTGAATGCCGGACTTGGATTCAACACAGCCGTCAGTTCACTGAACAATGTCAGGAATCTGGAGGACGGAATGACCAAAACTGCCGTTGCCGTTCTGTGCGATGAAGAGGGTAAACTTCTGCTCTATTCCAATGGCGAAAAGGTATGGAATTCAAATTTCAGTGAGCTTTCCTATGCCTATACCGGTAGACTGCTCGGAAGTGATGACTGCTCGCAGTCCTCTCTTTTCATCCCCAGTCCTGATCCCAACAGTCCTCTGTGTTATCTTTTCACTACAGATGTTTTAAATCCTGAACTTAACGGCTATTACACCAATGGGTTGAGGTACTCGATCATAAATATAGAGACCAACCAGGTTGCTTTTCCAAATATCAAGCTGAAGTCAAAAGTGACGGAAAAGCTTACAGGAACGCGTCATGCCAATGGCATTGATTACTGGGCAATAGCTCATGGCTTCGACGGTCCTGAAGCAGATGCATTTTTTGCTTACCTGGTGACTAGCAACGGAGTTGATTCCATACCGCAGACAAGCTTTGTCGGTTCCAAGCACATTAGCCCGGTACCTGACGGAAATTCGGTCGGTTATATGAAAGCGTCACCGGATGGTTCAAAGATTGCTCTCGCCATCTATGGCCTTGGAAAAGTGGAGCTTTTTGATTTCAACAATTCTACAGGAAAGGTTGGTGCATCCTATTCTTTCTCTTCACCCGAAGTCCCCAAAGTCGAAGATGCTTTTTGTGTGGAATTTTCGCCTGACGGAAGTAAACTCTATGTGACCACTTACGTGCAGTCGCATGAAAGATCCTATATCTTTCAATATGACCTCTCCGACCTGCCTGCGAATCCCCTTCTTCGCAATGATACCATCGCACGTAATGACACCATCGTCTATGCAGGCATGCAGCTGGCCCCCGACGGAAAGATCTATGTCAGCTATGTCAGCAACGGGGGATTTGAATATAGTGAATATCTTGCGATCATTGAAAATCCTGGCCGCCCGGGTGGTGAATGTAACTTCAGGGAAGGGATAGACGGATTTCATCTGAATGCAGGCAAAGGTTATAAAGGCCTGGTTAACGTGAACCAGACGTTTGTCGACGTGCCCCATTTTACATATCTGCATCATTGCCACTATGATTCCACTTCCTTTGATATCTGGAACAAGGCAAACACGGATCGCTGGTTCTGGGATTTTGGAGGAGGAAAGACAAGTACTGAAGAAAATCCATACTACGTTTTCCCGTCATCGGGCACGCATCAGGTTTCGGTTACGGAGTATTTTAACAACAAACCATTTACTAATACTGAATCCGTAACGATCTATCCGCTGCCCGTTGTGGACATTGGTAGCGGAGAAGACACGATCTTCAAGTATCCGGGTTCACAATTCAAGCTTGATGCCGGTCCCGGCTATGATTTTTATTACTGGAACGGGAACGATCAGCCCGGCGGGCAAACCTACGTCGCCACAGATACTGGAATGTATTCGGTGATGGTCGTGGATTCAAACTGCTGCTATAATGTCGACAGAGTATGGCTCTACGAATCCAGGATCATTATCCCCAACGCGTTTACTCCGAATGCAGACACGCATAATGATCATTTCAAACCGTTGGTGCTCACTGAAGGAGTCACCAATTTCTCCATGCTGATCTATAACCGCTGGGGCCAGCTTATTTTTGAGTCTAAGGATTATACGACCGGTTGGGATGGACAGGTCAACGGCAAGCCAGCACCTCCCGGGGTCTATATCTACGTCATCAGCTATAATGTCAGGACCGGCATCGAATCGTTCAAATCCGAAGTCAGCAAAGGGCATGTGACCCTCCTCCGATAGCATCATGTCTGCTCCTTCTCATCCTTACACCCCTATTATCGCCAGGGAACTGAACCTTTCGGCCCATCAGGTGGAAAATACGCTGAAGCTCCTCAACGAAGGCGCAACGATTCCTTTCATAGCACGCTACAGGAAAGAGATGACTGGCAGCCTCGATGAGGTCATGTTGATCAGGATCCGTGACCGCCTGAAACAGCTTACGGAGCTTGATAAACGTCGCGCAACGATCTTTTCTTCCATTCAGGAACAGGGAAAGCTTACTCCTGAGCTGGAGAAACAAATTCAGGATGCTGCCACGCTCTCCGAGCTGGAAGATATCTACCTTCCCTATAAGCCCAAAAAGAAGACCAGAGCCTCCGTCGCCAGGGCTAAAGGACTGGAACCGCTGGCCACGCTGATCTTCTCACAGCAATTCATTGATCCGGCCGTCGCCGCCGAAAAATTTGTCAATCCAGAGCTTGGAGTGTTAACCGTGGAAGAAGCGCTTGCTGGAGCCCGCGACATCATCGCTGAGTGGATAAATGAGCGTCAATATGGCAGGAAGGAAATGCGCCACCTGTTCCTGAAGAAGGCTACCCTGCATTCGAAGGTCATCAAGGAAAAAGAACAGGAAGGGATCAAGTACAGGGATTATTACGATTACAGGGAGCTGATGGCCAAAGCTCCATCCCACAGGGTGCTGGCCATGTTTCGCGGAGAGAAGGAAGAGTTCCTCCGGGTGACGATCGCACCGGAGGAACATCTCGCGCTGCAATTACTGGAACACATTTTCATACGGAACAATTCCCAATCAGCGGAGCAGGTCAGGATGGCCATGCAGGATTCCTACAAAAGGCTCCTGCAACCCTCCATGGAAACAGAGATGCGGGATTGGGTGAAACAGAAGGCAGATAGGGCCGCCATTCAGGTTTTCGCGGAAAACCTCAACCAGCTTCTTCTTGCACCTCCGCTTGGACAAAAGAACGTAATGGCCATTGACCCAGGCTACAGGACAGGATGCAAGGTAGTGTGCCTCGATAAGCAGGGGAACCTGCTCCATAATGAAACGATCTACCCTCATCCTCCTCATCATGAGATGAGGCAGGCCATACCAAAGATCCTGAACCTGGTGGATGCCTATAAGATCGATGCCATAGCCATAGGGAACGGAACTGCAGGGAGAGAGACCGAGTACTTTATACGACGAATACCTTTTGATAAGGACATCATCGCCATCATGGTCAACGAAAGCGGCGCTTCGGTCTATTCTGCTTCAGCAGTGGCCAGAGAGGAGTTCCCCGATTATGACGTGACTGTCCGGGGTGCTGTTTCTATCGGCAGGAGGCTGATGGACCCGCTGGCCGAACTGGTCAAGATCGAACCGAAATCTATCGGGGTAGGTCAATACCAGCACGACGTGGACCAGAACGAATTGAAAGAAAGCCTTGAAGACGTGGTGGTCAGCTGCGTCAATGCAGTTGGTGTCGAGGTCAATACGGCCAGCAAAGAACTCCTGACGTACGTATCGGGTCTTGGACCATCACTGGCCCAAAAAATCGTGGATTACCGGAAGGAAAAAGGGCCGTTCGGTTCGCGTACAGAACTGAAAAAAGTGCCCCGGTTAGGGGAAAAAGCCTTTGAGCAGGCTGCGGGGTTTCTCAGGATACACCAGGCGAAAAATCCACTTGACCGGTCAGCGGTACACCCCGAAAGCTACCCAATCGTTGAAGCTATGGGAAAAAGCGTCGGTGCAAGCGTGGAGGAGATCATGAACAATGAATCGCTCCGGAACCAGATCAGGATAGGGGATTTCATCACCGAAACGGTGGGATTGCCTACCCTTCATGATATCATGCAGGAACTGGCCCGGCCGAGCCGTGACCCGCGCCAGAAGTTCGAGATCTTTGAGTTCGATAAGTCCGTGTTCTCCATCAATGATCTTCAGCCCGGGATGGTGCTGCCCGGAATCGTGACCAATATCACTAAATTCGGAGCCTTTGTTGACATCGGCGTACATCAGGACGGACTCGTGCACGTCAGCCAGATGGCAAATAAATTCATCAGCGATCCGGGCCAGGTGGTCAAAATCAACCAGAAAGTAAAAGTCAGGGTCTTGGAAGTGGATATCGAACGGGTAAGGATCCAGCTTTCCATGAAAAATATAAACACGCCGTGACATCCATGGTATCATGCACAAATACAGGCATTCGTGCAATCCTGCTGATCGGACTGCTCAGCTTCTCCGTGACCGTGAAAGCTCAGTTCATCAAGGGGGCTGTCATCGGCGGTGTCAACCTGTCACAGGTGGATGGGGACGAGGTGTACGGATTCAAAAAATTCGGCGCTAATGTGGGTGCTGCGGCCATAATCCCGTTCACTGATCATTGGGAGGTTTCTATTGAAACTATTTTCAGCCAGAAGGGATCCCATCAGAGACCGCAGCGCGAAGATTCACTTACGGGAGAGTACCTGCTGAAGCTGAATTACCTCGATATACCTGTCCTGGTCCATTACAACGATAAGGACATCGTTACTTTCGGACTGGGATTTTCCTATGGAAGACTGACGCATGTGGAAGAATACGAGCATGGCCGGAAGATCGAAACCACAACGATCGATGGACCGTATTCCAGGTCTGATATCAACGCGATTGCCGATATTCGCTTCAGGGTATGGCAACGGCTGAAATTCAACCTGAGGTATTCCTATTCGCTCAAAAAGATCCGTACACGTGAATTCACACCTCCCTACGTGGATCCCTGGACACGGGATCAATACAACAATTTCTGGTCTTTCCGCATGATCTATGTGATCAACGAAAAGCAATCGGAAAGGGTAAGGAAAGAGAACAGGGTGCAGCCTTGATCCCGGCGAATGACGCTCCTGATCCGACGGGAATGATTGTTACCATTGTCATTCATACTCATACACACTCATATAGACCTACTGAACAATCGGATCCAGGTTCTTAAGCCATTTACCATAGGCGAGGTATGACCCTGAAGAGGAGCCCATAGAACAGGCTATCAGAAGCCGAGAACCAGACCGACCTGATAATTGAGTGTCGCCTGGGGAAAAAATCCGCTCGTCATCGCCTCCTGACCCTCATAGATATACCGGTACACCCAGGCATCCGTCTCGTATTTGGCGTTAAAAAGATTGTTGACCATCACATTGACTCCAATGTCCGGGATCAGCGAAGTGTGAAAACAATAGTTCAGCACCAGGTGGTTTACAAAATAGGGATCCAGTTTGCGCAACTCGCTGGAAGAGTTGTCCATGTACTGCTTACTGACAAATTTTGATATCAAACTGATCTTCAGGTCATTGACTGGCTCGTAGGTGATCAGGCTATTAAATATGGCGGCAGGGGAGAAGGAGATGTCGGTCAGACCCAGCACATGCTCGTCCTGGCCCCAGGTGTCCCAGTTGTCGATATACTCTGTGAAATTCAGGATTTTGTTTCTGCTGAGCGACAGGTTGGCTTCCAGCATTAGGTTTTTGACGATCAGTGCTGATAGGCTTACCTCCATGCCCGTCCTGTAGCTTGACGGGACGTTCACCATAATCGGATCGCCCACATTGTTTATTTCCCCGGTGAGCACCAGCTGGTCATGGTAATTCATATAGTACATGTTGAGGCCGATCTCAGCCTTTTCCGAATGGAAGGAATATCCCAGTTCATAGTCATAAAGCCTTTCCGGACGGGGTTGATATCCCTCATCGGCATCAAGGTAGTTCCGCCGGTTCGGTTCACGGTTGGCAATGCCGAAAAGACCATGGACCGCATGCCGGGACGACAGTGCCAGATGCGCCCCCACCTTGGGATTGAAGAAGTTAAAGACAGGATCAAGATCGACCTGCTGCAGGTTGTCATGGACTCCGCTGACTCTGTAATGTATGTTTCTGAACTGCATGTCTCCGAATAACCGGAGGGATTTGCCCAGAAAATAATCCCCTTTTAGATAGACATTGAAATCCGTTTTTTTCCCCGTATTCTCATACCATGGTCGGTCCTTGTCCCTGACGATCGCTTCCCTTGCCCACAGGACATAGCCATAATGGTCACCATGGTAGTAATTGAATGAACCCCCTCCGGTCAGCTGCCATTTGTTCGAAGGATTGAACAGGGTGCTGAAGGTGATCCCGGCAAAGTCATTGTCCAGCCATTTCTGGCGGATAATATCCGACCTGGTGACTCCTGAGTCGGCCTGGAACATATCCGGTCCGTAATTCTCCAGCTTCTGGTCTGTCTTGTAGTTTTCATAATATCCTTTACCACGAACATAAAACAGGGCCGCATTGATGATGAGTCGCTTGCCGGCTTCGTGTGAGAACAAAAGCTGGTAATGGTCCTGACGGTATTTATCCACCTGATTGTCATAATACCGTATCACTCCCTGGTCATCCGTGTACTCACCGGCAGGATTATAGGTGCGGTTGGTTTCGAGTGAATCGCCAGGAACGCCTTCCCAGGCATGATAGGTTTCCTCGTCACCGGCAAAGGAGATGAGCTTGATGATGTTCTTTGCATCGGAATATGCGCCTGAAACGTAGTAGGATCTCAATTTCGCGTATGCCCTGTCGATGTAGCCGTCGGAACGGATAGATGAAAGCCTTGCGTCGAATGTCCAATGGTCCTTGACCAGGCCCGAGCCCAGGGCGATCTTGTTTTTCATGCTGTTAAAGCTCCCAAAGGATGATTCTATGCGTGCATGGGGCTCAGGATCGGTTCTTTGTGTCTTAAAGTTTATGCTGGCCCCAAAGGTCGCGGCACCGTTTGCCGATGTTCCGACTCCGCGCTGGATCTGCACATCCTCCAGCGAGGATGAAAGATCAGGGACATCTACCCAGTAAACATTATGCGACTCAGGATCATTGTACGGAATGCCGTTGATGGTCACATTGATCCGCGTAATGTCGGTCCCCCTGATCCGGAGGGCCGAGTATCCGATGTCGTTGCCGGCATCGGATGAGGTTGTCAGCGATGGTGTGGAACTTAAAAGGAAAGGGATGTCTTTCCCGAGGTCTAGCCTGCTGATGGTCTCACGGTTGACATTCTGATACGTCCCCGGCATGCCCTGGACGATACGGGTAGAAATGATCTGAACCTCTTCCTGCATCAGTGACTGGCGGATCAGCAGAACGTCCGTTGACGTGTCCGACCGGAGTTCAATCTCTTCACTGTACGTGACATACCCGATATAGGACACCAAAAGCTGGTACGTTCCGGGTTGCAGGTTCCTGAACAGGAATACTCCATCCAAACCGGTAGTGGCTCCCAGGAACGTATTCCTGATCAATACATTGGCACCTGCCAGCTCGGCACCTGTCAGAGCATCAGTGACTTTCCCGTGCAGGGTAAATTGTCCCGGGCAGGTCACAATACACACCCAGGTGAACAGGATGGCCAGAACGATCTTTTTCATAGCTGTATTGGTTAAAAACACATTGATGATCAAATGCTAATGCAGGAGAGAGGAGCCGAAAAACAGGTATTTTTGTTTTCCCTACGCCGGCATTACCCGGATCAGGTTCAAAGAGTATGATCTCAGCCCGTTGTTTTGGGCACCCCTGCTACTAACATCAATAGCAATACAAAGATACACATTTTAAAGGGACAGCGGTCGCAGGTCGATAAAATCAGGATGATATTTTTTCTTCAGTGCATGAAAAGCAAGATCAAAGATGGGAACGCACGATCCGTCGATGATGGTGGAGTCCGACGTAGCGATGACACCTGAGGTGACAGCAGACAGGAGGGCGTCGGTTTGACCGCTAAGCAAAGAAGAACAGAGTAGGTGCACCGGCTGAGACCGATGACTGATCGTGTCATTGATCAATCCTGAATCATTCACCTGTTGATCTATATAAAAGATGACCTCCCGGAGCTGAAGGGAAAGGAGATATTCAAGACTGAGGGACAGCGCATGCAGAAGTATCTGTTTTTCCATTGGTCTACCATGAATTCCGGAAGCATCGCGTAACAGGTGGTCGGTGCTGATAAAAACGACCTGGCCGCTGAGATAGCTTGCGACGGTAATCATTGCGTTCAAGGCATCCACATGTAACACCTGCCCGGCAAGCCTTCTTTCCCCGGCCAGTTTCTGTTGCCGCCGGGAATTGTTCACGTTCAGCGTCACTCCCCGGTACAGCATGATACGCTGTATTCCGGAAAGGGCATACCGGTCACCTGTCATCTTCAGGATGATTTTCTGAGGATATCCCTTTTCCAGCAAGAAATGATAATCCCTCAATGCGTTGACAAAGCTTTCACTGAGCAGCTGGACAGCGGATGTGTGCATCTTCGGGGCAGGTCTGGTGGTTAAACGTCGTATCGGCCGGAGATCAGGTAAAATGTCCCCGAAGCTCGGTGATCTTTTTCTTACGCCCGATATAATGATCAAAAACGATGTAGCCTTTATAGATCATTGTGCATCGTGCCTGTCCCAAAGATGCTCTCTTCTTCCGGTTCTTGTCCATCATGGCATAAAATGATGCGTAAGCTCTGAAAACTGCCCAGAAATCCTTGAAACCCCCATCGATCAGGAACTTGACCGACGCAAGTATGTCCATGAAAAACCGCACGGACAGAACGCGCCTTCTCTTTGGATCAGGAAGGTTTTTATAGAGCATGATGATGTTGTTCCGGATGTTCAGGTACGTCTTGAAGGAAGACTTTTTAGGGAGACTTCCTCCCCCGACGTGATAGACCACTGAGTCAGGGCAATACATGATTTTGTACTTCTGGTTCTTCAACCGCCAGCAAAGGTCGATCTCCTCCATATGTGCAAAGAAATCGTCGTCAAAACCTCCGAAACGATGGAAGAGCTCTGCTCGGATAAACAGGCATGCCCCTGTCGCCCAGAAAATTTCTCTGGGCTCATCATACTGCCCTGTGTCTTCTTCAATGGACTGAAAGATCCTTCCCTGGCAGAAGGGATAGCCCAGCCGGTCGATGAATCCTCCTGCAGCCCCTGCATATTCAAACTTGTTCTGTTCGGCATAGGACAGGATCTTGGGCTGGCATGCCGCGATGGATAGATCGCTTTCCATCAGCCTGATGACTGGTTGGATCCAGTCCGCAGTGACCAGTATGTCGTTGTTCAGCAACACATAATAGTCCGCATCCACTTGTTTCAGGGCGAGGTTGTAACCGGTCGCAAACCCTGTGTTTGAATGGTTATCAATGATTCTAACATCCGGAAAGGTATCCCTGACATAATCGAGTGACCTGTCTTTTGATCCATTATCCGCGATGATGATCTCAGTCTCCGCCGGGCAACAGCGGACCACTTCGGGGAAGAACTTCCTCAGGAACCTTTCCCCGTTCCAGTTCAATATGACCACCGCAACCCGGATCAAAATGATAATATTATAAAAGTTAAATATACATATTATATTCACTCCCCAGTCTCAACATCTCACATCAGTATCACATTTAACATTAACATTTTTCATTATTATATCTCCTCTCTTCTTTCTCCTCTCTCTTATATTTCCATCTCCTGTGCGACCAGAGCCAGTTATGGGGATTCGTCCGGATGGCATTCTCAAGCAGCTGAATATAACTCTCCATGATTTCATTGGGGCTGGTGTCTGCAGGATTCACCGTGATCTTTGTGGCGGTCACCTCATAATAGCCTCTTCTGGTCTGCTGTACATCCAGAAAAAAAACTGCCAGGTTCAGTTTGACGGCCATTTTTTCCACACCCTGGAAGAAGGCAGTATCCTGATTGAGAAACCGGGTCCAGTAATGGATCTCATCTTTGTGGGGTGTCTGATCCGCTGCAAGTGCCGTATAGGTCACCTCGTTCTTATGCCTGACCAGTTCCCTGAAGATGTGCTTGAAAGAAATGAGCTCAGAGTTGATCAGCAGGCGGCATCGGATCTTATTATAGTATGCATCAAAGAACTTATCCGAAAGTGGTTTTACCACTGCAAAACCCTGCATGCCCGTCAGGATTCGCTGCAGGCCTATGGGCATCCATTCCCAGTTGCCAATGTGCCCCATGGCTCCGATGACACTCTGCCCCGAATCGGCGACGTCTTGAATGAGGGATAGATTCGTGAAATGCAACCGTTCAACAAGCTTTCGTCCACTCATGGAACGAAGCTTAATGACTTCCAGGACCACATCGGCCAGGTGTCTGTAAAACTTTAGTGCGATCAGGCGGATCTCCGGATCCGTTTTCTCAGGAAAAGCATTCCTCAGGTTGGAGTAAACGACTTTTCTACGGTAACGGAAGATGTAATATAATTTGAGGTAAAGCAGGTCCGACAGCAGATAGAGCAAAGGAAAGGGGAGCCACGAAACAAACCAGGCGATGATCCTGAAAAGGAAGTAAACGGCAGGCATACCGGGAAATTTGGTTCAGACAACAAAAATACGATGTAAAAGGATTCTTCGGAAATGGTTCACCGGGGATTGTCAAAATAATCATCAATCTTGCTGCCCCAGTGGTCTTCCATCTGGTCCTGATCGAGACCGTGCGGGGCGTTGCCGCGTTCATGGATGACGAACTGCCACTGATAGTTTGCAAGTTCTCCGACCGCATCCGAATGGATCAACTCAAAGTCGTTGGTGGATATCTCACGGGAGAAAAATACGAATTTTTTGTTCCGCTGGTTTTTCAGCTGATAATAATGCCAGATCTCATAGGGATATGCATTGGGTTCATAATAGCTCTCCGAGATGGCATTTGGGGAACCATACTGTAAGTAGACTCTTCCGCGGTCCGTTTCATAACCTTTTTTTGTTCTGGTGCGGAAGGACGCGTTGGCTTTATCAACCTCTTCCTTGTATTTGATCCATGTATTTTCGGGATTATACGGGTCCCGTGTGAGCCAGAAGCTCAGGAAATATTTCTGCAAGGTGATCAGGTCGCCGGTTTTGATGTTGGATTGTGCAAAGGTCTTTTCCAGTTGGGTGGAAATAGGGTGGAGGGTTCTGATATATTCCGCCAGCGTATCCCGGTTGGTAATCTTTGTGACAAAAGTGCTCTCCAGCTCCATGTTGGCAAAATCCCTGACATCGAGCTGCATGCCCGGATTGCTTCGCTGGAAGAACAGCTGGTTGGAAGACAGCAGCTCGTTCTGTTTGTTTCTGACCTCAATGACGAGGTTGTAGTTACCGGTAGGCAGCCTGGTGATGTCGAACTCGTTGAAGAGAACGTTCACGGGTTTGGTGTCCTCCCTCTTTATCCTGACAAATTCAGCGATGTGGTTTTCGGTCTCAAACGATTCGATGTAATAGGTGACCAGAAACTTATCTCCGGCACCCAGTATTTGTTCCGTGTTATAGACTTCTGAATAAAAGATCATCCGGTTGACGGACTCGGGGAAGAAATTGCTTACATAGGGGACAAGATCGTAGCCGCTCTTGGCAAGAACATTCACGCTGGAAGAAGGAGCGAATGATTCGACAAGTTCGATGCCTGAAATGCTGACGGTATCCGGTGGATACTGGATGATCAAGGGCCGGGTCATGACGATGGGAAGCATTTCTTTGTTCTTATCGGCGATCATGATCTCAAAATCATACGTTCCGTCGGGGAGTGCAAACCGTTGCTGGTCAATGAAGTTGAAGTTGGACTGCGTAGTATCCGTCACTTCCGGGCTGTACAGATCATATTTCTTAAATTCGATGATTTCGTCGTTTTGTTTGAACATCATCGTGATATCCACCGTACCCTGGTATTTTCCGTTTTCATTAGGAATAAAGCGGATGCTGTGTGCGGCTACCGACAGGTACGTCTCCAGATAAGGCCCGTTTTCTGGTGAGTAAAATGAATTGTAAAAGAGGTAGGCTTTTATATTTTGACTGAATGCAGCTGATCCCAGAAACAGCAGCAGGGACAGTACACCGATTCGCGTCATGATTTTCATAATAAGGAGTTTAAAGTATGATTGCAAAGGTACGACATAGACAGGGAGTAGTCAATCTTCGATCAGTTAAAGGTTCAACTCTGCCAGTTATCGGCGGCGCTGACAATACGTAAAAATCCATAAATAATATCTATCTTTGCACCGGAGAAATGGCAGAGTGGTCTAATGCGGCGGTCTTGAAAACCGTTGTCCTGGCGACGGGACCGGGGGTTCGAATCCCTCTTTCTCCGCAAAAGATCCCGAAAGACACATAATACCAAGCTTTCGTCCTCTAATCCATTCAAGGTTTTTTTTTAGCTCCTTGTTCTCCAGGAACAGTCCTCCCACCTCGCGCTTAAGCAACTCGTTCTGCCGGCGCACCTCACTGACCTCATCACGTAGGGCTTCCTTGTAGCTATCGGTTTGGTGGTCTTTTGTTCCATGGTGTGTGGTTTTTAATGAGACATTTTATTCCAAACCACACCTTAAAATCACTGGTATGAACCCCAGGGCAAGCCCTGGACCCTAATTCCGGCGCAAGCACCGGGGAATTAACCCTTTTACCCCTCCCCCGTCCCCTCCCCTGCGAGCAGGGGAGGGGTGCAGGGGTGGGGTACATTAAAAACTTTACTGGTGAACTTTATACTAATGATTTACAATTGGTTCTATATCAATAAAATGGCATTTGTTGCAAAAGTCTGGAGGAGTATTTCTAAACCATAACGTTCTAAATTCTTTATATCTATCAGAGTTTAAAATGTCGATTATCCTGGAATTAAATACATTTCCAAAATGTAGCTCCTTTGGAAATGGTTTTGCACAACATGGAGGCATATAACCATTCCAACAGATATAAAAATGAGTCCATGGAAATGGACATTTTTGAAAGCTGTTATCTGTTTTAAAATTACGCTCAGTAACTAAAACTTCCGGAGTATTCTTTATTGTTTGTTCAAGTTCTTCGATTATTTTTTGAAAATCTTCTGATTGATAGAAAGTATAATATGATTGTTCAATGTCAGTTACCGAAGCAAGATTAAACAATGTAAAGTCCAGATATTTAATGTTTAACTCTTTTGCATATTTTATCAATAAAGGCATGTGTTTATAATTTTCTTTGGTAACAACCATATTCAGCATGACATCAGTGCCGGTGTTCTTTGTCAATTTTGAAAGAGTTCGAAGATTCTTGTCCAATATTTTGAAATCCGATTTTTTACGAATCATGTCGTAAATATCTTCAAGCCCGTCGATGGACACTTGTATGGTGTCAATTTTCCCGATTAAACCAGTTACTTTATCAAGAAAGTTAGGTAATACTGCATTTGTGGATATTGAAATAATTATTCCTTTGTTTTTTTTCTTTATGTAGTTTACAATTTCATCCATCTCTTTATACAGAAACGTTTCTCCCATACCTGTCAGTCCAATAGAATCAAGATAAGGCCATGTTTCATCAATGATTTTTTTAGCTGATTCCAAACTCATGCTTCCTTTATCCATTTCTTTTCCATAACCATACTCCCGTGGGCAGGTGGTACATGCAAGATTGCAATGATTGGTTAACTCGAGCATAATGGTTGATGGATAAGCCACTTTAGTCGATTTTATACCTTTAAGATAGAAATGCTTAATCTTATTTGCAGCATATAAGAACAAATATTTACCCCTGGGTAAATTTGAAATTCTCTTTACTGCCTTCAATACCTTACGTTTATTCATATGTTTTTAATAATTCGTTCGTTGTCTTTCTTCTACAATAACTGCTAACGTTCGGGCGCAGCGCGGGGATCTGCCACGGGCTGGGCGCTGTGCGATTGTTAGGCCTCGAAAATATCTTTACCTATCTCCAGACACCCTAATTCGCTATAATTTGGATCCTTAAGGAATTCAGTAATTAATTCTATGTCTTCAAACCAAAGTGCACCGTTTAGGGTCATAAATTAAGATGTACATTTCCAAAGATACTTCATAATCTGGTATAATTCAGCTTAAATTTTTCAACTGAGCTCTGTGGACAGATAGCATTTTCCGTTGTCGGAAAGCAGCCTGGGTGCTGTATCCCTTGAGAGCCCGGTAAATTGCAATGCCTGTTCCACCGAAGGGATCACATCCCCGGAGGTCATCCTTTCCTGAAGATTCCAGGAGATGGATCCGGAACTGATCCACTCCATCGAGCAGCTATTCTTCCAGATCCATCGCCTAAAGTAAAATTCATTATCTGAGTCCTCAAAGAAACGGATTGCATCCCTGTCCAATGATCTGGCGCTTCTGCGATCAAAGGCCACGCTATACCTTGAATTCTCTGCTCTGGATAACATCGAGGTGCTGGGCGAGGAATTCATCCGGCAGATGAAACTGGATCTGCCGCCATTGGTGTTTCGTACCTCCATCCTCAATGAACGTATCCGCAAGGTGCAGGATGGATTTTATTCCTCTCTGAATCCCAAAGTGCATTATTACGACCGGTTTGATAATGCCCGGTTGGATGACCAGGGATTTGACTTTGAAAAGATCCAGTCCCTGGGCTGCAGGCAAGATGCCGATGTTGCCACCGGACAGCCCCTTTCCATTGCCCTGGATTACGGAGCAAACATCTATTGTCTTGTGGTGGGACAGGTGATTGACAATTCAGAACTGCGTTTTCTGAAATCCTTGTATGTCAAAACGCCCCGGAAACTCAAGGATGTGGTTTCCGATTTCTGCGATTATAATGTATACCATCCGGTCAAGACTGTCAACTTCTTTTATGATGCCACAGCCATAGCACAGCATCCGGTCATGGAATACTCCTACAAGGATGAAGTGATCCGCGTATTGCAGTCCCGGGGATGGTATGTGGATGAAAAATACATTGGCAAACCGGTTGCCCATAAGCTCAAACAATTCTATTGGGATCTGGCTTTGAAAGGCCAGAAATATTTTTTTCCAACCTTCAATCGTTTCAATTACGAGTACCTGATTTTAAGTATGGAACAGGCCGGAATTATTTACGGCCGAAATGGATTTAAAAAAGACAAATCCAACGAACGGGATCCGGAATATCCCCAGGAAGAAGCGACGCATATTTCGGATGCAGCGGATACCTTATTTATTGGCAGTAACTTTCATCCTTTCGAAAAATCATTCTCATGCTCATGCTCAATAAATTATGATGTGGATTAATGCTCAAATATCATATTTCAAACTCTAAAATAATTTATAACTTTACGGGGAATCATTATACTAACGATTTACTCTCTTTTATGAAAAGCGTAATGCATAAGTTAGCAATCATTGTAATAATCACCTTTTTTGTGAGTAATAGCTCCGCTCAGATAAATAAATTTGCCTTTTCCGCAGAGGTGTCACCTGTACTTTTATATTTTTTTCAGTCTAATGTATTAGCTAAATATCAAAATAAATATAATTATCTCTTTGGCCTTAACTCATCTGTTTATGTCATTGACAAAAAGATTGACCTGGCGTTTAGCTCTGGTTTATACTTAAAAACCAAACGTTATTATTCAGAATTCAAACAATTTCCTGAACCAAGTGAACCAAAGACGACTATTAATAAATATACATATCTTTCATGGCCTATAACACTTAAACCCGAATTTGATATCAGCAATGATCTCGCTTTTTTTTTCGAAGCAGGCATTTTTATAAATTGGATTGTTTCAAAGAGTTTCTGTCGTACATATTCTAATGGTACCGTTGTAGATAACGATTTTCCCTATGATCTTGAATTTGATCAATTGAATGAGTTATATCTTGCAATAGGCATTCGTAAAAATCTTAGCAATACAAAGAGTTGTTTAAGTATTAAACCTTTTCTTCTGTATAAATACCAAGATGATGATCTCTATTCTAATAGTTATTATAATCTTGGAAGGACCAGCATTGGATTAAGCTTTGTTTATTCCTATTTCATTACAATGGATGATCATTCTGACAAGTAATTATGACTACTTTTCTCTGAATTTTTTTTATCATATGAATTTTAGAGTAAACCCTCTCCCCGCTTATTTAGAAGCAATGTTGAGCTCTACATCCAAGACAAAATGACCGTGGCCTCCTCCTAAAAAAATTCGACCGATATGAAATAAAGGTATCCCTCGGTGTGATGTATCTTGACCGTGTAAACTTCCTGGGAAGTTTACATACATATTTCACGCAATCAATGCTTGTTACTCATAAAATCCTGCAAAGTTACTTCGCAGTCTAAAATTTCGTCAAGGACGGGGAGAGGACCTCAGAACATACGAACATACGAAGTGGAAGGCGAAGTGAAAGTAGAAGGCGACCGTCGAACTAAAGGAAGAATTCAGATTTCTGCAATCTAATCGCAAATCTCCTTCGCCCTCCAATTCTCCCTCGCATTCGTATGTTCGAATGTTGGATATTTATCTGCTGCCCTTATTCAAAACTTTTGTGCGCGAGCTTCGCATGAACTATGGAGTAGTTTCCTACACCAACTGCAACAAGGTCTCCTCCAGCCTGGATGCCTGCAACATTCTGCGTGATGTCTGGGGCTCCGATCTCTCTCACCGTGAAGCCTTTTACATCCTTTGTCTGAACCGTGCCAACAAGGTCATCGGCTATGCCCTGATCTCCCTGGGTGGTGTATCCGGTACAGTGGCGGATCCTAAAGTGATCTTCTCCACAGCCCTGCTTGCCAATGCCAGCTCGATCATCCTGGCTCATAACCACCCATCTGGCAATACAGAGCCCTCTACTGCAGATCAGTCCCTGACCAAGAAGATGATCCAGGCGGGAAATGTCCTGGATATCCAGGTGCTGGACCACCTGATCCTCACTCCGGATACCTATCTGTCCTTTGCGGATGAAAACCTGATGGCATAAAAAAGGGGAGCAGGAAGCTCCCTTTTTTTATTCGTAATATAATAATTATTAATTCTTTGAATAATCCAGTGAAAGTGTAGCAGTAAATCTGGTGAAAAGTGTACCACCCCATTGAAGACGGATATGCATTTCAAAATTAGTCTTTCTTGTTCTTAAAAAAACTCAAAAAGATGTATTACTTTTTCGTGTTTTCTGGATTAATGATAAATCATAGTTATGGTAATTAATTATTGAGTTTACTTTCTTTGGAAAAACTGATTTCCAATAGATCTATTTTTTATGTTTCTCAATAATACATTATTGTTCCATTCGAATTCGAAAAGAATTCGGCCTCCATAAAGCAATAAATATCATTTTGGACTTTTTGTAAAATAATGACTAACAGAAAAACATTCAGTCATGAAAAATCTAGTTTACCATCTTATGTTATTAATTTTAACAACCATTCTTATTACTTCTTGCAACAAAAATGATAATATTACTAATAATCTTTCTATTAATAATGAAGGAAATATTGATAAACTTAATGCATTCCTGCCCTCTGATGATGCCCATGATAGATATAATCTAATAATAAGTTTTAGAGAACAATATAAAACTTACCAAAGTGATCTAAAATCAGATATTGTTTTTGAAGATAAATCGGCCGCGCTAGCCAGATATGAGATGGAAACATCTTTATTAAATGACGAAGAAATATGCTTTCTCAAGGATTCAACAGTAGTCTACTGCTGTGACATAAAATCGGATTTTACATTATCCATAGTTGATTTTGATGGTGAGGGCAATCCGATTATTTCTGGAACTGAAATGATGCAAAAATATCAGGATCTTGAGAATGAGATGAATAATCTGAATATGGCCGATAGTCTTGTTATATCCATTCTGATTCAGATCGTCGGTTTTGATGAAAACATTACAGAATTCAGCGTAGATTACACCCTTGGTACCTGGGGTGAGTTTATGGGTTGCTGGACAATGATAATAAATCCCTGGGAAGATCCAATTCCATTTGAAACTGGCATATCATTAAATGCATGTGAAGATCAATATCCAAATGCCTGTTCGGAAATAACCCGAAAATTAAATCCCCATAATCCTGTGGCGTGGTGTAACTGTCCTGGTGGTTCAAAATTTATTGAAGCTATATGGCCAACACTCCTAACAGGTTGGAATAGTGGAACCGGTAAATATATAATGTGGGCCGGAACAGGTTGTTCTGTATTGGGAACGAATGAATTAAACAACTATTTAAATCTATATAAAGATATTCTTGACTATATTAGACCATCTGGCATGGATAATATTTATGCCTACAAGGTTGGTATTTATGAATTTGATTACCTAGTTGATCCTTAATAATTATTAACATATTGATTGTTAATAAATTATGTTCTTT